>ENA-ORNK01001750-ORNK01001750.1-human-gut-metagenome-genome-assembly--contig:-NODE-1750-length-14939-cov-10.510481_pt1 | contig 14939 bp, 21 predicted proteins | sample MGYA00242115_ERZ509022 | MGnify/ENA primary metagenome ERZ509022 (study PRJEB26280, sample SAMEA2338690) | human gut metagenome | biome: human gut; feature: human-associated habitat; material: faeces...
CACATAACGATTTTTTGGGTTCCTCATTTTCCCATTTTAGGGTGCAATTGGGTGTACTTATTCAAGTACAATGTTGTACTAAATTTAGTGCATAAAAATAGACGGTGTTAACCGCCTATTTTTTCATATTATCAATTACAATCTACCACTGTGTTGTAACTAAAGTACACTGAATATTCCATGCACTTATTGTATTTGATATTGTGCTTTCAAGTGTTATTTTATTATCCGACGTAATGCCGATATTTACAAAACCGGCAGAACCGTCTGACAATCTAACCTGCATACCACCATAAATAACACGTTTAGACTTAGCTCCCAACGCTACACCGTTAATATTGAATAAAGTTGCACCCTTATTTATAGCACCTGTATTTGTACCCGTTGCGGCTATGTTTGCCAATTTAAGTGCGTTGTTAACATTTACAAAACTACCCTCCATACTCATAGTACTCTGAATTACAACAAGGTTGCCACTGATCCAGTTCTCAAAAGCATTTACTTTTGTGGTTAAATTGTTGATATCCGATACAGCATTATCAACATCTTCTTTCGCATTATTAGCAATAGTAATAGCGTTCTGTGCATTAGTATTAGCCTGATTAGCTGTTGTCTCAACACTATTTGCTTTAGTAAGTGCCGCATTGGCATCCTGTACAGCCTGTCCTGCCTGTGCTACAGCTGTGCTTGCACTACCTTTATTATCAGTCATACCCTCATCAATTTTTAAGAAAGCGTCATTCATGTCACCTAAAAATGTAGGCTTGTCTGTACCAACCCACTGTGGTAAACTATAACCTGTTGTTTTGTTTGTGCTACCCATTATAAAAACTCCTTTCTATGCATCTGCTTTATTATAATTATTTACATATAAATTATCAAAATCATCACAAGTCATTCTTGTTTTATTTTCTAAATTCGATTATCAAAATTATCGCATTTATATAGCCCTCTATCCATAGGATCTACAATTAAAGTTTCCTCATCGTCAAAACCTATAACATTCATAAAATAATAAAGGGCTTCATCAGGTTATGATCAAGGACTCCCCGATATCATCAAATTCATAGGCAGAATATTCTAACCCATCCAGTATAGTTGCTGTATCTTCCTTTCCATCAAATGTGTTAGCTGTAATAGCTTTTGTTCGGTAAACCTGAAACCATCTATAAAGTACACGCTGTATAGTTTCATATGCACCATTGATAGGATCGAAAATATAGTGGTTATAAAATTTACCTAATATTTGTAATGCCAATGTATCAAATTTTAACGCTGTTATTTGTTTGCTATCAAATTCTTTAGCTGTATTTTCAGCACTATCAAATTGATAACAAGTTATACCCCAATAACGCAAAGCATCATAAATATTATTTATCACCTTATCAAGTCGGTTTTTATAACCTGTTGTCGGATCGTAAATTATGATTTGTCCTAAGATTGAATTATCAATATATTTTTTTAACTCTAGGATTTCATAATTTACATAATTATATATTTCCGTCTTTACGTTCTTTATATACTGATAAATCAATTCAATTTTAAGGTTTATTGCTTCTTCAAGATCATTGATTTTTTTATCAAAATTTGCGTCTTGTTTAGCGTTTTCATTGTCAACATAATTTTTTAGTGCGTTTATTTTGTTATCAACCATTTCTTCAATATCTTCATGAAAAGTGTTGATTCGGTCTATAACTTCATTTAATTTTGTGTTGAATTTACAAAGTGCTTCATAATAACTCAAACTATCATCATAAACTAACGGCAAGATAGGTTGACACCAAAACCGAAAGTTTTTTATATTATCTAAATTATTCATATTCAACCTCTTTACCATAACTTAAAAAATAAGTCTTGCAATTCATCAATAATAAGCAAGTCTATATTGATCAACGCTTCTCTATATTCTTTAAGCATCATACTATAACTTTTACCTGCATTTTTACCTGTAACACGTTCTAAAAACTCATCTGTAGTTGTAGCATTACTAGTACTATCACTATCAGAATTAACACTAGTTTTTCTAGCATCTGTTAAATAAGTTTCATTTTCAACATTTTGTAAGCTACCCTGTGGCGTATCACTATATAGATCACGGGTTACACTCTCATTATGTACATTTGTTTTCTGCGTCCCATCTCTATCAAGTGTATGTTCCCTAGTGAGATCAATATCAAATAATGGGTTAAAATCAATACTCCACGCTTTATAAAGTGAATTATAATAAGGCATAATTTCATTCATTCTTGCATTTAAACGCAACTTCCAAAGCCCTACAGTTTCTTCACTTATTTCTCTAGTGTAATAATGCTTTATAATTTTAGTACAAAGCACGTTCTTATAACCAGCATTAAACATAGGAAAATCAAAATCAAACACAAAAGGGATCGCTTTCTGTATAGTATTTTCTACGTCATTATAACCCTCGCTTTCTTTTAAACCTGCGGCATTTTCACATATAAACCTCAATTCTGTAGTATACTTACTCATTATTTTTTCCTCTTTTGTCTGGTGTACTCATTTAATTCAGATATTATAACACAAATTAAGATACCTGCACATATAACAACAAGTGTTATACCTAAAACAGCAAAACCACTAACTAAAGTTGTATAAATAAAGTTATTTGTCATTATCATCACCCAAACTTTCAGTTTTTATAATCTCGTTATCTGTAATCTGAAAATCTTCTCTGTAATTACATTCAACATTTAATCCATACATTTTATTGATCATTTCGCAAGCTTGACGCCTACTTTCTAACCGGCTATATCTGCTAGCTATAGTACCACCTTGATTTCTTGTTACTTCATCTGTAACTAGTCTTTCTTTTTTCTGAATATTGATATTTGAAATACCCATATAAGTTAATGCTTCATTCCATATCTGTGTTTTTAACTGATACAGTTTATCACTTACAAAAGGTGCTTCTGTAGTCAGCACATTAAAAGCCCTATCATCTAATGATTTATCAGCATAAATAACGGGAGCGTTTCCGTCATATTCTTTGTAAAGATTTAAAAGTGTAAGTCTTTCTTTTTCATCACACTTTATCAAAATAGGGGTTTTCTGTGCGTTGGTGTTTACGTCTATAGCCCTATCAATATTATACAAGCGTTTTGCAAACATTTCAACATCGAGTCTTGAATTTGTGTGTAAGTAATTATTATAAATCAATACACTATCATCTTCATTAAGTTGTCTATTATATCCGTTTACAGCATATGCACGTCTATTTTTAGGTATTCTATATACGTTAAAATTTCCACCTAAAGCACATTGTAATGCTAAATACTTATCAAGAACATCATCCTTAAAAAATACTGCATACCCCTCCGAAAATAATGTAAGTTCTAAAAAACGCACATCTATTTCAGACGGTAGGTTTTTCCACTCAAACATTGATATGGCTAATTCTGTTAGTCTGTAATAGTATTGTCTAAATGTGGCATTATTTAGCAACCCACTATTCCAAAAGTTGTTATTTCCTTGTGCTCTTCTTTTTTTACCCATTTTTAACTCCTAGTGATTGTTTAAAGTGTAGTTTCCTACTTCACCACCATTTTTCCAGAATGTTATACCATTTTGATATATTGAAATGATCTTTTTAAGATCATCCGCAGGAATACTACCTACTATATTTGTATACCCACATTTTACATAATTCCAATGCGGTCTAGTTGTGCGGTTAGGCTTTTTAAGTCTGCTCACGTTGTACCCGTAAACTTCAAAATAATCGTCAGCACGTTTAGCAAGATCAGCTCTCATATAAGCGTTGTAAAAGAAAAAGTCTTTAGTCCCTGTAGCATATGAAACGCTTGTACCTGCTGTACCATGAACTATTGAGGGACTCATACTTGCAGTTAACCCCTGATAAAACATACCTATTCCGCTATCACCCAACGAAGATAAAGCACCTGCCGCCGCACCATATCCACCACCTGCTATACCACCCATTACAGCGCTTTGTGTGGCATTAGAAAGATTATTTACTGCTTCACCGCTTGCCATTTGTGCAAGCCACGCTTTAAAGGCATCAATATTAAAAGCGCATTGTGGAAAGTTTGATATTACTAAACCATTTTCTCTTGCATATCTTTTACCGTTATATTGAGTTGGTATTAAATTCACCTGCGGATTAGGTGTAGCATCACCATTCATTGTAAAAGTGCAACTTGATCCGCTAAAATATTCGTATGGTAGTTCAGCTTTATCATTCGCATCCGTAGTAACAAGTAAATAATTGTACGGATATGTAAATAATTTTTTATTTTTAGGTACATAACCGTCTAAGCTAGAATAATGCTTGTCTTTTGTTATTTGATAATTAGCAGGTCTAGTTATAGTTGCTTCATCAGAATTCATAAAATTTTTATCATACATAAAAACGCTTACAACATTTTCAAGTAATTCATCCCAACTAGCAAATTCATTTAACCTGTTATTAACAGCTGTCGCACCGTCTTTTGTGGCATCTGCTGTCCATATTGCAAGCCCTGTGTATATCCCTGCAACAAGCCCACCTATAACTTGTTTACCGCTTGCTTTTGTGTTTGCAAGGACACATATACAAGGTTTATCTAAATGCCCGCTATTACTACCTAAACTGTATTTTAATTCTCCTATTTCTACTGGTTCAGGCAACAAATTTGCACCTATAGTATCATCGTTAACATGTTCTCTTTCAACAAAACACTGACCCATTTCATAATCAAAATACCACGTTTGCATAACATCAATTTCGAATTTAACTTCGCAAGTTATGTTGTTAACGTATTCAACACTGGTAATAAACGCATAAAACCACTTGTCACCATAACTTGTGTTCTGAAACATTAAATAGTTGCAATCATATAATTCATCAGCTGATTTTTCTAAACGCAGGTACCCTCTATTCACCCTTGCGTATGTTTGTTTTGTGAATGTGTGTTTGCGTAATGATTTAAAATAATTAGCCTGTGCGGTCTTGCTAGTATGTGAAAGTGTGTGCATATAGTCTGTATCTAAAGGACAATCTTTCAACACATATATGATACTATTAGGTGCAATAAACATTGGTTATTTCTCCTTTTACTGTTTAGTCAAAGTAAATTCTGTTCCGACTTCGGTTGTCATTGTAAGCCCCTGCGGCGTACCACCTTCAGCTTTAGCAGGTATATACTTATAAATAGTTCCCTTAATTTCAAGCTGTGGCGGCTCAACAGCGGATGTTGCTGTGCTAGGGAAAATATACGCCCCATATCTGTGAACAGCAATTAAACTCTGTACGGCGTTTTCAGACTGAATAAATCTATAACCATTATCAGCAAGTGACGGGTTATCATCGTCAACATGAAGTGTAAATACTGTAGCTTCTGCACTTTCAGATTTTTCATCAACTTTGACTTTGATCGTCTGCGGGAGTATAATTTTTTCTGCACCATCAACGAATACAATAGCATTGCTGAAAGGTGAAGAAGAAATAGTTTTCCATACATTATAGAAATAATTCCAATATACACCCGACGCAACATATTTTTCAGTCATACGAGACAAGTTATCATACACCTGGAACCATTCTTTATCAACAAGTACAGCCTTTACATCCGCCATAAGTGCAAGTTCTTCTGGCGTGACTTTTTCAATCATGTCAGAATTTGCCACGATATCAGCGAATCGCTCATTATCGAAAGTATCCCAACTATCAATCAGTTTCAGTTTGCCCTGAAAATCTGCCTTATCCATATTAAAAGCACTTGCAAGCACATCAACATCATATGCGGCGTTGAAGTTACTATCCATGAAGATAAACTGGTCTGATTTCGGTGTGGTGTTATGAACACCATAATTATTAAATTTAGTGTTCATAAATGTCAACTGGTTAGAATACCCTCTGAAAGCTTTAGCCGCATTTTTAGGGTCTGTACTATCAAACCCAACGGGGAACATTTCACCGTGAGAAATAGCCTTGATCAGCAGATACTTAAATAACAGATACTCGTCATATTCTGCGGCTGTATAAACAGCATCTACAATTCTAGCGATCAAATCCTGTACGCCGTTTGCACTCATAAACGCCATGCGTAAATCCTCATCCTGAATTGTAATAGGATACTGCACTCGCCAATTCATTGTATGGAATGCCGCCTGCACATCAGGAAGTGACCTTTTAAGCTCTCGTTTTTCTGCCTTTTCTGCGGAAAATTCTCTTACCTTAGAAATGTTAACAAAAACTTCTTCAACCGTTTCACCGAATTCAAGATACCCCTTTTTAAGTTCTGCATAAGCATTATTAAAGGTTGCACTATTTACTTTAACAAGTGCGATCCTGTTAACAAGTGCCGCTATAAACTGGTTAGCTAATGCAGGATACCCGAAAATAGCTTCTCCAACCTTTGGAATATCATGCACATTTGTTACTTCTGGTACATTGTCCTGATATTCAGCAGACGCATTAGCACGAATAACATTTAAAATATCAATGGTGCTAGCATCGAGTGTTGTAACTTCAATTCTTCTAGGCATTTTTAACCCTCCTTAAATAATTCTTCAAATTTAACTTTTTTAGGCTCTGGCTCTGGCTCTGGTTCTGGCTCTGGGTCTGGTTCATTACCGCCACCACTTTCGAACCGATCAGCATATTTTTTACGCCATTCTTTGTCAATGTTTGATATTCGTTCCTCAAACTCCTCACGCACTTCTGCTTCAACCTGTTCACGTGTCGCAGTTCCTGCACTGTTTGAATCTAAAGTGTCCGCTAAATCTTCCATAAGCCCTAGCCCGTATTCATCAGGTGCTTCACCTAAGATTTCCCGTACACGTTTTATCAATTCACTTTTTTCAACTACAGCCATTTGTTTCTCCTTTCTATAATTTTTTTAAATAATAAATAAATGGTAAATGTTTTTTTCTAAAGTCTGGATCACTTGGTATTGGCGGATCAGGGTCTGGCAGATCGGGAGGAGACGGACTATCCCCCGCATACGGATTATAAATAAAGCCTTGAAAATAGTAGCCGCTCCACGGCACATAATTATTGCTTTTTTTATTTGTTGTCATAAAGAAATAGTGCCAATCCGTTGTTGATATCGGTCTACGATATCCTGAATTGCTACAACGAATATCACCATTTGAATAAATTGCTTCAACAATCGCAACATGCCCCGCGGCACCTCTTTTACCAAAGCAAGCTACAGCACCTAAAGCGGGTGTGCTACCTGTTTTATACCCTCTTGACTTTGCATTTGCAAACCATGTTCCTGCGTTTCCTGTTGGTAATTTAGGTACATGATCAGGGGATATTTCCCAAAATCTACCCCAAGCATAACACGTACAATTAGGCATTTGATAAGCTGGATAAAAGGGGTTTGTTCTAGTATACCAATATTTAGCACCGTATATTCCATCTTTAGTTGTTCGTGGTATATAATCAGCCATTATTCAACATACCTTTTACCTTTAACATATGCGGCAATATAACCACTCGGTATTTTTAACCATGTGTTTTGATTTTCAGTAATCACGCCAATAGCTGTAACTTTAGTTCCCTTTTGTAAAATACCGTTTTTAGCGTGTGATTTAGCGTTAGGTGTAAGCTCTTTCTGTTCTTTTGCTCTATAAAAAAGCCCTGCACCTGTTCTTACTCTTACATTTGAAATAACTGTATAAGTGTTTCCTGACCTATATTTTTTTGACGGTAAATATGGTGCGGGATCAACTCTATTCCACAATTTACCTTTATGGTATTCAAAGTGTAAATGATTTCCTGTGCTATGACCTGTACTACCAACGTAACCAATAATTTGTCCTGCTTTTACATTTCCACTTTTAACAGCAATTTTGCTCATGTGAGCATAATTAGTAAATCCGTGTTTATGTTTCAATACCACCTGATACCCATAACTAGAATCAAGAACGCCTTTACCTGCTTTATAAACTACACCATCATCAACGGCATATATAGGCACACCTCTATTCGCGGCATAGTCTATGCCTTTATGCCTAGTTTTTAAACTGTAACCTCTTGTTATCCTTGTATACTTTTTTATTGGATAAGCTTTAAACATTTTTATCACTCTTTTCATTCAGAACGTCTATAGCTTTAACCAGTACTGGCGGCAAAGGCACGCCCATTAAACCTACATTTTCAATTATACTAAGGGACTCATTTACAATGAAAGCAATTATGACGCAATCTTTTAAGTAATCTGTTCCCATAAGCAGATCAAGTCTTGCCGCAATAAGAACAAGTAGTAAAGTAGCAAATTTTCTTATTAGCCCTTTCCACCCTGCTTTAGACTCTAACCCACCTGTAGGTGTTTTGGGTGAACTGTGAAAAACGCCACCAACCAAAAGCCCTGTAAAATAATCTGCAAGCATGAATATTAAAAGAGTCAAAAGTGTATTACTAAAACCCCCGAAAGCGTTACTTATAACAGCACCAAAGCATCCTATAATACCCAAAATACTTATTTTAGTCATATTATTAAACCCTCCTTATATTTAATACTATACACCCTCTTGCGTTATTTGTCAATATGTAGTATAATATTTATAGTTGAGAAAGGAAAATATACTATGGGTAGATATTACGACGGCACTAAATTATTATCATTATTGGATAAAAATGGTAATAAACCTGAAATATATATATGCACGTCAAACAGAACGGGCGGCAAAACAACATATTTCGGTAGACTTTGTGTTAACAGATTTAAAAATCACAATGAAAAATTTGCTTTAATTTATAGGTACAATTATGAGTTAGATGACTGTGCAGATAAATTCTTTAAAGATATAGGTAAATTATTTTTTCCTAATATGACAATGACTAGCACCCGTAAAGCGAGCGGTATATATCACGAGTTATTTTTAAATGAAATATCTTGCGGGTACGCTATATCTTTAAATAGTAGTAACCAATTAAAAAAATATTCACATTTATTTAGTGACGTTTCACGTTGTTTATTCGATGAATTTCAAAGCGAAGATAATAGATATTGTAGCGATGAAGTGAAAAAATTTATATCTGTTCATACTAGTATAGCTAGAGGACAAGGTGAACAAATTAGATATGTACCAGTTTATATGTTATCAAATCCTGTAAGTATTATAAACCCATACTATGTTGAAATGGGTATCTCTGAGCGGCTCAATGATAACACAAAATTTTTAAGAGGTGACGGCTTTGTTTTAGAACAAGGTTATGTTGAATCTGCGAGCGAGGCACAAAAACAATCAGGATTTAATAAAGCTTTTGCTAATAATGATTATATAGCTTACTCAACTGAATGTATATATCTAAATGATAACAAAGCGTTTATTGAAAAGCCAACTGGCGAAAGCAGATATTTAGCCACACTTAAATATAAAGGGGTTGACTACGGGGTAAGAGAATACCCTACAGAGGGTATAATATATTGTGATAATAAAGCAGATAAAACTTTTAAAAATAAAATAACAATAACAACCGAAGATCACGAAGTTAATTATGTTATGCTAAAAAGAAATGATATGTTTCTATCTAATTTAAGATATTTTTTCGAAAAGGGTTGTTTCAGGTTCAAAGATTTAAGGTGCAAAGAGGCTATATTAAAAGCATTATCATATTGAATTATCTGTACTTGTTTTTTACGCATTGATTTAATCAGGGAGACACGGCTTAAATGTGCCGCCTGTTAATATCGGTTTTGTCTACCGCTTTGCGTATTCAAGTATTATTGATAAGAAAAGGGAGAATCAAAAGTTCTCCCTTTTAATTTAAAATAATTTTCTGTGCCATTTCATATAATTTAGCAAACTAATAAAAGAATTTGTTTTATAAATGATATTGTATTTTTCATCAAGTAAAAAGTAACGTTTTTTCTGATCCACTTCAACAATAATTTCATATCTTTTTCTAATCATAATTGTCACCTCATTTCATAATATGTATCTACGAGAACAACGCCACCCCTGATCCGTTTAGGAAGTAATTTACTAGGCACTTTTAAGCCAACTTTAAAATCTGTTATGTTTCTTTTAACCTCGCAGAATTCCTTTTCTTCTTCTGTTGCGTTTTCAGGTGTTGTTCCTAACATTGAATGTAAAAATAATTCTTTGCACCTATCTGGCATACCTGCACATTTAATGTTATAATAAGGATTACATTCTTCTAAATCTTCTTGTACCACGTGTTCTATATATGTTTTCTGCCTGATAAATATTGCTTCATCCCATGTTGACTCTAATTTCCAACAACAAAATTCTTTAGGATCAACTTTAATACCTTTTATTTTATCTGGTGGTAAATTACAATGTATGCTATCTGTGTCAGCGTAAATAAAACCCTCATAATTTGCTTGTGCCGCTCTAATGGTAAAATTTCTAGCATAACTTGTTATTGCTGATCCAATAGGAATGTAACCTGCTTTTTTATCATTTGCTAACACTGTATAGAATCCTATTGAACGGTCTTCTTTCACGTAAGCTAGTTTGTAATTAGATACAGTACTGCTTGCCATTTTACCATATAAGTTGTTTAAAAACAATTTTGCTAACTCTCGCTTTGCCCCTTTACTTTCTAATTTTATTTTTTTATAGTGATCTATGTATTCATCAAAAATACCAACCATAGAATAAAAATAACAACCATCTAAAATTTCAAAGTCAACTAAATTATAGTGTTCCTTAAATAATTCAAAGTCTGTGCAAGTCATTGTTAATTCTAATATTGCAGGGTGTATTTTACCATCTACACCGATATACTCTTTATAATATCTACCGTCTTCAACATTATAAATATCAGAAGTCTCTAACATTTGAGTTGCTTTATACATTAAATTATTCTTTACCTGAATAAATGGAAGTTTACCCTCTTTTAAATAAAATCGAGTCTTTATTCTAATAAAATAATATCTGTTAGGTGTTAATGCTTTATCTGGAATAAAATTGCCGCACCAAAACGTTGGTAAACCTATAGGATAGGCATTTCCGCTTTCACTACTCATCATAGATGGATAAAGCGAGTTTACATCTGCCGTGATCCCGTTATTATATACCTTGTTTTCTTTTCCTTTTGCTAGGTAGCACCAACCACCACGATAAGATTTTTTTATCCACTCACCAACGTTATTATATTTATGGTCTAAAAGGTTTATTTCTTTTTCATATAAATCAGGAAAAAACGCCTGATAATCTTCTTTGCAAAACCCTTTTTTAAATTCTGATAAACAGCATGATCCTATTGTTAATTTGTTGTGACCCTCATTAAACATTATTTCTAATGCTTCTTTAACAACTAAAACATCATTTGCTATGTATTTTTTTTCTTCGTCAGTGATCTCACAACCTGCATATCTAAAGCCTTTGTATTCCATTTCTAATTTTTTATGTGAAGTTCCAAAAGATGAGCCTATACGTTTTACTGAAAAAGGCAGTAATTTTAATGAATCTCTTATCTGTATGAATTTTCCTTTATCTTTAATAGTTATGTTATACCATTGACCCATATCGGATATTACATAGGTAAATGTTTTATTTTTCATATCTTTCTGTGGTATCCATGAGCCGTTGTTTATATCATCTGGATCAAAATTATAGGCAGGTTTATAACCTAAGTCTACCATTAAATATGATAACCAAAATGCACCGTCAAATTTTAAGTTGTGATAATATACGGTTAAGTTGGTTTTTAAAGATAAAAAATACTCGTATTGTTCATCTATACTATGAAAAATTTTAACATCTTCTGTACCTAATTCAACACACGCACTAGCCCACACTTCGGTATCTTCCTGACCTTTATATACTGTAGTTTCAAAATCACCAACGAATATACGTGATTTAAACTTATACATAATATTCGGTGTAATTAGTCATGTTTTCTGAATCGCTTATTGATAGAGGTCTATCACCATTTATTATGGTTGCAAATTCTGTAAAGGCAATCTTAACTGATTCATCATTGCTATCATTTAAAATTGTAAAGATTGATTGATTTACTCTTTCTGCGTTTTGCTGTAAAACAAGTGCCGCTTCATTTTCACCCCTTGACAAAATAAAAGCCGCCATCATATCATCTAATTCATTTCTATGTAATACTTTTTTCTCCCTTAACCACCCCCGCATTGACGCATCAGGTCTCCAATCATTTATCTGCTGTAATACAGACTTTAAAACAACATTTATTTCATTAGGTGGATTATATTTTGAACTTTTTCTTAATTGTGCCTGTGAACGTTCATATGTTCTGCCCTCTGTTCCTGTAACTTCTTCTCCTGTTTCTGGGATTATATATGTTGCTTCTTTATATAACTCTTTTGGTTTTAAGGATCTGATTTTTTCTAGTTGCTTTTTAGTAACTCTTGATGGTTTTTCAATTTCAACGTCAAAAGTAAAACCTCTTTTACTAGCATTTTTTATAAAACGTTGTATACGGTTAAATTCTTTGTTCCATGCCGTCTGATTAGGAGTTAGTCGTTGTTTCTTCATTAGATCACCTCATTTTTATAAAAATAAAGGGATACTTGCGTACCCCCTTATCAAGTCTATCTTAGACTACACTACAAGTAATAAATTCTTTTCCTTTGTAGTTTTTACTTTCTTTTCTATATATTTCTATTGTTACTTCTTCTCTTGCTTCGGTTAATTCTTCAAAGATATCAATGAAGTTGTTAATAAAGGAAGTGCTACCTGTGTAATATTTCTTGCCGTCTTTATCAACGAGAATAAACTGTTTATAATCTTTATCGTCAGCTTTGTCATTGTGAACATCAATCGTAACATAATAATCAATGTTTAAAATGACCTTCTCATTATTGAATTGTGCTTTCTGCGTGAGTTCATCTAATGAAAAAGCATTAGATGTATCTTTTAACATGATCTTTTCTTTTGCAGTAAGTTCTCTGCTTGCATCCGCTACCTTTGCTTTATACATTTTTTACTTTCTCCTTTTCTTTATTTTTATTTTTCTTCCTTTGTTCTTGGTGGTAATTCTTTAGCATGTTCGATGAAGTCATCTTCATACATACCGTATAATGCTTCTTTTACATCCACAGATACAAGGTGGACTGCCTTTACATCGCTTGTATCTACCTTTTCCCTGATTGCTTTCATAAGGTGTTTTTCATCCTTATAAGTTCTTGCGAGTTCTACCGTATACTTAAACGATTCTACCTTTTCAACATCAAGACATAATACCGTTGCAACGGTGCTTTTGATTGTTCTTGTTACCATTGGCTTTCTCATTTTTTGTTTCTCCTTTTCTTTATTTTGTATGAGTAAAACGTGTGCAGGCTTGCAGAATCGAACTGCAACTATAACTTCCAGTGCCTACATGACGGGGCTTAATGCCCCCGTATGAAGTGATCGGAGGACAAAAGTTAGATTTCTTCTGTTCACTCTTTTATTATACTATATTTTATGCTATTTTGCAAGTTTAAATTGATAATTTATTTTTTAACAATCATTATCATTCATCTAGTTTTCGCAAAACGTAATTGTAAAATCTAGCCATATCATCACATGCTCGTTTGCTTTGGCATACTGTGCAATCTTCGTTACAATCGGTTCTAAAATCTTCGAAACCTATTAGTAATTCTTCTAAAAATGTTAAATCTTCCCTGCGGTATTTACCGCTAAACAGTGCAATCATTTAAAACCTCCTATTCCACGATCTGACTAATTTTTTAAGATCATCGTTTTTATAAATATGCCGCCCATATGATAAATTACACCGTCGACAATAAATATAATCTATAGGGTAATTATAATATATGTCTGTATATTGTCTTATTTCAACCTCGCCTTTGCAAATAGGGCAATGCTTTAATTTATATATCACCAATTTTGTACCTCTCTTTTGCTCAACTTTATAATAGGGTGGTAATTCTGGGTTAACGGGCTGTACACTAAAACATTGTATATTGTATCATCAAGTTGTACGAATCTCTGCATAATGCAACAACAACTACCACTATAAAAATCTTCTTCTTTTGTGTCTTCTCTTTCCATGTACGATATGCACATTTTAATATCTTTATAATCTAACATATTTTTTCTCCTATTCCTTTATCTCGCTATCTTCCTATAAAATCCCATCCGAGTAAGTCGGATATGGTGGCGGGTGCGGCTATTAAAACCGCAACCACTAATAACATTATGATTATTTCAATTGCTCTTTTCATGCTTACCACCAATTATTTTGAATCTGGGTGTTAAAATCATTATGATATTCCCTATAATACACGTCTTTTGTAACGCTCCAAGGTGTACGCCCGTCAATATATGTTTCTAAGACGCAATCACTTCTAAAATATAAGTGTACTACTCTAATCACATTTACTTTACGAGCAAAGGCGTAAAGCTTATTTCTAACAGCAACATCGTACATTGTAAAGGTATATAATGATCCTGTCCTTTTTGAGTATACGCCCACTACAACATCACCATAAAGTAGTACAATCTCCTGTGGTGTTTCTGACTTGTAAAAATCAGAATATATTTCTGTTTTAGAATTTTCTTTCACAATATTATATGCCTGTCTTCTTAATGTTAATTTTTTCATTTTTTTTCTCCTTTCACTACTTATTATACCGTGACGCCTTGCGGCGTTTCGTCTTAATTTTCAAAGACTCGTCAGACGATTTACAAAAGAGTTAAGTAATATGTTCCCCACTGCCTATCATACCAACTATCGCATTCCGAATATAACCATCTATTATAAACAGCTAGTGCTTGATCATCTCTTAAAATAGGGGTGTGAATATCGAACAATCCGAATAATTTTATAACACGCACAAAATTCTTTCTCGCTAGCTTCAACTGTTCTTCTGCCTCGTCTAATGTGCTACCTTTAGCTTGTTCTTCACAAAATATATACCTAGCCTTTGCAGCAACATACAACTTATTTAATTTTCTTTTTTCTTGCTTGGTCATTTTTTATTCACCTCTCTTTCCTTATCTTGTAATTATATTATACA
>ENA-ORNK01001755-ORNK01001755.1-human-gut-metagenome-genome-assembly--contig:-NODE-1755-length-14913-cov-5.075380_pt1 | contig 14913 bp, 14 predicted proteins | sample MGYA00242115_ERZ509022 | MGnify/ENA primary metagenome ERZ509022 (study PRJEB26280, sample SAMEA2338690) | human gut metagenome | biome: human gut; feature: human-associated habitat; material: faeces...
CTGCCTGTTTTCAGTGTATTCCTATGGCAGCCTGGTTTTAGGCTGATTGTAGCAAATTGAATGAACGAGGACATATTCGTTCCAGTTCTTATTCTATCCTTTCAACTCTGGTTCGATGTTTGACGGCGTGATACATGTTTTTCAATAAATGCCCGATAGTCGAATGTTTCCAACAAAACAACAGACTCCTCATCCCTTCTCAAAGTTTTCTCCTGCTTCGTTCTGAATTGCTGTTATCTTACCAATATCACCACATTTTATTCGATAAAGTTCAAAGAGCGCCAGCCACAAAAGGAATCGTTCGGATTCTATTTTGCGCTATGGAGATGAGACTCAGGAAGCATGGAAGCCTTTGCTGAACATGCTTCCCGTCCTAAGAGGCTCATCGGAATGGTTAGCGCAACTTGAATCCGAACGATTCCTTTTGTGGCTGGCGCTCAACCTCTATCATTCAAATCGAGCAGGCTGACTCCTGCTCGATGATGTACATTCGCCAAATACAGATCCTTGTGCAAGCACAAATCTGCACTTGGATCATCGTATACACAAAATGACCATATGCTCTCACATACAGTCATTCTATATTTCTCAAGGAAAACTTTCACATTTTTATCCAAAAATCCCTCCGATCACAACGTAAGACAGGATATACATGATCACCGATGCCATGCATACGCCGACTACGATTGCTCCGAAAGCTTTTTTCCAGTCGATGCCAAGGAGGGATGCGACAAGAGCTCCGGTCCAGGCTCCGGTTCCCGGAAGCGGGATTCCTACGAAGAGTACCAGCCCCCAGAATTCATATCTGCTGATCCGATCACTTTTGCTCATCGCTTTTTTCTCCAGCTTTTCTACAAGCGGACGGAAAAGGCGCGTCTTGCGCAGCCATGCAAAAATCGGACGGATCAGAAGCAGGATAAACGGAATTGGGATCAGGTTCCCGACCAGACAGATCGGGATTGCACGCCAGGTCGGGATATTTAAAAACGCCGGACCTGCCGCAAGGATTCCTCCCCTGAGCTCCAGAATCGGAATCATTGAAATAATAAAGATAATCAGTTCTTTGGCAGCCTTGCCACCCAGATGAGTTACAAACCACTGTACTAAAGTTTCAGTCATACAAATCTCCTATTTTTTACTTATTAAATCGCTGTTCGACGTGTCAATAAGCATAAATTGCTTATTTGTGTAAGCACAAACGCAATTTATGTTTTTAACACTTACATCATATATTCACGGAGGAAGGCAAAGAGTGCTTCCATCTCTTCTCTCGTACCAATCGTCACACGCAGATATTGCTCAATCCGCTCGTTTCCCCAGAAACGCACATAGATTCCTTTTGCTTTCATTGCTTCAAAGAGTTCTTTTGCATCGTATTCCGGATGTGATACAAAGATGAAGTTTGCGCTTGGTTTTGGGAATACAAAGCCGAGCTTTTTGAATTCTTCTTCTGCCCAGTCTCTTGTCTCCACAATTTTACGTGTTGTCTCAGCAAAATATTCTTTATCTTTTACCGCTTCTGCTCCGTATACCAGAGAAGTTTTGTTCATAGTATAAGAATTGAACGAATATTTTGCATCGTTTAAATACTTGATCAGGAGCGGACTTGCGATTGCATATCCAATACGCATTCCAGCCATCGATCTTGCCTTTGAAAATGTCTGCGTAATGATCAGGTTGTCATATTTGTCCAGAAGCGAAAGTGCTGACTCTCCTGCGAAATCAATATATGCCTCATCCACAATCACAATAACATCCTGGTTGTGTCTGATGATATCTTCCACAAATTCCAGATCTTCATAGATGGATGTCGGTGCATTTGGATTCGGGAAGATCACACCACCATTTTCCGGATAATAATCTTCTTTTATGATATGGAAGTTTTCATCTACCTTCTTGCATTCGTATGGAATCCGGTAAAGATCCGCCCATACTTTGTAGAAGGAATATGTAATATCCGGAAAGAAAACCGGTTTTTCCGAGTTAAAGAAGGTAAGAAAACACATAGAGAGAACATCGTCAGATCCCACTCCCACAAAAACCTGATCTTTTCCAACATGATAAAAGTCCGCCAGCGCACTGACCAGTGCATCAGATGTCGGATCCGGATACAGCCTTAAACTGTCCACATGACCCTCCAGCTTTTTCATTGCCGCAAGAACTCCCGGTGCAGGTGGGTACGGATTCTCATTGGTATTCAGTTTGATCACTTTTTTCTGTGGCTGTTCACCCGGAACATAAGGTTCTACTTTTCGGATATTTTTCTCAAATTCTCTCATCTTGCTTTCTCACCTTTCTGTCACATCTTTTGCTTTTGTCTTATCCTAGCTGATATTCTTTTGCAAGCTCTTTGAATTTCGGCAGTGCATTTACGATTGTCTCATAAGCTACACAATATGCAATTCTGACATATCCTGCACATCCAAAAGAACTTCCCGGTACCAGAAGCAGATTATATTTTTTTGCTTCCTGGCAAAATGTCTTTTCATCCTTGATCGGAGTCTTCATGAACAGGTAAAATGCACCCTGCGGTTTGACACATTCAAATCCACATTCTATGAGTCCCTGGTAAAGAGTCTCCCTGTTTCTGTTATAGTATGAAATATCGGTTTTCTCATGCAGACATCTTGCAACTACCTTCTGCTGCAGGGTTGGCGCATTGACAAATCCAAGAATACGGTTTGCAACATTTGCTGCTGCAATGAGTGTCTCTGAATCTTTTACATCATCCGGAATCACCAGATATCCGATTCGCTCTCCCGGCAGGGAAAGAGATTTACTATAAGAATATCCTACGATCGTATTGGCATAATACCTGGTCAGATACGGTACATCCACACCATCATAAGCAAGCTCACGGTATGGCTCATCAGAGATAAGATAAATCTCTGTTCCGTATTCGTTCTGCTTCTTCTCCATGATCTCTGCCATTTTCCTGATCGTCTCTTCGGAATAGACAACACCGGTCGGATTATTCGGTGTATTAACGATCACTGCTTTTGTCTTCGGTGTGATCTTTGCCTCAAATTCATCCAGCTTTGGCTGAAAATCTACGGTATTCGGTGAGATTTCAACCAGAACACCGTCAAAATTATTGACATAACTTCTGTACTCTCCAAAGTACGGTGCAAATGTGATCACTTCATCTCCCGGATTTAACAGTGCTTTTAAAATAACATTTAGTCCGCCTGCTGCGCCAACTGTCATCGTAATATTTTTTGCTGCAAATGCAGTACCAAACCGCTCATTCAGAGATTCAGCTACAGCCTGGCGAACATCTTCATATCCCGCATTGCTGTTAGTATATCCATGAAGCACCAGTTCATCTTCTTCATCCAAAATATCAAGAATCGCCTGCTTTACGGCTTTCGGTGCCGGTACATTTGGATTACCGAGACTGAAATCAAATACATTTTCCGGTCCGTAAATTTTTGCAAGACGATTTCCCTCTTCAAACATGGCGCGGATCGCCGAGCTGTTTGCCACCATATTTTCCATCTTCTTAGATATCATCTTTTGCACACTCCTTTTCGCTGTCTTCTTTTAATGTCACAACACCTTTTTCTACCATAAATACCGGTTTGTAGGAAAGCTTGGCCTTTCTTAATCCTTCTTCTCCAACATCATCTTCCCGGTTGGTATATTTGTATTTTCCGGCAACTTCATGCTCTACGAACTGCTGGTTGATCATGGTATACGCACCTTCAATATCCGCATAAGCTTTTTCGATATGAACCACAAAGGTATCATCATTTACCGCTTCTCCAATCGTAAATGCAACAATCTCATCACCAACTCTGAGCAGACCTCCGATCAGGTTCAGTTCTTTGTAAAGGCGCAGTGAATTGAGTGTTACACACATCTCGGAATTCTTCTCTTCATCATCTTCACAGCCATTCAGATTCCGCCATTTCAGTGCCATCTGAAAACACTCTTCCAGATTATCCTCTGTAATCGTTTCGTAACTCCAGTTATCTCCGTGAAGTGCTTTAAATTTATTGACGTGATTCCGCTTGCCGTGCAGCTTTTTGCCGGAAAGTGTTGCAAGTTTCTCACTTTCATAGACATAATCCGCCTCATCTCTGTGATAGGTGATGTCGAATTTGCCTGGAAACCATGTTTCAAGCTTGGCAAAATTCTCTTTTGTCACCCCATACAGACAGAATGGAACGCCTTTTTCTTTCTCCCACTTCATGATATCTTCAATCGCTGCTTTTACATCTTCATCTTCACCTGCCGGAAATGCATAGCCGTAACCTGCACTGTTGTCCCGGAACAGGAGAACGTTATTATATTGTGCAAATTCTACTTCGTAAAACCTTGCCCACAGATATACATTTGCAAAAGTACGGTCGCAGCTTCTGCTTGGGTACTTTTTGAAATAAAAATCAATAAGATCCCGGTCTGTCAGTTCTGGTCTTTTAAATTTTGCTTCTGCCATAAAAAATCCTTCCATATTCCGCTTTTTTGCGGTACTGTCTGTTAGTATACCACATTTTGAGTGGATTTTTGCGGTTTTCTTGTATTTTTTTGTGTTACTTGTAAAGTTAGTGGGCCAGGTACCCAAATAGAACATGCCAGATTCCACTCGGCAAACCATTCCGATGAACCTCTGAAAGCGGCAATTATGTCAGCAATGGCTTCCATAATTGCCTGAGTTTCATCTCCATTGCCTCGGATGGAATCTGGCATGTTCTATTTGGGTACCTGGCAGATCTACTTTACTGGTTGTGACTGTTGCTCCAGTACGAAATTTTTTGCCAAACATAAGAACCGTAAAAACGCTAAACGGCTTTGTTGATCCAGTTGCTCCACTACTGTTTTCTGAAATAAAAACTATTTCAGTCTATAGATGAATACAGGAAGTGGAGGATCATTTTTACGGTTAAAATAGGAATTTACGATTACGAGCCATTTTTTGGAGTCTAATGTTTTGAGATAATTCAAAATGGCTTCTTTTTCTTCGTAGCCGGTGTCGCCGCCGCTGTAGATGCAGAGGTTTATGATGCCACCTTTTTTGAGCAGGTTAAGGGCTGACTCGATGGCGGTGAGACTGGTGGCTGCGCGGGTTGCGATTTTGTGGTCGCCGCCGGGGAGGTAGCCGAAATTGAAGATGATGACCTTGGCTTCTTCTTTTACATAGGTCTGCATTTTTTCGTGACCGTCCTGGATCAGCTTGGCTCTTGTCGACAGGTTCGCTTTTTCGAGGCGTTCTCTGGTATGAGCAATCGCCATCTCTTGCACATCAAAAGCATAGACTTTTCCGGTTTCTCCGACTTTTTTGCACAGAAACTCCGTGTCACCGCCGTTTCCGGCGGTGGCATCAATGCAGATATCCCCTTCTTCTATATACTCTTCTAAAATGTGATGGCAATATTCTGTGATCTGAAAATTCATGTCCTAAATCTCCTGCTTATGGTCGGAAAGTGCGCATTACCTCGATGGTCTGTGCGATCAGAGCTTCCTTCTTTTATTATCATTTTCTGTCACTCCTTATCTGTCTTTTCCATAAAAATTAAGCATTTCCCGTACTTCTTTTTCGTTATCGAATGGGTTCCTGATAATCTTATACTCTTTATCTTCCCATGGGATGGTGATCTTACCATTTTTTACCGTCATCTGCTCGATGGCTGTCCGTGGCAGCTGTACGAGTTCATTGCCATCCTTGTCATAGAATGCCATACCATTGTCCCAGTAAATGATCACACGCATCATTTTCATTCCATAGCTGCGCGTAACCAGGCACACCACTGCGATCACAAGGAACCAGATACTGTAGGTCAGCCCGCCGGCAATCCCGCTTCCTATTGCGCACAGAATGCAGAAAACTGCAAATGGAAGCATCAGATATTTAACGGTCATGCCGCTGTAATACCCGGATACCAGGCAATGAAAACTGCCCTTCCATTCATTCCCAAATTTCGCAGCTTCCTGCTGTGTCTTCTTCTGGATCACCTGATTCACCGCTTGCAGGATGGCATTCCGAACCAGACGCTGTACAATATGTCCCATCTTTTGTACCTCCTCATGTTCTCTTATTTATGTCAATTTTAGCATATCCTGTTACTTTTTCAACCACACAGCGTTATATATGATATAAGTTTTTCTTATATCACTATTCATAGAATGTATTTCCCATTTTCTCCCATTTCTCCTAAATTAGAAGTATCGACTTATGGAGGTACTGACCAATGAAACTTACTACAAAAAGAAAAGAACAGATTTCTTCTGTTCTCATCATCTGCCTGGGAAATATACTCAACGCTTTTTCAGCCAGAGTCTTTCTTCTTCCGGCTAACCTTGTTGCCGGTGGCACGACCGGAATCGGGCTGATCCTGCAGCGCATAACCGGGATCCCTCTTTCCTCTCTGGTGCTCGCTTTCAACATCATCATGCTGGTGCTTGCCTATATTTTCCTCGGGAAAAAATATACATTATCTGCAATTTTAAGCTCTTTTATGTATCCGATCGCACTGGAATTCTTCAATCAGATCCTTGGAGATTATGTTCTGACAGACAATCTGATCCTATGCACACTCTTTGCTGGCATCGGAATCGGAATCTCCCTTGGAATGATCATCCGTACCGGTGCTTCTACCGGTGGCGTAGACGTTCCGCCACTAATCTTAAATAAATATTTCCGTTTTCCTGTTTCAGCCGGATTGTACATCATTGACTTCTTTGTCATCCTGGGGCAGGCACTTTATCAGCCAGTTGACAAGGTACTATATGCGATTTTGTATGTGATCATTTACACCCTTGTCATGAACAAGCTGATCGTCAGCGGAACTTCAAGGATTGCTGTTCAGATCATCAGCAAACATTCAGATGAAATCCGTAATTTTGTACTTACCCAGATTGACCGCGGTGCAACCATCATTCCAGTTCAAGGTGGCTATCTGAACCAGCAGCTGAATATGGTACTCACCGTCATCTCCAACCGTGAACTCGTCCAACTTGAAAAAAATGTTCATCAGATCGATCCGGAAAGCTTTATCATCGTTTCCCAGGTACAGGAAGTCCAGGGACGCGGATTTAATCTGGACAAACACTGGAAACCAGAGTAGTCAGATACCTCTGAAATTCCCGGATTTCCGGCTCTTTTTTCTTTGATTTCAGGCAGGCAAAATAAAGACTGTCCTGCCTGGCTGGAACCAGTGGCACCGCCGTAACCCCATAGTATTCTGCAAAGGACTTTGGTCCGATCGCGATTCCGCTTCCGCTTTTCACCATCTTCATCACCGTATCGATGCTGTCTGAGCGGATGACTCTCTTCCATGCGATATTCTGTTCACCATATGTCTTTCTGAGGAGACGGTCTTCCACCGAATGCTCCAGTCCTGTAAGCATAGTATATTCCCTGCAATCCATGATTGAAGCATTTTTCTTCTGCGCGAGCGGATGATCCGGTGCCGTCAGTATACACTGCTTCTCACGGATCAGTTCTTTTGCAAAACAGACGCATTTCTCCATGCCGATTTCATTTTCCGGCATCCGGTCCAGTGCCATATCAAGGGAACCGTCCTTGATCGCCGCATATGCATCCAGCCCAGCCTCCGTATAAAATGTCACCTCGAGCTCCGGATGCCTTTCAAAATATCTGGCAATCTTCGGAAACAGTCTGTTGGAATAGACTCTGGCACCAAGTCCGATTTTTAATTTTTTATGTTCTGTTCCCGAAATCACTTCTTCTTTAAAACGATTCCAGTCTTTTAGCATTTCTTGCGCTTTTTGGTAAAAAACATTCCCTTTTTCGGTAAGTTCCAGTCCTTTGCTTGTCCTGTGAAATACGCGGTATCCCAGTTCCTTTTCCAGATTCCGGATCTGCTGGGACAGAGCGGGCTGCGAGACGAAAAGGTACTCTGCTGCGCGGGAAATGCTTTTGCAATTTGCGATTTCTACAATGTAAGTTAATTGTTGTATGTTCATTCAACGCCTCTGTTTTGTTTTTCGGTATATAAAAATCCCCCATACGGGACATTTCTGTTTTCTTGACCTGTATGAGGGTATCCTATTACTATTTTTTAGCAGGAGTGCGTCCTGCAAGCCATCCTCTGACGGTTTCAATATTTGCTTTTATTATCCGATCAATATGGGCGATCGGGCATGTTCTTGAAATCCATCTGCACTTCGTTGTCAATAACTGTGAGTTCTTCATCATCCATAATAATTCGAAGAACATACTCACAGGTTTTCCTGTCTTTATACACTTTTACCTGCTTCTATTATACTGCCTCATTCATCGATGCCAGCTTTGCTGCCTGGTCTGCTGCGATCAGGCTGTCAATGACTTCATCCAGATCTCCGTTCATAATGCTGTCCAGCTTATGAAGCGTAAGCTTGATTCTGTGATCGGTCACACGTCCCTGTGGGAAGTTGTAAGTACGGATCTTCTCAGAACGGTCTCCGGTACCGATCTGGCTTCTTCTTGCCTCAGCCTCTGCAGAATGCTGCTTCTCCAGTTCCAGTTCATATAACTTGGAACGCAGAAGACGAAATGCCTTTTCCTTGTTCTGCAGCTGTGATTTTTCAGTCTGGCTGTAGATCACGATTCCTGTCGGATAATGAGTCAGTCGTACAGCAGAGTCTGTGGTATTGACACACTGGCCACCGTTACCAGATGCACGCATAACATCGATACGGATATCTTTTTCATCGATCACAACGTCAACTTCTTCTGCTTCCGGCATCACTGCTACGGTAATGGTTGAAGTATGGATACGTCCGCCGCTTTCTGTCTCTGGCACACGCTGTACACGATGTACACCACTTTCATACTTCATACGGGAATATGCTCCCTGTCCTGTGATCATAAATACAACTTCCTTGAATCCGCCGATTCCGTTTTCATTGAGGGAGATCATCTCTGTCTTCCAGCGTCTGCTGTCTGCATAATGTACATACATACGGTAGATCTCAGCCGCAAAAAGGGCAGCTTCATCTCCACCTGCACCTGCACGGATCTCCACGATAACGTTCTTGTCATCGTTCGGGTCTTTTGGAAGAAGAAGAATCTTGAGCTCCTGTTCCAGCTCTTCGACTCTCTTCTTAGACTCACTGAGTTCTTCTTTTGCCAGCTCTTTCATCTCTTCATCGGATTCTTCCTCCAGAAGAGAAAGACTGTCTTCAATGTTCTGTTTACAATTTTTATATTCTTTATATGCCTCAACAATCGGGGTCAGATCATTCTGTTCTTTCATCAGCTTGCGGAAACGTGACTGGTCATTCACCACGTCCGGTTCCTGAAGCTCACCCATAATCTCCTCATAACGAATGAGCAGATCTTCTAATTTATCAAACATTTCTTTTCCTCCTGTTATTTGCTACGCCTATTGTACACGCCACATACCACACGGTCAAGACCTGCCAGATCCTTTTGCGTTGAAACCTGTTCAAATCCAGTCTCTTTCAGCAATTTTTCCACATCTGTACTCTGGTCATATCCAATCTCCATCACAAGCCAGCCGCCGTCTGTCAGATATTCCGGAACCTTTTCTGCCAGGATCCGGTAAAAATAAAGACCGTCCTCTTTTCCGTCCAATGCCTCATACGGGTCATGAAGACGTACCTCTGCTTCCAGCTCTTCGATCACTTTTGTCGGGATATAAGGTGGATTCGATGTGATCATGTCAAATGTTCCTGTAATATTTTCAAACATATCAGTCTGGATCCACTTACCGCTCACTCCCAGCTTTTTGGCATTTTTTTCAGCCACTTTCAGAGCTTCTTCTGAAATATCTGCACCTTCTATGACAATCTGCGGATTTCTCAGTTTCAGGCTGATTGGGATACAGCCTGAACCAGTACACATATCCAGCACTTTTACCGGATTTTCCTTTTTCATAAGAAGCAGTCTTTTTTCTGCTTCCTCTACAAGAATCTCAGTATCCTGTCTTGGCACAAGTACATGTTCATTGACTGCAAATTCATATCCCATAAATTCCTGAACCCCGGTCAGATGCTGCACCGGAATCCGGGTTTTTCTGCAGCTTACCAGCTCAAAGAACCGGTCTTCTTCATTTTTCGGCATTCTTTCAAAACCATCCACATAATATCTGGTCCTTGTCATGCCGGTCACATGCTCCAGCAGGATCCAGGAATCACTTTCCGGCTCCGGAATCCCCGCCGCTTTCAATTCACCTGTGGCTTTCTGATATGCTTCCTGATAGGTCACAGCTTTTACTCCTCTTCCTTATATCCGAAATTCTCTCTCAAATACGCTTTCCAGTCAAACACCGCTTCTACAGCCGCAATCCCGACCTCGATCATCTCATCGTCCGGTTCCTTTGTCGTAAGCCCCTGCAGCCAAAGTCCCGGCTTACTTAAGATACACACGACCGGATTCTCACTGCTTCCTGCCCATTTGATCAACTCATAAGAAATACCAGCAATCACCGGAAGAAGTGCAATTCTCACAATCACTCTCATCAGCGGAGATTCTACCCTTACAAAAAATAAGAGAACGATTCCCACGATCATGACAAACAGCATGAAGCTGGTTCCACATCTTTTGTGTTCTTTAGAGCTCTTTCTAACATTTTCAACAGTCAGTGGAAGTCCATGTTCAATACAGTTGATACACTTATGCTCCGCGCCATGATAGCGATACAAACGCTTAATATCGTTCATTACCGAAATTCCGCCCACATAGGCAACAAAAATCGCAATGCGGATGATTCCCTCAATGATAATCCGAACTGTATAGGAAGAAATCCATTTCTTCAGCAGATCTGACAAAAAATACGGAAGTACCATAAAAATACCGATTGCAAGTGCAAAAGATACAACCATCGTCAGCGTCATCAAAAGCTTTTCCATGCGCTCCTGCTTCTTTTCTTCGACTTCGGTCATCTCTTTTTCTTTTTCTTCCTCTTCCTCATAGAAGCTTGCTGACCAGGTCAAAGTCTTCATCCCCAGCACCAGAGAATCAACAAAATTAAAGATTCCTCTGACAAAAGGCAGCTTCGTAAGTGCCGTATATTTTCCAACTACACTTTTATATGTATCTGTTGTAACTTCTATCTCTCCGTCAGGCTTTCTCACCGCAACCGCATAACGTTCTTTATTCTTCATCATCACGCCTTCGATGACAGCCTGACCACCAATATTCGAAGATTTCATATTCTGTTATGTCCTTTTTAATTCATCGTATATACAAAATAGGCTGAGATTTCACAATCCCAGCCTGTTGAATTCTCTTATTACTGAATTCCGTATTTCTTGTTAAACTTGTCAACACGACCTCTGGCCTGAGTTGCTTTCTGCTGTCCTGTGTAGAACGGATGACATTTAGAGCAGATTTCTACGTGGATTTCTTTGCTTGTAGAACCTGTTACGAATGTATTCCCACAGTTGCAAGTTACAGTTGCCTGATAGTAATCTGGATGGATTCCTTCTTTCATGATTTTCACCTCTTCTTGTTTTATTCGTTTTACGCGCTTTCACGCGGCTAATATCTTTAAACAGCTATGTTAGCATAACATAGTTTTTTTCTAAATGCAAGTAATTTTCTAAATAAACTTTGTTTTTTTGACCATTTGGACAAATTCTACGTTATTTTTCGTGCGGTCAAACATATTCAGAATGCTGTCTACCGCTTCATCTGACTTCATTCCGTTTAATGCACGGCGCATAATATCCACTGCTTCCTGCTCCTCTTTCGTAAGAAGCAGATCCTCTCTTCTTGTTCCGGATTTCGGGATATCGATTGCAGGAAAGATTCTCTTTTCAGAAAGCTTCCGGTCAAGCACCAGTTCCATATTACCGGTTCCCTTAAATTCTTCGTAGATGACATCATCCATCTTACTTCCGGTATCTACAAGTGCGGTTGCGAGGATAGTAAGGCTTCCGCCCTCACGCATATTTCTCGCTGCGCCAAAGAAACGTTTCGGCATATGAAGTGCTGCCGGATCAAGACCACCGGACAGGGTTCGTCCGCTCGGTGGAACAACCAGGTTGTATGCTCTTGCCAGACGGGTAATGCTGTCCAAAAGGATCACAACGTCCTTTTTGTGCTCAACCAGACGTTTTGCACGCTCGATCACCATCTCTGACACACGTTTATGATGCTCCGGAAGCTCATCAAAGGTCGAATAAATAACTTCCACATTATCCCCTTCAATGGCTTCTTTGATGTCGGTTACTTCTTCCGGACGTTCATCGATCAGAAGGATCAGAAGATGGATCTCCGGATTATTCTTCCTCATAGAAAGCGCCACCTGCTTCAACAGGGTTGTCTTACCTGCTTTCGGCGGTGATACGATCATGCCTCGCTGTCCCTTACCAATTGGAGAGATCAGATCCATAACACGCATTGCAGTGCTGCTCTTTCCCGCTTCCAGTCTGAGACGTTCATTTGGGAAAATCGGTGTCATATTTTCAAAGTTCATTCTGCGTCCTGCTTCTGCCGGAGACATTCCATTGATCTTGGTCAGATACAGAAGCGCACTGAATTTTTCAGACTGTGTCTTTACTCTTGTATTTCCTGTCAGGATATCCCCTGTCTTCAGGCTGAATCTGCGGATCTGCGATGGTGATACATATACATCTTCCTCGCCCGGCAGATAGTTCTGGGAACGGATAAATCCGTATCCATCCATGACTTCCAGAATTCCATTCACCGTACGTCCACTGTCGAGCTGTTCAATATCTGCGGTTCCGGCTTTTTCGGATTTTACTTCCTCCTTCGCCTCTTTTATTGAAACTTTGTCATCTTCTTCCAACATAAGATCGATCAGATCTGCTTTTTTCATCGTTGAAATTCCGCGAAGTCCGCGCGTCTTTGCCACCTCTTTTAATGTAGAAAGAGGCAGGGACTCATATTTTTCTCTCGTCATATGTTCTATATTCCTCCTTTATTCCAATTACTTTTCTTATCCAAAAAAATATTAAACTTTTAACATTGGGAAATCTTGTCTGAACTGACTAATCTGCTTTTGATAAACCCAAGTATACAACATTTTGCACAAAATGGAAAGAAGTTTTTTGATTTGCTTTCATATCAGAAGAATGTTATCATAAAAGAGCAGCAAAACTGTAATCAAAGGAGGACGTATGAAAATGTCAGCAATTGAGCAAGCACTTGAAATGCATGAAAAATGGAATGGAAAAATTGAAACTACTGCAAAGTCACACGTAAACTCTCGTGAAGACCTCGCAATCGCATATACACCAGGCGTTGCCGAGCCATGCAAGGTCATTGCAAAGAACCCGGATGCAGCCTACAAATACACGATGAAAGCCAACACAATCGCTGTAGTATCCGACGGTAGTGCCGTTCTCGGACTTGGTAACATCGGAGCCAAAGCCGCCATGCCTGTTATGGAAGGAAAAGCAGTTCTCTTTAAAGAATTCGGCGGAGTCAACGCAGTTCCGATCTGCCTGGACACTCAGGATACAGAAGAGATTATTAAGACAGTTGTCAATATTGCACCTGCTTTTGGCGGAATCAACCTGGAAGATATCTCTGCCCCACGCTGTTTTGAGATTGAGAGCCGTTTAAAAGAACTTCTTGATATCCCTGTATTCCACGATGACCAGCACGGAACCGCCATCGTCGTTCTGGCAGGCATCATCAACGCCCTGAAAGTAACCGGCAAGAAAAAAGAAGACTGTAAAATTGTTGTAAATGGTGCCGGAAGTGCCGGAGTTGCAATCACAAAGCTTCTTCTCACCTACGGTTTCCCGAAGATCACCATGTGTGATATCAATGGAATCATCTCAGCTGATTCACCGAATCTGAACTGGATGCAGAAAGAGATGACCAAAGTGACCAATCTCGACCATGAGACCGGTACACTTGCTGATGCACTCAAGGGTGCTGATATTTTCGTCGGTGTATCTGCCCCGAACATTGTTTCCCAGGAAATGGTTGCTTCTATGAATAAGGATGCGATCCTTTTCGCAATGGCAAACCCGGTACCGGAGATCATGCCGGATCTTGCAAAAGCTGCAGGCGCAAAAGTTGTCGGAACCGGACGTTCTGACTTCCCAAACCAGGTCAACAACGTTGTCGCTTTCCCTGGTATCTTTAAAGGTGCATTAGAGGGACGTGCACCACAGATCACCGAAGAGATGAAGCTTGCCACAGCAAAAGCAATCGCTGGACTTGTTCCGGATGAAGAGCTGAACGAGGACAATATTCTTCCGGAAGCTTTTGACCCTCGCGTATCACAGGTCGTAAGCGAAGCTGTCAAAGCTCTGATTTAATCTTATGAATACAAGAACCTATGACAGCAATCGCCCGCAGGAAATATCCTGCGGGCTTACTTACAAAAAAGGAACTCCTCAGCGCTGGGGAGAACGGCGCTACTATGCACTGGACTACTATCTGAAACAGAATTTCGGTGAAAAACTGTACAAGATTTCTTTAAACGGAGGCTGTTCCTGTCCGAACCGGGACGGAACCTGCGGCACACGCGGTTGTATCTTCTGTAGCGAAGGCGGATCCGGCGATTTTGCCGCTTCTTCTTCTCTTTCTGTTGCCGATCAGCTTGCCTATGGAAAAGGCCTTGTCCGCCCCAAATACAACGGACACAGCTATATCGCCTATTTTCAGGCATATACCAATACCTATGCACCAGCCTGTCATCTGCGCCGGATCTTTACCGAAGCGATTTCTGATCCAGAAGTACGCATTTTATCTATCGCAACGCGTCCGGATTGCCTTTCACCTGAAATCCTTACACTGCTTGCCGAACTAAATGCCATTAAACCGGTCTGGGTAGAGCTTGGACTTCAGACGATCCACGAACGCACTGCCAACTGGATGCGCCGTGGTTATCCACTTTCCGTCTTTGAGCAGGCGGTCCATTCCCTTCACGCGATTGGGGTACAGATCATCACCCACGTAATTTTATTTCTTCCGGGAGAATCTGAAGCAGATATGCTCGCAACCATCCATTATCTGAACGC
>ENA-ORNK01001758-ORNK01001758.1-human-gut-metagenome-genome-assembly--contig:-NODE-1758-length-14865-cov-12.158744_pt1 | contig 14865 bp, 10 predicted proteins | sample MGYA00242115_ERZ509022 | MGnify/ENA primary metagenome ERZ509022 (study PRJEB26280, sample SAMEA2338690) | human gut metagenome | biome: human gut; feature: human-associated habitat; material: faeces...
TGCCGCCGGTGCGGAGGCCGCGCCCTCGGTGGGATCATCCTCGTCGGCAAACAGCTCCTGCTCCGCAGCCGCCTCGATCACATGGCGGACGGCGGCTTCGCGCGCCTTCCGGCTCTCGTCGGTGAGGGCGGGCGCGTTGAAAAGCGTCACAGCCGTGGCGTGCTCGCCGTCGGAACGCTTTCTGCGGTAGACGCCCAGCAGCAGCGAATTGTAGCTGAATTCGCCGTCGTCATTGCGGTCGATCTCATAGGGAAGCAGCACGGCGGCCAGCGCGGCAGCCGCGCCGATCAGTCCGTATTTCCAGGATTTTTTCATAGGAATTCCTCCTTTTTCGCTTTTACCGCCCCATCATAGCAGCAAACACAGGGAATGTCAACAAACGCCGCCCGCGCGGGATCGCATTCCGCGAAAGCGCAGGCATTCAAAGGCTCCGCCGCGCACGGCAGGGGGCCGATATGCTTAGGGTGTATTCTTCCAACTCCCAACGCACCCGAACAGCGGGTCTTTTCACGCTGCGCTGCGCCATTTTTCCTTGAAATACGTCAGTATTCCTGCGAAAAAATGTCTTGCTCAACACAAAAATTCCTCGCTGCCGGTCACGATGGGAGTTGGAAGAATACACCCTAGGCAGCACCGTATTTCCCCAAATACGGTGCTGCCTGATACTATGTCGCCGGATCGCTTAACATGCCTATTTTAGCGGACGCTCCCGCCGCTGCGCAAGCCTCCCCGGGGGATGCTTTTGCCGCCGTGGGCGCATTTTTTACGCCTCCGGGTCGAATTTTTCGAAGATCGGGATAAGTCCCTCGGCCTCCGCCGTCAGCAGATCGTGCTTCGAGCGGATGGTCCACGCCACGCCCTGAATGCCCCAGAGCTTGAGGCAGAGGGCGTTGCTGATGCAGCTGCGATCCTCAAACTTGAAGGCGATGAAGTCCGGCTTTGCCAGTGCGTTTCCGATCAGCCCCGTCGCCAGCACCGAGCGCACCGGGTCGAGCGCGCCCTTGTCCTTCAGGAAGTTTTCCGCCAGCTGACCGCGGCAGATGCCGGGCCGAAGCTCGCGCACGTCCGCGACGACCATCGGGTCGAAGGACTCGATGCAGAAAACGCCCTTGTAGGAGTCGAGCCGTTCGCAGACAGCCTTGGACAGCGCAAAATGATTGCCGTTCGCGGCCTTCAGCTCGATGATGAGCGGCGTCGTGTTTTCAAACAGCGCCAGCACCTCGTCAAACAGCGGAATGCGCTCGTCGGTGCCCTCGAGACGGTAGTTTTCCAGCTCCTCGCGTGTCAGATCCTCGATCTGCACGTCCGCGCCTGCCGTCCGCAGGAGGCTCGAATCGTGGATAACGGCCAGCGTGCCGTCCTTCATCAGATGCACGTCCAGCTCCGCGCCCCAGCCATGCTCGATGGCGCGCCGGAAGGCGGGCAGGGAGTTTTCCGGCACGACGGGCTTGTCGTGATAGCCCCGGTGCGCAAAGCGGTAACGGCGCAGGATCTCCAGATCCGGGTGCTTCGTCCGTCCGCGCAGCGAAACGGTATACGCCGCGGCGGTCAGCGCCGCGGCCTTCAAAACAGAGTGCTTTTTCATGAAAAATCAGTCCTCCATATCCTCAAACGCCTCGAGGCCCTTCTTGGCCGCGGCCTTGACGTCGCCATGCCGGACAAACAGCATCGTCACGAACGACAGCGCGACAAACAGCGCCGCATACGGGAAGAGCACGCGGTAATCGATCTGACGCATCAGCGTACCGGCCAGCACCGGTGTAACGACCTGCGCGGCCATGGACGCGGTGTAGTAATAGCCGGTAAATTTGCCGATGTCCGAGCCTTTGCACATCTCCACGACCATCGGGAGGGAGTTGACGTTGATCGCCGCCCATGCAAAGCCGACCAGCGCGAAAACGACGAACATCACGGGCGTGATGGTGGTATACATGGTCGTCAGCACATAGCCCATCGCAAAGCAGGCCGCCAGCAGCACGATGCCGATCTGGATGGTGCGCTTTCGGCCGATCTTCGCGGCCAGCGCACCGATGGGGATGTAGGAGACGACGGCGCCGACGGTCGCGATCAGCAGGCACTGCGACGCGCCGCCGAGCCCCTGCCCCATGACCACGTCCACATAGGTGGAGAACCACGTCGTCACGCCGTTATAGCCGATAAACCAGAGTGCAATGGACGCCAGCAGGAACGCAAGGCTCCGCTTGACCGGCTTCGGGAGCGCCTCGTTGCCGCTTCCGTCGTCCACCGCGAGATTCCACTCGGGGTGCTGGGCCTCGAGCGCCTGGTTCTCCTCCGTCAGCTTCCGTTCCCGGATTGTCAGGAAGAGAATGCCGACCGCAAGGAACATGACCGCAGAGACGATCAGGAACAGCGGCTGATAATCCACATGCTTCCCGGCCTCCTCCAGCGCCTTGACCTTGCTGTTGGGATACAGGACGGCGGCAAAGGCCAGATAGAACACACCGCCGACCGCACCCATCAGATTGATGATCGCGTTTGCGCGCGAGCGCAGCGGCTTGGGCGTAACGTCCGGCATCAGCGCGACCGCCGGGCTGCGGTAGGTGCCCATGGCGATGAGCAGCAGCGCCAGCACGATCACGAACGACGCCAGCTTCAGCGGCGACGGCTCCGCCGCGTAGCTGTTGTCCAGCAGCGGCAGCAGATTCATCAGAATGACCGCGCAGCCCGTGCCGAACAGGATGAACGGCATCCGCTTGCCGAGCTTCGTGCTCGTCCGGTCAGAAAGTGAGCCGAAAAACGGCAGCAGGAACAGCGCGAGAATGTTGTCCGCCGCCATGATCGCACCGGAGTAGGTCTCGTTCATGTGGAAGGTCTTGGTCAGAATGAGCGGGATCACATTGTCATGCATCTGCCAGAACGCGCAGATGGACAAAAACGCCAGACCGACGAGAATGGTACGCTTGTTGTTGAGCTTCATATGCCTTCTCCCTGTTCTTCTTTGATTTTGCTGAGCACCTCGCGGATGTTCTGCATGATCCATGTGGGCTGCACATGGTACTTTTCAATATCGGACGGCACGCCCTCGCCGGAGAGGACGAACACCGTATCGATCCCGGCGTTGACGCCGCAGGCAATGTCGGTGTAGACGCGGTCGCCGATCAGGCAGGCGTCCTTTTCCGCAAGTCCGGTCCTTTCAAGCGCCAGCCGGACCATCTCCGGCTGCGGCTTGCCGATCACAAGCGGGCGGCGGCCCGTGGCCGTATGCAGCATCTCGATCACGCTCCCGCAGTCCGGTGCGGAGCCGTACCACGTCGGGCAGACCAGATCCGGGTGCGTGGCGATGTAATCGACGCCGCGCCCGAGCAGAATGCAGCTGTCCTCCAGCTTCCGGTAGGTCAGCTCCGTATCGTAGCCGAGCAGCAGCACGGATATTTCGTCCGTCAGCGTGTCCGACACGCGCAGCCCCGCCGCGCGGAGCTGGCCCTTGAGGGAGTCCGTTCCGCAGACGTAGTAAAGCGCGTCGTCATAGGTTTTTTTCAGATAGTCGATCGTCGCGTCCGCCGAGGTCAGGAAGTCCTCCGCCGAAGCCTCGATCCCGAGCCGCGCCAGCTTTGCGACGTAGGCGTCGGTGCCGCGCGAGGAATTGTTCGTCAGAAAAAGATACCGCCCGCCGCTTTCTCGCACATGGCGCAGAAAATCGAGCGTGCCGTCAAAAAGAGTCTCGCTGAGATAGATCGTGCCGTCCATATCGAGCAGGAACAGCCTTTTTTCCGATAGCTTTGTCAAAACGCACCTCCCGGATGGAATACTCACATTATAATACAGCGCCGCCCATTTTGCATCTGCTTTTTCTGAAAAATGACACAGGTTTGACAAACTACGCAAGGGCGCGGTACAATAGCCGAAAACGAAGGGAGGTGCGCGTCATGGAAAAGCTTCCGAAGGAGCTGCCGGAGCTGCTTCTCGGCTGGTATGCGGCGGGACACCGCGACCTGCCGTGGCGGCGCGACCGCGAGCCGTATCACGTCTGGCTCTCGGAGGTCATGCTTCAGCAGACGCGCGTGGAGGCCGTCCGGGGCTATTACCTCCGCTTTCTCGCGGAGCTGCCGGACATTTCCGCGCTGGCCGCCTGCCCGCCCGACCGGCTGGCGAAGCTCTGGGAGGGCCTCGGCTATTACAGCCGGATGCGGAATCTGCAAAAGGCGGCGCAGGTGATCGTCTCGGAATACGGCGGCGTTTTCCCGCAGGAATATGAGAAGATACGCGCCCTTCCGGGCGTCGGGGACTACACGGCCGGGGCCGTCGCCTCGATCTGCTTCGACCAGCCGGAGCCTGCCGTGGACGGGAACGTGCTGCGCGTGCTCTCCCGCGTGGCGGACGATCCTTCGCCGGTGACGGACGCCGCCGTAAAAAAGGAATACGCCGCGCGGCTGCGCGAGATCTATCCCGCCGGACACTGCTGCGAATTCACGCAGAGCCTGATGGAGCTTGGCGCAACGCTCTGCGGCCCGAACACGCAGCCGCAGTGTACGCTTTGCCCGCTCCGGGCGCACTGCCTTGCCCTCGCGCGCGGGACGCAGCTCCTGCGTCCGGTCAAAGCGCCCAAAAAGGAAAAGCGTGCGGAGGAAAAGACCGTTTTCATCCTCCGCTGCGGCGAAAAGATCGCCGTCCGCCGCCGCCCGGCGGCCGGACTTCTCGCCGGTCTGTGGGAGCTTCCGAACGTGGAGGGACTTCTTTCCGCGCAGGAGGCGCTTACGCAGGCGGCGCGCTGGGACGCGCATCCGCGCGAGCTTGTCAGGGCGTCGGAGAAAACGCACATTTTTACGCACATCCGCTGGAAAATGACCGGCTATACCATCGAATGCGCCTCGGAGTGTCCCGCGTTCGAGTGGGCCGGGCCGGAGCGCTTCCGCCAGGACGTCGCGCTGCCGACGGCGTTCCGCATGTTTCTGGAGGCATAGCAAAGGCCCATGCCTTTGCTCCGGCTAAAACGGCCGGGCGGGCACGGGCCTCCGTTTTCTTTCGCAATCCGCGCTTTCCGTTGCCGGCCCCGCCCGCCGGACGGCTTTACTTTGCGGAAAAACTGTGGTATCCTGAAAGCACTGCCTCGGCACATCCGCCGGAGGCTCTGAAAATTCTCACGCGGGAGGCATTTCATGAAAGAACAGCAGACCGCTCCGCTCACCACGGAGGAGCTGACCGAAAAATATCACAAGCTGCGCCGTACCTTTATCCTCGCCACGGTCATTTCCATTTTCGGAACGATCGTCATGCTGCCCTCCGTGCTTTTCTTCAAAATTCCCTACGCGCTCGCGGGTGCGCTGGTGCTGCTCACAGGAGAATCCATGCGTTACCGGATCAAAAAGGAGATGCGCGCGCTTGCGCCGTGGATCCTCGCCTCCGGCGTCCTGAACGAGACGTTTGAGGACGTCCGCTATCAGCCCTCCGGCTGTCTTTCGCGGGAAACGCTTCTGGAAAGCGCCCTGCCGCTGCCGGAATTCGACGCCGTTCAGGGCAGCGCGCTCGTCTCCGCCGCCTATCAGGGCACGTCGTTCGAGTTGAGCAATATCCGCCTTTCCGACCCTGCCAAGGGCGCGGAGCCTGTTTTTCAGGGCTACTGCCTGCGCTGCTGCCTCGGCTTTCCGCTTCCGGCGGAGCTTTCCTCCGAGGCCTCGGAGGACGCGCTCGAGCTGCTTCCGGACGCAGCCGCCGAGGCGCTCCGCAGGCTCAGCGAGCTGCTGGGCGGCGGGCACGTCTCCTTCCCAGCGGAGGATACCGTCTGCCTGTGCGTCGCATCGGAACGGGAGCTGCTGGCTCCCGACCGCCGCGTCACGGACGTTGCCGTCCTCCGTCGGCGCTTTGCCGAGGAAATGGGCACGGTCACGCAGCTGATCGACACGCTCCTGACCCTCCGTCCGGACGCGCCCGAGACTGAGGCCGCAGACACAAAGGCTCTTTCGGAGTAAGTCCGTCGTACCCAATCGAATCCGAGAAAATCCGCCTCCGTATCTTCCGATACGGAGGCGGCCTGCATATTCAGAACGTTTTCAGCTTGTCCATCAGCTTCTGATAGATCACGCGCATCGGCGGCTCCGAGACCGCCGCGCATACCTCGTCCGGCCGGAACCAGCGCACGCCGCTGTTCTCGTCCGGCTTGCAGCGGAGCGCGTCGTGCGCGTCCGCCTCCAGAAGGTAGGTCAGATTGAGATGCAGGTGCGCGGAAACGAATTTCCCGCGCTTGACATGCTGCGTGACCGGCAGGATCTCCAGAGAGTAGATCTCCTCCGAGACCGGGCGCACATGCGCCACGCCGGATTCCTCCCGCGCTTCCCGCAGCGCCACCGAAAGCAGATCCTGTTCGCCGTCGGCATGGCCGCCGAGCCACGCCCAGGAATCGTACAGATTGTGATACGCCATCAGCGCATGGCTGCGGTCCGGCGTCACGATCCACGCGGACGCCGTAAAATGCGCCATCTCATTTTGGCGCGTAAACAGGTCGTCAAAAATCTCCGCGTATTGCAGAATGAGCCGCCGGTCGGTCTCCTCCTGCTCACAGCAGGGACGGTACGCGGCGATCTGGTTCAATAGCTCCATACTCCATCCTCCTCACATCAGCGGCGAAAACAGTCTCAGAATGGTCTGCACAAGCCGCCGGAGGAAGCCCTTGTGCCGCATTCTTGCAAGCGTGACCTCCCGGCAGCGTGGGAAGGTATCCTCAAAGTCGCGCTGGACCTGTCCAACAGCCGCACAGTCGTAGAGATAGACCGCGTTCTCAAAGTGCAGATACAGGCTTCGGAAGTCGAGATTGACCGTCCCGACAACGGCGTAAAGCCCGTCCGCGAAGCAGACCTTCGAATGGACGAAGCCGGGCGTGTATTCGAAAATCCGGACACCCGCCGCCAGCAGCTGGTCATAGTTGGCGCGCGTGACGATGTAGACATAGCGCTTGTCCGGGATACCCGGCGTGATGATGCGCACATCCACGCCCGTCTTTGCCGCGTTGCAGAGCGCGGTCGCCATTTTATCGTCCAGAATGAGATACGGCGTCATGATCCAGACCCGCTCCCGCGCGCTCTGGATCAGGCTGCTGAACGCCGTCGCGCCGACGTCCTCATAGTCGAGCGGACTGTCGGCAAACGGCTGCAAATAGCCCCCGGCGTTCGCGGGCGGCTCGCCGTAGAGCGGACGGAAGGCCGCAAGATCCTCCTCGAGCTTGTCCACATAGTCCCACATCGTCAGGAACATGACCACCATCGACCAGACCGCCTCGCCCTCGATGCGGACGCCGCAGTCCTTCCAGTGGCCGAATTTGGAGCCGATGTTGATGTATTCGTCCGCCAGATTGATGCCGCCGGTATAGCCGACCGTTCCGTCGATCAGCATGAGCTTGCGGTGGTCGCGGTTATTGAGGCGGCTGGACAGCACCGGCAGGAACGGCTTGAAGGCGTGGGCCTGAATGCCCAATCTCCGCAGCCGGAGCGGATAATCCGCCGGCAGGCGCATGATGCAGCCGAAATCGTCGTACAGGACGCGCACATCCACGCCCTCCGCCGCCTTTCGGCTGAGGATCTCCAGAATGGTGTCCCACATTTTCCCCTCGTTGAGGATGAAGTATTCCAGAAAAATATAGTGCTCCGCCTTTTCCAGGTCCTTGCACATCTGCGCGAAGCAGTCCTCGCCGATGTGGTAGTATTCTGCGGCGGAGTTGTCGTAGATCGGATAGTGCGAGGTGTTGGCCAGATAGCGCGCGTGGTTGCAGGCCGCGTCCGGCCGCGCCATCAGCGCGCGCATGACGCTTTCCTCCTGCGGCAGGCTGCTGAGCGTCTCGCGGCTGATGCGCTTCATTTTCCGGTTCTCACGGCTCGATGCCTTGTTGCCGCCGAACAGCAGATAGATCGTGATACCGGCCACCGGAAACGCCAGTATCAGCACGATCCACGCGATCTTATAGGATGGGTTGCGCCGGTCGGACATGATGTAGATCACCGTTGCCCATGAAAGCACGCTCAGTGCCACGTTGATCCAGCTCCTATAGTCCTTCAGCCAGATCACGCCCGCCAGCAGGACGATGATCTGAAGCAGGATGGAGAGCGACACGATCACGACGCGGTTAAAGACCAGTTTCAGGAAATTACGCATACAAAGCCTCTTTTTCTCTCGCTTTTTTCTTATTATATCAGATTTTTCCGAACTTACAATAAGCCGCGCCTGATTTTTCAAATGCAGAAACTTTTGTTTGAAAAAACAAGTTGTAGAATCCGCCGCTTCATGGTATAATGGAATGACGAATTTCGCGCGGAACGCGCAAAGAGGAGATCAAATATGCAGGATACCATTCGCGTGCGGGGTGCGCGCGTCAACAATCTGAAAAATGTTTCGCTGGAGATCCCGCGCGACAAGCTGGTCGTGCTGACGGGCCTCTCCGGCTCCGGCAAGTCCTCCCTTGCCTTTGATACGATCTATGCCGAGGGCCAGCGGCGCTACGTCGAGTCGCTTTCGAGCTATGCGCGGATGTTCCTCGGCCAGATGGACAAGCCGGACGTCGATTCCATCGACGGCCTTTCTCCCGCCATCTCCATCGACCAGAAAACCACCAGCAAAAACCCGCGCTCCACGGTCGGCACCGTGACGGAAATTTACGACTACCTCCGCCTGCTGTGGGCGCGCTGCGGCACGCCGCACTGCCCGAAGTGCGGAAAGGAGATCCGGCGGCAGTCGGTCGATCAGATCGTCGATCAGATCATGCAGCTGCCGGAGCGGACGAAGTTCCAGATCCTCGCGCCGGTCGTGCGCGGGAAAAAGGGCGAGCATCAGAAGGTCTTTGAGGACGCCCGGCGCGGCGGCTATGCGCGCGTCCGCGTGGACGGCAGCATCTACGAGCTTTCGGAGGAAATTTCGCTCGACAAGAACAAAAAGCACCACATTGAGGTCATTGTGGACCGGCTGATGATGAAGCCCGATCTGGCGCGCCGTCTGACCGACTCTGTTGAAACGGCGGCCAATCTCTCCGGCGGTCTGGTCATTCTCAATGAGCTGGACGGCGACCGCGACACGATGTTCTCCCAGAACTACGCCTGCGAGGAATGCGGCGTTTCCCTGCCGGAGCTTTCGCCGCGCATGTTCTCGTTCAACAACCCCTACGGCGCCTGCCCGGTCTGCACGGGCCTCGGCACACAGCTCGTCGCCGACCCGGCACTCATCATTCCGGACGACTCCAAATCCATTTTGCAGGGCGCGATCCAGGCCTCCGGCTACAACAACGTCAAGGATGATTCCATCGCCCGGATGTATTTTGAGGCGCTCGGCAAAAAATATCACTTCTCCCTGACCGAACCCATCCGCGATTTGCCGAAAACCGCACTCGACGCTATCCTCTACGGCACGGGCAAGGAAAATCTGACGATCTACTACGAGCGTGCCAACGGGCGCGGCGTGCTGGAGCGGCCCTTTGAGGGCGTACTCAACAACATCTCCCGGCGCTATGCCGAGACGCAGTCCGAGGCCATGCACAAGGAGCTGGAGGAATGTATGGCGGAGCGCCCGTGTCCCAAATGCCGCGGCAGGCGTCTGAGCGACGTTTCGCTGGCCGTGACGGTCGGCGGCATGAACATCATGGATTTCTGCGCCATGCCCATCTCCGACGAGCTGGATTTCATGAACCGGCTGACGCTCGAGGGCAGCATGGCCGTCATTGCCGAACAGATCCTGCGCGAGATCCGGTCGCGCCTCGGCTTTTTGCAGGCGGTCGGCCTGCGCTATCTGACGCTTTCGCGCGCGGCGGCGACGCTCTCCGGCGGCGAAAGCCAGCGCATCCGTCTGGCGACGCAGATCGGCTCGAGCCTGATGGGCGTGCTCTATATTCTCGACGAGCCGTCCATCGGCCTGCACCAGCGCGACAATGACAAGCTTCTGGCCACGCTTCGGCAGCTGCGCGACCTCGGCAACACCGTTCTGGTCGTCGAGCACGACGAGGACACCATGCGCGCCGCCGACTATATCGTGGATGTCGGCCCCGGCGCGGGCGTCCACGGCGGCGAGATCGTCGCGGCAGGCTCCGTGCAGGATATCATGAACTGCCCGCGCTCCGTCACCGGCCAGTATCTGTCCGGCGCAAAAAAGATCCCCGTGCCTGCGGAACGGCGCAAAGGAAACGGGAAGAGCCTGATCGTGCGCGGCGCGGCGGAAAATAATCTGCGGCACATCGACGTGGAGATCCCGCTTGGCACCTTCACCTGCATCACCGGCGTCTCCGGCTCCGGAAAATCCAGCCTTGTGAACGAAATCCTCTATAAAAAGCTCGCGGGCGCGCTGAACCACGCGCGGACGCGGCCCGGTAAATTCGATTCCATCGAGGGCCTTGAGCATCTCGACAAGGTCGTCGGCATCGACCAAAGCCCCATCGGACGGACGCCGCGCTCGAATCCCGCGACATACACCGGCCTTTTCAACGACATCCGCGACCTGTTTGCCTCCACCTCCGACGCCCGCACGCGCGGCTACGGCCCCGGCCGCTTCTCCTTCAACGTCAAGGGCGGCCGCTGCGAGGCCTGCGGCGGCGACGGCCTTGTGAAGATCGAAATGCACTTCCTTGCCGACGTGTACGTCCCGTGCGAGGTCTGCCGCGGCAGACGCTACAACCGCGAGACGCTGGAGGTGCTCTACAAGGGCAAAAACATCGCCGACGTACTTGACATGACGGCGGAGGAGGCGCTCGGCTTCTTTGAAAATCTGCCGAAAATCCGGCAGAAGGTGCAGACGCTCGTGGACGTGGGCCTCGGCTATATCAAGCTCGGCCAAAGCTCCACCACGCTTTCCGGCGGCGAGGCCCAGCGCGTCAAGCTGGCGACGGAGCTTTCCCGCCGCGCCACCGGCCGCACCATCTATATCCTCGACGAGCCGACGACCGGCCTGCATATGGCCGACGTCCACCGGCTGATCGACATTTTGCAGCTCCTTGCCGACGCGGGCAATACCGTGCTCGTCATCGAGCACAACCTCGACGTCATCAAGGTCGCCGACCACATCATCGACCTCGGCCCCGAGGGCGGCGCCGGAGGCGGAACCATCGTCGCGCAGGGCACGCCGGAGGAGGTCGCCGCCTGCCCGGAGAGCTTCACGGGCCAGTATCTGAAAAAGCTGCTCTGAGAAGGCAGCACCGGCGCAGATTATGAATGCCTCGCAGAGTTCCTCGGCGCATGGCGGAATAAAATGTTAATTGCGTTTTCCGGTTGAGCGCGTGTCAAAAACTTTTTTGCACACAAAAGCCGCCGCAGGCGATGCCTGCGGCGGCTTTCTGTAGTCTTTTGAAATTATTCCTGACCCTTTGCGGCAAGCTCCTTGAGCGCGTCCTTGCGGGAGAGGTTGACGCGGCCCTTCTCGTCGATCTCCATGACCTTGACCCAGGTCATGTCGCCGATGTTGAGAACGTCCTCGACCTTCTCGACGCGGCGGTTTTCGAGCTTGGAAATGTGGATCATGCCGTCCTTGCCCGGAGCCAGCTCGACGAACGCGCCGATGGGCAGGATGCGGACGACCTTGCCGTAGTACAGCTTGCCGACCTCGGGGACGAAGCAGATATCGTCGATCATCTTCTTGGCGGCGTCGCAGGATGCGGCGTCGGGAGAAGCGATGTGGATGGTGCCGTCGTCGTCGATATCGACCTGTGCGCCGGACTCGGCCACGATCTTCTGGATGGTGGAGCCGCCCTTGCCGATGACTTCGCGGATCTTGTCCACGTCGATCTTCATGGTGACCATCTTCGGCGCGAACTCGGAGACCTCTGCGCGCGGCTCGGAGATGCACGGGAGCATGATCTCGTTGAGGATCTCGAGACGGGCCTTGCGGCAGCGCTCGAGCGCGTCGGCAATGATCTCCATGGTCAGGCCGTCGTTTTTGAGGTCCATCTGGATGGCGGTGACGCCCTCAGTCGTACCGGCAACCTTGAAGTCCATCTCGCCGTGGAAGTCCTCGACGCCCTGAATGTCGGTGAAGGTGCGCCACTTACCGGTCTCCTGATCGGTGATGAGGCCGCAGGAAATGCCGGCGACGGGGCGCTTGATGGGCACGCCCGCGTCCATGAGTGCCAGCGTGGAGCCGCAGATGGAGGCCTGAGAGGTCGAGCCGTTGGAGGAGACGACCTCGGAGACGACGCGGATGGCATACGGGAACTCCTCGACGGACGGGATCACGGGCAGCAGGGCCTTTTCAGCCAGCGCGCCGTGGCCGATCTCACGGCGGGAGGTGGAGCGGCTCGCACGGGCCTCGCCCGTGGACCACTGCGGCATATTATAATGGTGGATATAGCGGCGCTCGGTCTCGTCATAGATGGTGTCGAGCTTCTGCGCGGCGGACAGCGTGTTCAGCGTGCAGACGGAGAGAACCTGCGTCTGACCGCGGGTGAACAGGCCGGAGCCGTGGACACGCGGCAGAACGCCGACCTCGGCGTCCAGCGGACGGATCTCGTCGGGCGTGCGGCCATCGACGCGCTTGCCCTCGAGCAGCCACTTCTTGACGATCTTCTTCTGCATCTTGTAGAGGCAGACGTCGATCTGAACGTCCCAGTCGTCTGCGTACTTCTCGCCGAACTTCTCCTTGAAGTCCACGACGGCCTCGGTCAGGCGGGCCTCACGGACGTTCTTGTCGTCGGTGTCGAGCGCGTAGGCGATCTTGTCCAGGCCGTACTCGCACAGATCGTCGAGCATCTCATGGTTGACGGCAGCCTTTTCAAACGTGAACTTCGGCTTGCCGATGGCGGCGACGATGGTGTTGATGAATTCCACGACCTTGACGTTCGTCTCATGGGCCAGCTTGATGCACTCCATGAGGATGTCTTCCTTGACCTCGTTGGCCTCGGTCTCGATCATGACGACCTTCTCGTGGGTCGAGGCGATGGTCACGAAGCACTGGCAGGCATTGCGCTCGTCCTGAGACGGGTTGACGATATACTTGCCGTCGAGGTAGCAGACATTGGTGGTCGCGGTCGGGCCGTTCCAGGGAATGTCGGAGTAGGCGATGACGAGGGAGGAGCCGATGGAGGCGACGATCTCAACGGGATTGTCGTAGTCCTGCGCCAGAATGGTGTTCGTCAGAACGACGTCGTTGCGAAGCTCCTCGTCGAACAGCGGCCGCATCGGGCGGTCGATCAGGCGGGAGATGAGGACGCCGCGGTCGGAGGGCTTGCCCTCGCGGCGGTTGAAGGAGCCGGGGATACGGCCGACGGCGTACATACGCTCCTCGACCTCGATGGTCAGCGGGAAATAGTCGATGCCGGCCTTGGGCAGGGGAGAGGCGACCGCCGTAACGAGCACAACGGTGTCGCCGTAGCGGCAGATGGCCTCGGCGTTGCAAAGCTCTGCGACCTTGCCGGTCTCGACGGTAAAGGTGCGTCCGCCGATCTCGGTCTCAAAAATGTGGTGATTCGGGTACTGCTTGTGCGTAATCATGAGAAACCTCCTTTGATTTTCACCTGTATGGGAGGTTTAGCACTTGAAACCGAAGCCGACGGCTCAGCTGCGCTTTCAACTGCTAAAGGAAGCTCCCACACAGAAATTTTGACGTGTGTTTGTGAAAAAGGGCGGCCTTGCGACCGCCCTTTCTGGCTTACGGGTTTGCGTTTGCGGATTACTTACGCAGGCCGAGCTTGGCGACGATCGCGCGGTAACGGTTGATGTCCTTCTTGGCCAGATAGTCCAGCAGGCTGCGGCGCTTACCGACCATCATGAGAAGGCCGCGGCGGGAGTGGTTGTCCTGCTTGTGAACACGCAGGTGCTCGGTCAGGTCATTGATCCGGGAGGTCAGAACCGCGATCTGAACCTCGGGGGAGCCGGTGTCGCCGGGATGGGTAGCAAACTGCTCGATGATAGCAGTCTTTTCTTCTTTGCGCATCATAGTGAATTTCCACCTTTCAAAATATGTCCCATATCCAAGTATCGGGCTGGCGGAACGTCCGTGTAAAACGAACCTTGCCCCGAAACTGAGAAGTGGGTGACCGGCGCATTGCGCCAGCTTGTTTAGAATAGCATAGCTTCCGCAAAAAGTAAAGAAAAACTTTCGGCTTTTCTGCGGCAGACGCAGAAAATGCGCTTTTTGCGCAAAAATCGTCGGAAGCCGCGTCAAAACCGCGTCCGCGCGCATACGATGGATTGGGGCGGCTTCCGCCCCGTCTTACCGCTATGCTTTTTGAGGTGAAATTATGCTGACAGTCGCCAAATTCGGCGGATCGTCTCTTGCGGACGCGGAGCGCTTTCTTCGCGTGCGCGAGATCGTCCGCGCCGACCCCTCCCGGCGTGTCGTTGTGGTATCCGCCGCCGGAAAACGGCACCCGGGCGACCATAAGACGACCGACCTTTTATATCTTTGCCACGCCTATCTGCAATATCACGTCCCGTGCTGGGAGCTGTGGCGCAGGATCGCGGAGCGCTATATCGAAATTCGGAACGGCTGCGGCCTGCAGATCCCGATCGAACAGGAGCTGGACGCGATCTACGCCTCGCTCTCTGCGGAGACCGAGCGCGACGCGCTGGCCTCGCGCGGGGAATATCTGTCCGCACGGCTGATGGCGGAGCTGCTGGGCTTTGCATTCGTGGACGCCGCCGACTGGCTGCGCTTCGACTGCGCGGGAAACGTCCTGCGGGAAGAATCCTACGCAGCGCTCCAGTCCCTCGCGGACGGCAGGAAAATCGTGACGCCCGGCTTTTACGGGCGGCTCCCGAGCGGTGCGCTCCATACGTTTTCCCGGGGCGGCTCCGATGTGACCGGAAGTCTGGCCGCGGCGGCGCTCCATGCAGACCTCTGCGAAAACTGGACGGATGTGCCGGGCGTGCTGGCCGCCGACCCGCGCATCGTGGCGCAGCCGGAGGCCGTCGCGTCACTGAGCTACGACGAGCTTCAGGCGCTCTCCACCGT
>ENA-ORNK01001759-ORNK01001759.1-human-gut-metagenome-genome-assembly--contig:-NODE-1759-length-14846-cov-2.885741_pt1 | contig 14846 bp, 15 predicted proteins | sample MGYA00242115_ERZ509022 | MGnify/ENA primary metagenome ERZ509022 (study PRJEB26280, sample SAMEA2338690) | human gut metagenome | biome: human gut; feature: human-associated habitat; material: faeces...
CAGCGCTATGGAGCCGGTGGACGTTGGCGACCCTGAACAGCCGCCAGCAGGAGGCCGTGGGCGACGCCCCAGTGTTCGACCTGACTATCGCAGGTTTATCACCGACTTTGAGGAAGTCGTCACTACTGTGTCCCTGCCCTACGACCTGCCCGTGGATCAGGACCCCGTCGGTGTGGTGGTCTGGTTCCTGGACGATGACGGCAACATCACCCACTGCGAAACCATGTACGACACCCGCACCGGGAGAGTGATCTTTACCATCCGGCACTTCTCCAAGTATGCCATCGGCTATAAAACGCCCCAGCCCTTCACGGATATGGACGAGGATACCTTCTATGCCGACGCCGTGGAGTGGGCTGCCGAGAACAACATCACCGCCGGTACCTCTGCCACCACCTTCGGTCCCAACGCCGTCTGCACCCGGGGCCAGATCGTGACCTTTATGTTCCGGGATATGGCGGCATGGAGCAAATACAGTATCTCTACTTGACATGAACGAGGAACATCCAGTGGTCGATGCAATCGAATAACATTCGCCTGTGTTGATATAGTTCCAGAATGTTGCAAAGGTCTTACTTTCACTATTATATGTTTATGCGATATCATCTTCTTGATTTCTGCCGCGCGGTTTTCCATGAATATCTCGCTTTCGGGTTTCCAACAAATCTTCCAACAGCTCCCCTAAAACACATTGAACCAGCTTAATATGGGAAAACACAAGTCGGGAAGTACCCGACCAGCAATCCATTGCGGCGCAGGCACTTCCCCGTATGATGAGGTATGAATGGGTACGTCTCAAGAGCGCCGAAGGTTTTTTGGTAGGGATGAGGTCCCCAGTTCAAATCTGGGGAGCAGCTCCCGCCGCTGTGCAGCTTCCAGATAGGCCCCCATCTGCTTTGGGGAAAGAACTGTCATATATCCAGCTTCCGGGGCTTTGGGACGATGCAGTCCTTGCAGGGATTGCGGGGGATGAATCGCTCCTTCACCGCCCGGCCCAGAGCGACGTGGAGCATCAGGTGGACGCTGTGGACTGTGGTAGTGCTGAGTCCTTTGCTCTGGCTCTTTCCAATTTGGATTCTGCCGCTTTCTAATAACTCCTTGTAGAGCTTTTGCAGGTGCCGGGTGGTCAGCTTTTTCAGCTTGACAATCCCGATGCGAGGAATGGTATATTTCTCGGCCATCAGCTCATAGCGGTTGGCGGTGGCGGTGCGGATGTTTGGCTTGGCGTAGAGCTTATACCACGTCCGCAGCTAGGTGGCTGCTGTGTATTCAGTTGCTGCTTTGTTGACTTCGGCCTGAGTCCTGCCCAGTACATTCTCGATGATCCGCTGGTCGGCCTTGTTGTCGTATTCAGCGGTGTTCCCCCCTCAGCGGCCATCCTTACGTTTTCCGATGTTCCCTTCGCCGTTGACTCGTTGTTTTGCCATGAGATATCCTCTTTTGAAGTTGCACAAAATATCCCAGAAGCGGAGAGAGGCTAGGGGAAATGAGCAGAGTTATCAGAATGTTATTATTTGAGAGGATAGGCGCACTCATTGTCAACACCATCGCAATTTCCGTCGTGGGGGCCTCTATTGTTTTCAGCGTAGTAATTCCTAGGGATATCACATCCAGCCTATGATCAAGCCGCCCTGGGGCAACTCCTCGTAGCTTTTGCAGATTAATTTGTCACCCAAGTTACCTCTTCTTGCTTTCTTCTCTGCAGAATTTTAGTTCTTATTTTGCGGGAGCTCTCTGCCTAACGATTGGACAACTTCTTGTTGCCCAAAGGGCTGACAAACAGGATTCTGAGAAAAATAAAACCCGGGCATATGGGAACGGTACGATACTCGGCAGAGACCTGCCTTGTTTCGTATGTTTCTCATGCGCCCGGCGATTCGGTGGAGACTTTTCATTCGACGCTGACTGGCTGTCAGTGTACCTCTGTGCTCGGTGCAGCATTGCTGCGGCTGTTTAAATTGTGCTTTTATTTTAAGAAAACGGATGTTCTTGTCAATGCCGAAATTATGGAATAGCAACCAACGATAGGATTCCTTCACCGCCTTGGGTATCTCATAGCGGCCATCATCCAAAACACTGACAGATGAGCCCGTATCTGGCATAGTGCAAAGAATCGCCTGCAACAATGCGAAAATGTGTGACAAATGAGCGCCCAGGAAAGCTACCCCTACAGGCAGGTCGTTATATCTCTTCCGACGGATATGAAAGAACACTGAGATAGCGATTACTATCCCAGTGTTCTTTTTGAGCTTGCAGGGGTCCGCACCTCCAAAAGAAGGGTCACTCCCTGTGCTGCTCGCGTTCAATGATCTCCTTGCACATATAGGCATCCGCGTCTAGCATGCCATTGGATGCTATGCGGCCCAGCATGGCCAGCGTATCATCGGCACTATAGCAAACGATGCCGTCGCCATCCGGGATCGCCGCTCCGATGCTGGCCATTCTGGCAGACTCGATGGCGACACCTACCGCTGTGGACAGCTTCATAGCGCAGCCAAACTTGGCACCATCACACAGCACGCCACCAATGCTGCCTACGATATTTTTGATCGTCATCTCGATCTTATCATAGTCATCATCCAGCAGGAAGGATACGCCGCAACCGATGCCGATGCTGGCCGCAATGGCACAGGCACACATAGCAGACAGGCGGCCGATATGGCTCTTGATGTATATTGTCATGAGGTAGCTGAGTGCCACTGCACGGAGGAGAGTCTCATGGGAGCAGCCAAAGGCTTCCGCAATCGGGATGAGAGGCACGGATGCTGTGATCCCTACATTCCCGCTACTGGCACAGCTCATGGCAGAGAGATTTTCGCCAGACATACGTGCATCAGAAGCGGCAGCCGCTAGGACCTTGGCCCGGAGATAGATCGGATCTCCAGGAAGCGTTTGGATAGCAGCTCCGATGCCAGCACCTAGCTTGCCCTTCAGGCCCGCCTCGGACAACGCACGATTGATGCGTAGCGCCTCGTCTAAGAAGGAGATATCCTCACGATCCACCTGTTTGGCAAATCGATAAAAATCACGGATTTTGAACGCACGGATCGGTGCCTTTGTCTCAAAGGTATGCGCATCTTGAAAATAGAACTCGTCTTTTTTGAGAAGTTGCTCATTGGCTTCTAGCAGGACCACGTTGGCGTGAGATTTTGCCACAACAGCATGGCCAATTCCGTTTTCAGTGGTGACGTACGCCTCGATGTAGACACCCATCCCCTCGTAGTCCCATTTGATCTCGACTGTGGCACACTCCTTGGCAAAGCGCTCCACTTTCTCTTGATCAAAATCTTTCATGGTCTTGAGGACCTCCAAACCCAGGGAAGAGTCGCCGTACATCGCTCCGGTGACAGCCGGCTTGAGGACGCCCATGAACGGAGTGCCCGGTGTAACGACTGCGATAGAGTTTTTATAGGTGTCCTTGTCCATCAGGACCCGGACCTGGAGCGGGGTACCACCCACCGCATCCTTGGCAGCGGCAGCTGCAAAGGCCACAGAAATGGGGCCGGTACAGCCCAGAGCGGGCTTCACTTCAGCCAGAAGGATATCCAGGATCGCTTGATCTGTCATAAAACAGTCTCCTCTTTTCTGTTAATTCTTTTCCAGGGACAGTAGCGGTTCACTCAGCCCTTCCACACCAGCCAGAGCCAAGATCGCCAACAGGATGCTTTGCGGGCCATAGTGGGAGTTAGTGGGATCGAACCATTCATTGACGGAATGTCCGCACATGGCAAATCCTCCCGCACTCATATGGATAGCAGGGATCCCCAAACTCAGCGGCACATTGGCGTCTGTGCCGCCGGCCACGTCCCAGAGATCAGGAGTTTGTCCCAGAGAGTAGGTCGCACCAAGAGCCGTTTGCACCATGACGGAGTGGATGGACTGAGTCCCACTGGGTGTGTCTCCAATCATTTCCACCTCCGCTGAGATAGTATCGGTGTTCCAACGCCGGTTCTCTTCCTGGACGGCTGCGTCTACTGCCTGCTGGAAGCCCTGCTCTAGCTTTTTCATCTCCGCACTATCCTCCGAGCGCAGATCAACAAACATGGTAGCCTCAGAGGCGATGGCCGTGATGGCAGTGCCCCCTTCTACCACGCCAACGGCAAAGGTGGTCTTTGGCCGGTCAGGCACTTGGATATCATCGATCTTGGCGATTGCCCGCCCCATGGCATGGATGGCGTTCGGCGTTCCGAAGTGCATATAACTATGTCCACCGGGACCGTGGAAGGTGACACGATAGCGGTTGCCACCCAGCCCCTGATAGATCATCTTCAGTCCCGCACCGTCCACGGCCAGGAAGCCGTCGATATCGCGATGATTGGCGAACATGGTCTTGCTACCCCGCATATTACCGTTGCATTCCTCGCAGACGCTGCCGCATAGCTTTAGGTTATGAACGGTGCGCAGGCCTGCGTGGTGGAGGGCATTGGCAATGGCAATGATTGCGGCCATGCCCCGGGCGTTGTCAGCGATGCCCGGCGCATAGTACTTCCCGTCCTCACGCAGTTCAGCATGGATCTCATTAATGCCATCGAACACGGTGTCCATATGTGCACAGGCATACAGCGTTGCTTTCCCTTGGCTGCCCGGCCACTGAGAGTAAACATTCCATACCTCATCCAAATAGACATTTTCCATCCCTGCTTTCTCCAACTGGTCGGCAAGGTAATCTGCCCGTGCCTTTTCTGAGAACGAGGGTGCCGGCGTTTCACACAAACGGACTTGATGGGCAATCGTCTCAGGCTCTGTGTCCTCCAAATATTGGAGTGCCTTTTTTACCGCATCATCATGGAGCAGCGTATCATACAGTGCCCATACTTTTTCGGAGACCAAACTCTTTCTTTCGCAACCCATAATAAAATTCCTCCTTAAGAATACAGAATCAAACAAGGTCAAATACCGGCACCGGGGCCAAGAGGTAGCTTGAAGATCATCCAGATGATCAGTTGGATAGTATATGTAAAGAAGATCGCAACAGAATAGGGGAGCATCAACGAGATATATGTGCCCATCTTGATAGGTTCCTTCTTGGGGTTGTACTGCTCCATGATACCAAGCACCACTGGGATGAAGGTGGACAGGGGAGAGATGATATTCGTAACGGAGTCGCCAATGCGGTAAGCCATCTGGGTCAGTGCCGGAGAGAACCCGACCTCAAAGAACATAGGAACAAAAATAGGAGCGAAGATCATCCACTTAGCTGAACCACTGACCAGGAAAAGGTTTGCAATCGCCACCAGGATGATAAACAGAACTGCCAGTGGGATGCCGCCCAGATGGAGCTTTTTCAGCAGTTCAGCGCCGTTGACCGCAATGATGGTTGTGATATTGCTGGTGTTGAAGAGCTTGATGAACAAGGATGCAGACAGGGATACGACCAGGAAGCTGGCCACGCTGTTCACGCCCTTGGCCATGATTAGAGAAATGTCCTTTTCAGATTTGATGACTCCGGCGCCAATGCCATATGCGATGCCTACGGTGGTGAAGAAGGCAAATAGCAGGAACATCAAAGAATCCATGAAGGGGGAAGAGGGAAGAATCTTGCCCTCAGGACTGCGGAAAAAGCTATGTTCCGGAACTGTGAGGCATAGCAGGATCAAGATAAAAATGACGCAGGCAATCCCCGCGAACTTCAATCCCCGCATCTCAGCAGCACTGACGGTCTTATCTTCGTCGGCCACATCCATCTTGGCAATGCCATACATCTGATCCAAGCGGGTAAAGGTAAACCGCTTGGCCACCAGGACGATCACAAATGCCACCGTGACCGTGGAGATCATCAGAAAATACCAGTTGATCAGTGGATGGATCCCTTCATGAGGGATCCCGGCTCCCTGTGCTACGCCTTGGGTGATCCCGGCTAGCATGGCATCAGATCCGGTGACCAGCAGATTGGCGCAAAATCCGCCAGCAAAACCAGCGTTGCCGATGATGACGCCAGCCAGAGGATTACGACCGATAGCTCCGAAGATCGTGCCGCCCAATACCATCGCCAGCATCCAGCCCGCATTGGAAGCGATACTGGCGTTGGCACCCACGAAGGCAAGCGCAAAGGTTATCAAGACGGTGGGCGCACCCAGTAAGGTCTTTTTAACCAGTGTGCGGACTAGACCGGTATAGTCAATCAGCGCAATGCCGAACATCATCACGATGATGATGCCCAATGGTGCGAAAGAAACATAGTTGGACACGAATCCCTTCATCGTAGCGTATAGCACATCACTGCTGAAGAGATTTTTGACTGCGACCGTAGTCTCTGCTAGAACGCCGTCCTTTCCGGCGGCCATATAGGTCACAGATACGCCCATATAGGACAAAATTGCAGACAATGCAGCAGTTGCGATGGTCAGATAGACAAACAGCATGAACGGCGTAGGAAGCTTATTTCCTGTTCGCTCGATAAAGTCGAAAAATCGATCCATGCCTTTTGCTTTTGGCTTTTGCGCGGTGTTGCTCATAACAGATTCCTCCTTTTATTTCTCACCGAGACAATGTCTCTACAAAAATATAAAGCAAAATTCGTGCCAACAAAAAGCCGGGGAAAAGTCCACCTTTTCCCCGGCTTTTTGTACGCACACTATAAATGGCCTGGCCCAAAAATGTATAAATTGTATTTGCTGTACTGCTAATAGCCGATTAAACCAGCACATCCGCAGAGGTGGCACGAAGCAAGCCTGCCTCTGTAAGGACCGTACCTCCACGGCCACGCAAAATCGTGACAAGGCCTTGCTGCTCCAACTTTTTTAGTATGGCTCGCGCCTGTTGCTCTCCCATAAAATAGCCCCGCTGTGTCATCTGTTTGGCAAACTCTACCCGCCCGATGCGGTAGCCGTTGCGATAATGATCCAGCAATATGGCAAGCGCTGTTTCCGTCTGCCCCTGTGTAGCCGGCTGCGGTACAGGCATAGGCTCTTCCGGGATTGGGACAGGTACCGGCGCACAGCTGCACGGAAGATCCTCTGTCCCCACGACGGATTTGCCAAGAACCGAGAAATATTCCACAAGATTGCGCAATTCCCGTATATTTCCCGGCCAGGGATATGTGAGGAAAAAACTGCGTAGAGCAGGGGAGAGCGCAAATTCGACCTGTCGTTGCTCCATAAAAAAACGGAACAGCTCCGGGATATCCTCGCGCCGGTCGCGAAGCGGCGGGATATATAAGGGCAGGACGCTGAGGCGGTAATAAAGGTCTTTGCGGAATCTATCCTCCGCCACCGCCCGGTGCAGATCCTGATTGGTCGCAGCGATGATCCGCACATCCACATCGGTGGTGTTATGGCCTCCCACCCGGATGACCTCATGTTCCTGAAGAACACGCAGCAGACGTGTTTGCAGTTGTACCGGCATCTCCCCAATCTCATCCAGAAAGACGGTCCCGTTGTGGGCAGCTTCGAACAATCCGGCTTTGCCTCCCTTGGCGGCTCCGGTAAATGCGCCGGATTCATAGCCGAACAGTTCGCTCTCCAGCAGTGATGGAGAAAATGCCGCACAGTTTACAGCCAAAAAGGGACCGTCCCGCCGGGGAGAGTGGCGATGGATGATGTGGGCGAAAAGTTCCTTGCCGGTACCGCTCTCACCCAGTAGCAACGCAGCTCCATCAGACTTCGCAATCTGGAGGGCAGTCCGTTTGCAAATGGCTAATCTTTGGCTGGTGCCTACCAAATCCTGCAAGTCATACTTAGCAGTGTTTCGTTTTTCCACAATGACCTTGCGATGCCGGATGAAGCGGCGCTGTTCTACATCGAAATTATTCATCATCAGCAGACCATATCGGTCCTTTTCACTGTCGGCTGGGATGATAGTAAGGATATAGTCACTGCCGTCAAATTCAATAACTTTTTCACTTACCTGGCCGTTCACCAGTTCATTCAGCGAAAGCGGCAGCAACTGGGTCACATTGCAGCGCAAAAGTTCCTCCCGGCTCATATGGAGGATAGACTGGACCTTAGCACTGCAATCGAATACGATGCCGTGACGACAGAATGTGATGGCTCCGTTGGTCATATGGTCGAATATCATGGACATCCGGTCCTCAGAGCGGGTATGCTCTTGAAATAGGGAATTGAAGCTGTTTACCGCAGGGAAGGTGCGGCGGGCATGGATCATGTCCTTACCGCGGTACAGATCTGCATCCATATCCAAACGATGGATGATATCCAACAGAGAGGAGCGGTCAATGACCTTCTCATCCAATAGAACAAGATCTGTTCTCGTATCTTCCATCATAGGGATGAACCAGTCATCCCCCCGGAATGCCAGCGCAGTAGGGGCCGTCCGGCAATTATTGAGCGACAGAAAGCGAAGATCACCGCGGAAGAGCTGGTGGATCAGCACCGTGATCTGCCGGGCACTATCCTCGTCGTCATCCAACAGCACCAGCAGTTCGTCTTTGGGGATCTGCATGATAGCCGGATATGTACTGCGTGTCAGGGTGACGGTAAGAGGGATATAACTCTCATAGCGGACTGACCGGCACACCGGTGCGTGGACCAAGTCAGAGTAGGTGAGAAGCACGTCTGTGCTATAAATGACGCCGGGGACTACCGTATCTTCGCAGATAGCCTCTATGTGGATAGTCCCCAGGAAGTAGTTCTCCAACGTATTTTGAAATCGTAGCATCTCTTGCTCATGTTTGACCACAAGGAGCAGTTTTTTCACAGTATGAGCCTCCAGTCTGGATATCTCTGCTGCACAAAACAGCCGCAACGATGTATTCGAATAAAAATATCATATCCTACAGGAAGATAAAAGTAAAGTCCAGGTGGCAGCCCCAAAGGTCCTGTACACGGGCAAGGCCTATGTCACGATGCCATACAGAGACCTGACAGCCCAGGATGCACAGCCACTCACCCAATATCGGACCACAGATACACTACCCCCGGTCTAGCATCTCACAGATCTTGGTGAAGATCTCCGTGCTGATATGCTCGTTACGGCCCGGCTTGGTGAGGGCATTGGTGGACATACCGTTGGACAGACGCAGGTCCTTTTTCTTTGCATTCTTATCAATCAGGAGTTTCCGCAGCGCTTGAATTGACTCCAACAGCAAATTATAATAAAAATGCTTATCTATGTGCGGGATAGGGCAACGCTGAGGAGCGACCTGAACAGCACATAGGGTGGGCGGGAAAGCAGCATCTTTAACGGATGCTGCTTTTTTGCTGCTTTTCCGGAAATAAAAGCGATAAACCCCGGGGCTTAAGAGGCAGAGTTCCTTCACTTTCCCTGTATGGCGGCGTCGAGAAACGGAGAAAACCATAGCCAAAAATACACATGTAACCTTTAGTGACCAAATCGTCATTGAAGTTGGTCTCAGAGAACGAAAAAGATTTTCTGTCATTGCAACGGAGCGGAGCAAGGACCAGGACCACAATATCCAAGGAAGTTCATATGTATACTAAACTTAAACAAGCAGGAGAATATAATCCATGTATTGTCCGCAAAGATTGCAAACACTACAGCGATTTATGCAACTCTTGCCGATTTGCCTATGGGAAGTCCTGCAGTTCCTGTTACAAAGCTAAGTACATTGAAATATGCTAGAACTTTCAGTAGGAGAAATGCGAAAAACTGAATAAGACTCCGTATATCTGTGATGGATGCGAGCAGCGTCAAACTTGCAAATTGGAACGTCATCTTTATGAAGCCAAATTTGCCTGGAAGGCATACGAAAATGCCCGCGGCACATCCCGGCGGGGCTTGCGGTAACACTGGCAGAGTTTAGCCAGATCTGAGTAGATAATACACATGAGATCATGCTGGACGAGACAACTATCTACAATTATATGGACACAGGTCTCCTGTTCCTTGGGGATATTGATTTGCCCAGAAAGGTGCGCTCAAGGTGCGCAGGAAGAAAACGTCTGTATGGGTAGATAAACAGTGCTATCTCGGAAGAACCTAGGAAGATTTTTTTGAGCACACAACAATCAATCCGGATATCCCCTTCGTGTAGATCGATACGGTATTTTTCCGCAGTTCCAAACTCATGCTGGTACTCCTGAGAGACCGGAACACTGCACGGTTTGCTGTAGAGGTTTTTGAGTGGTTATATAAAGCCCTTGAACATGAACAGTATTGCCGCCTATTCCAAATCATATTGACTGACAGGAACAGTAAGTTTACTGATTCCGTGGCTATTGCATATACCGAATTTGGTGAAGTACGAGCAGAGTTTTCTACTGCAATCCGCAGCATTCCGGACAAAAGAGTAGCTGTGAGGTTACACATAAATTTATTTTCTGTATCATCCCGAAGGGCATATCCTTTGACCATCTGCGGAAGAGGGATATTCTGTTTATGATGAGTCACATTAACTCCTATACAAGAAAAAAGCTGAACAGCCAATCTGTACGCCGGCTGTTCAGCTTCTTATATGGAGAATCCGCTTTGTCTTCCCTCGGCATTCAGGAGATCCTCGCCAACGATATTAACCTGACACCCCATCTGCTCAAGAAGTAAAACTAGGCTGCCGCCATTCGGAATATATCTGTATCTAGAGGTGGAAGTTACTCTGGCAAGATTTGCAAAAACGCTTCGATCTCCGCTTCGCATGCCTATCTCTTCGCTGAGTGTCCGGTTCATATATATGCTAAAACATCGGTCAGAAATATTTCAATTCCCTTTGTAAGAATAAATCTCAGATCGAGTAATGTTTGTAAAATTAACTTCTGGTTTTTCGAGGGTTGTATTACTTTCCCGGAAGTAAACCGCGCAGACTGGATGTTAATTTTGTAATCCGCCTGTACTCAGAGTATACACTAAAAATATTAATATATTTCCTCTATAAAGGATACCTCCTTTAGTGAAAGAGGTATGCTATGGAAACAAAATATCAAAAGCGGTACATTAGATTTGTCCTGAAGGTTCAATATTACTGGAAACTGCGCAGTTTGGCACGGGAAGCATTTGCCGATGAGATTGGAGAGTCATGGCCATTTGTTGCCAAAATTGAAAACCCGACATGTATTTTCGGAGTCTCTATGAAAACCATGTTCAGAATAGCGGAGGTCTAGAACATCCCTACAACGGGGTAATTACAGGTACTGGGACCAACGAATATTAGGACAATGGGGAGTAGCTTGCCTGTCAGCAGACTTTTTTCGTGGTCAGGGGAACATTCTCCACCTGTGGTACCGGGGCTGTTTAAATGGAGATGGAGATGTATTTGGGTGAAAACTAATGATTGACAATAAAAAGCCTGGATGCTATAATAAACATATAAAACCTGTAATACAGGTATTAACAGTTTCTGAGGGAGAACACATGAACAGTAAGCTATTGACCGATGAAGTGTATAACATTCTGCTCAACAAAATTACTGAAAAGGAGTGGAAGGTGGGGGATAAGCTCCCTTCAGAAAACAAACTTTGTGAGCAGTTTCATGTCAGCCGCATTAGCATTCGAACCGCCATCCAAAAGCTTCAGGCGCAAAACCTGGTAGTTACCAAGCCGGGAAAGGGGTCCTTCGTCAGCTCCAATCATATTGGCGAAAACATGATTTCATTTTCTATAGAAAAGATGAACATTACCAGCAACGAGTACCGGTATGTTATGGAGCTACGGCGGGCGATTGAATTTACCAGTGTGGAGTTGATGTGCCAACATGGTCAGTCCCAGGATTTTGAGGCGCTGAAAACCGCCCTGGATCATATGGTTGCCAGTGGTTCGGATGCCCGCAAGTATGTAGAGGCGGACTTTGAGTTCCATATGGCTATGATTAAGGGCTCTCACAACCCTTTGTTTGCTACAGTGATGAGGGGATGCAAGACCGAGTTGCTGAAATACTTTCGGGAGATGGCGGACGCCTCTGGCGGGAACTTCCAACGGGCGATTCAAAACCACTCAAATATTTATCAGGCAATTTTGGAGCGTGATGCAGAAAAGACAAAGCGGATTATTGAAGGAACATTTGAGTACAACCTGGAACGCTTTAAGAATCTATTTAAGGAGGAATAGGCCCTGAAACTTAAACGACTTGACATCATAAGGGTAGCGATGCTCCGGGATCAGTGGCTTTTGGTGCGACTTCAGAGCCAGGACGGCCTGTCTGGCTGGGGTGAGATTACCGGTAGCTGCGACGACAGCGCCGTGGCCAGTTTATTGTCCGACCTTACTGAGTCCTTATCGGGGAAGAATTTACTAGCAATCAAGAATTGCTGTTCTTTGTTGGAAAACTGGCGCTATCCAGTAGTGCGGACTATACGCACCGTCTCCACTGCTCTAAGTGGACTGAACCAGGCCCTGTGGGATTTGACCGCCCGGTATTATAACGTTCCCCTGTACAAGCTTTATGGAGCGGACGGGGTAGATTCCATCCCCCTCTATGCCAACCTGAATAAGGCCCTATGGGGGGACCGGTCTCCCGATTCATTGCAACGCAATGGCGCGGCTGCCTTGGCTGAGGGGTTCTCCATGGTGAAGTGTACCCCCTTTGATGAGGTGATTCCCACCCAAATGGACCCGAACATGGGGCCGGCAATGGACCGCATTCAAGCCCTAGCCGAGGCAGTGCCATTTGCTCAGATTGCCATCGACTGTCACCAGCGATTCCAAGGGTATACCCTGGAACGGGCCGTAGAGGCCATCACCCGGCGATGGGGTATCCCATACTGGATGGAGGATCCGGTGCCCGCTGACGATTTTGCTTCTATGAAGCGGGCAAGAGCGAGCTTTCCCACTGTCCGCTGGGCTGCAGGGGAGGACTCCCTGTGCCCCAAGGCCATGATGACATTGGCTAACTCTGGGTGTTATGAGATTCTCATGCCCGATGTGAAGTACATCGGTGGTCCAGACGCGGTGCGGGCCCTCATTCCCGTGTTGGAGAGCCTGAACTTCAAGATGACTTTACATAACCCCAACGGCATTATTGCCACTGCCCACAGCGCCCATCTCTCTGCTTTGATCGGTTCTGGGGCGCCCATGGAGTACCCTTATGGTGCTGTGGAGCAGCGGGAGCTTTTGTGTGAGCCTGCCGAGCAGATTCGCAAGGGACGCTACTACTTCCTTGATAACCCGGGAATCGGGCTGGACTTGTCGGAACAGGCCTTGGCTCGTTATGGAACGTGCTTCCGGGACGGGCGATGGACAACCTACAAGGGGGATTCGGTATGAAAAAGAATGTATGGTCCAATGCGGAGTTCTATCTTCTGTTGGGGATGCTGGTATTCTGCGCCATTCTGGTCTGGCAGCTCTCCATCATTACTGTGTCCGAAAGCCGGATTTTCCCCTCTGTTATTTTGGCGGTGTCCATTTCTGCGGCAGCGATTCAGGCTGTGCATGTGTTTGGAAAGGGAGATTTCCTTGATGTTCACAAGGCCCTGCTGACTGGTCGGGAGTGGCTGGCTTTGTTGGTTTTATTGGCATCTTATTTCAGCTATGACCGTCTGGGCTTTTACGCAACCATCTTTTTGGTTTTGGTGGCGATTTCCCTTCTGGTGCAGAAGGAATTCACTCCCAAGACTGTGGTAACCACTCTGGTTTTTGACATCATTCTTCTAGCGCTGACCTATGTCTGCTTTGGCCTGCTGCTAAAGATGGCTACCCCAACCGGGATTTTTTATTAACCCGTAGAATGTTAAACTAACTAGAAAAATGGAGGTATTATTATGAAAAAGAGAAGCTTGTTTGCGATTATTCTTTCGGCCAGTTTGTTGCTTGGCGGCTGTGCTAACACCCCTAAGAGCAACGACTCAGAAAACCAAGACGGGAGTGCCGCGACATCCTACCCGGAAAAGAGCGTGCAATTCATCATTCCTTATGCTGCGGGTGGAGGCACGGACACTCTGTGCCGTCTGCTGGCTTCCTCCATGGAGAAGTCCTGGGGCGAGTCCTTCCTCATCGCCAATAAACCTGGCGGCCTCAGCCAAGTAGGCCTGACTGAGCTGTCTGGGGCTGACCCGGATGGCTACACCATCGGTGCTCTGTCCAATCTGGACCATATCCTGGTGCTGTTTACCGGCGAAAATGTTTCCTACGATTACGAGTCCTTCGATTATTTGGGGGCTATTAATACCACAGCCAATGTGCTTATGGCCAGTAAAGACAGCGGATTTACTGATCTGCAGCAGATGATCGACTACGCCAAGGAACATCCCGGCGAGTTGACTGTAGCTGTATCCGGCAAGACCCATGTGGCTGAGGTCTCTCTGTTTGAGCAGGCGGCTGGTATCCAGTTGACCACTGTGATGCAGGATGGTGGCGGAGACAGCCTCAACGCTATTATGGGCGGACATGTGGACTGTGCTGTGCTGGATAAGAACTACGTCGCCCAGGTAGAGGGACAGGGCATCAACACCCTGGCGACCTTTGCCGGAGAGGCTATCCCCACTATTCCTGATATTCCCACCATGAAAAGCTTGGGTTATGATGTGTCGACGGAGACTTACCGGGTGATCGTTGCCCCTGCTGGCACCCCCAAGGAGATCGAGGATGCCATCACCCAGAAGATTCAGGAGGTCTCTTCCGCCGAGGAGTTCCAGGAGAGTATGGCCAACATGGGTGAGATCTATCGCTTCCTGGATCAGGATCAGGTCAAGCAGCGATTAGATCAAGATTATGAAATGATCCAACAGCTTCTGGAGGAGAATCCCGACGCCCTCAACCGTTGACAACCAGGGAGGACCACTATGCTTGCAGAGGTTATTTCCACAGTATTTTCCCCCATGGCCCTGCTTATCAACCTGTTGGGCGTGGTATTGGGAATTATCTTCGGGGCCATGCCCGGACTAAACGGCGTGGTGGGTGTGGCACTGTTGCTCCCACTGACCTATGGGCTGTCTCCTTCTCTTGGGCTTATCATGCTCAGCGGCCTGTATATGGGGGCTACCTACGGTGGTTCGATTTCCGCC
>ENA-ORNK01001762-ORNK01001762.1-human-gut-metagenome-genome-assembly--contig:-NODE-1762-length-14785-cov-2.066938_pt1 | contig 14785 bp, 15 predicted proteins | sample MGYA00242115_ERZ509022 | MGnify/ENA primary metagenome ERZ509022 (study PRJEB26280, sample SAMEA2338690) | human gut metagenome | biome: human gut; feature: human-associated habitat; material: faeces...
TCATGTGACCAGCGTCGATCAGGTGGTTTTTACGTTTAACGCTACCCATGGACTCAATATCGCCATAAAAACCCTGGTCCATCCTGGGGACAGAGTGGTGATTTCCGGCTATGAGCACAACGCGGTCACCCGGCCGCTCCACGCGATTCCGGAGGTGGAAATTTTGGTGGCCCGATCGCCTCTCTTTGACAGGCAGGGAATGATAGACTCCTTCCGCCAGTGTCTGGACCAGGGGGCGGACGCGGCTATATGTACCCATGTATCCAATGTGTTCGGTTTTATCCTCCCAATCCAGGAGATCGCGGAGCTGTGTCGGCAGCGGGAAGTGCCTCTGATTGTTGACGCCCCCCAGTCCGCAGGCGTCCTGCCGCTGGATATCCAGGAACTGGGCGCCGCCTTTGTAGCGATGCCGGGCCATAAGGGGCTCTACGGCCCACAGGGCACCGGCCTGCTGCTCTGCAACCGTGACCCGACTCCGATTCTAGAGGGCGGGACAGGAAGTGAATCCTTGAAGCAGTCCATGCCCCAGTTCCTGCCTGACCGCCTGGAGGCGGGGACCCACAACATTGCCGGTGTGGCCGGCCTGCTGGAGGGCCTGCGTTTTTTGCGCCGCCGGGACATACGGTGGATTGCGGGACATGAGAGCCGGCTGATCCAGCGGATGGGTAACGGGCTGTCCAGATTGCCGGGTGTGGAGGTGTTCCAGGCGTCTATGCCCAAGGCGCAGTCCGGTGTGCTCTCCTTTCGAATTAAGGGAAGGGACTGTGAGGACGTAGGTGAGGCGCTGGGGGACCGAGGATTTGCGCTCAGAGCCGGCCTGCACTGTGCCCCGGAGGCACACCGCACCGCTGGGACTCTGGAAACAGGGACCGTCCGTGCCAGTGTATCTGCCTTTAACACCGAGATGGAAATTGACCGCTTTCTGCGGGCAATTGGAGATATGGTCAGACGTTGAATCATGAAAAAAACGCTTTGAAGTGGGACTCAGGCGAATGAGCTCCGTTTTGAAGCGTTTTTTTCGCCGGAAAAACGGGTAAAAAAGTAACAAAGAAAATGAAAAGAAAATTCATGAATTTTTCTCCGGGAACGCCCCCTTTCGTGTTGCCAACCGGACGGGAATATCGTATAATAACAAAATAGGAAAATTGCGGCCGGGTATGCGAAGACAGCCGTTGAGAGAGGTGATACATGTGTTTCAGGATATCACGAGTCTGCTCCAAAATGAGCTTCCGATTATCAGCACCATACGTCTTTTTGATCTGCTGGATATTGCCATCCTCTCTCTGATCATATACAAACTGCTCTGGATGCTCCGGAAAAGCAGCTCCGGACGGGTCTTACGAGGAATCCTGATCCTGCTGGTAGCCATGTGGATCTCCTCGGAGCTCCCACTGACGGCCACCAGTTTCATGCTGAACAAGGTAGTAGAGTGGGGCGTTCTGGTCCTAGTTGTCCTTTTCCAGCCCGAGATACGCCGCTTTTTGGAGCGGATGGGGAGCAGCCGCCTGGGACTGAATTTTTCCAGCAGCAGGGCCACGCCTATGGAGATCGAAACCGCTATTACCCAGACGACCGAGGCATATGCCGACCTTTCCAGAGATAAGGTTGGGGCTCTGATGGTCTTTGAGCGCAAGAATCTCCTGGACGATGTCATTAAGACAGGGACGGCTCTGGACTGCGGTGTATCCAGCGAACTGCTGAAGAACATCTTTTGGAATAAAGCGCCTCTGCATGACGGTGCTGTCATTGTTCGGGAGGGCCGTATCGTGGGCGCTGGCTGTATGCTGCCCCTGTCCGGCAATGTGAACCTGAGCCGCGACCTGGGGATGCGCCACCGGGCAGGGATCGGGATGAGCGAGCATTCGGATGCGGTGGTAGTTATCGTGTCGGAGGAAACGGGCTCCATCTCCGCGGCCGTGGGAGGCATGCGGCATCTGGCACCGGAGACCTTAGAGCGGCTGCTGCGGAACGAGCTGTTGAGCGAGAGCAAGGAGGAGGAGAAGAGCAGCCAGTTCCCTCTGTTGAGCCAGCTCTTTGGCGGAAACAGGAAAGAGGGTGACCGCTCATGATGGGACGACTGAGAGAGAGCAAATGGGTATATGTCCTGCTGTCCGTCCTGCTGGCAGTGCTTTTTTGGTTTTATGTGCGGGCGGAGGTGGACCCCACTCAGCCTTATACCATCCATAATGTGCGGGTAGAGCTGACTGGGACCAATGTATTGACCAGCCAGGGGCTGACCGTGGCTGGTCTGTCCACTGAAACTGTGAACTTACGGATTGAGGCGCCCACCAGCGTGGCGGCCAACCTGCTGAAGAACCGTTCAAATCTCTATATCCCTCTGGATGTTTCCCGCTGTGTGGAGGGGGAGAATGAGTTAAGCTACAAGCCCAGCTATCCCGCCAATGTCAATGTGTCTGATGTGACCTTGCAGGAGCAGGACCCGGCGACCATTATCGTAACAGTGGATAAACTCTATACAAGCTCTTTTGACGTAGAGTTTCAACTGAAAGGGCAGGTGGCGGAGAACTATCAGATGGGCACCGCGGCTGTGAGTCCGGAAAGTGTGACCGTCAGCGGCTCGGTAGAGCAGGTCAGCCAGGTCGCCAAGGTGGTTGCCATCCTTGAGGATGAAAATTTGGACGAGCGCTTTGCCGGAGATCTTCCTCTCACCCTGCTGGACCGGGAAGGGAATCCGCTGACTGATTTGGATGTCACCCTCAGCGCGGACTCCGCCTATGTGGTGGTTCCTGTGGTGGTGCAGAAGGATGTGGGCCTGACGGTCAATGTGATTCCTGGCGGCGGAGCCACAGCGGATGACGCGGTTATCGAGATCGAGCCGGATATCATTACCGTGACCGGACCTGAAACAGATATAGAGGGTCTGGAGGAGATATCTCTGGGCAGTGTCGATCTATCCAAGGTCGTGGGGACGAAAGAGTATACCTTCCCCATCACACTGGACCCTGGATTAGAGAATGTCAGTGGGATTACCTCTGCTAAAGTGACTGTTAAGGTAGATGGCTTGTCAACTGCTACCTTCGAGGTGGGCAACATTACGGTAAGCCAGCCGCCGGATGGATATACGGCCGAGGCGGTCACGCAAAACCGTACAGTGACTATCCGGGGTAGAACGGAGGATCTGGAAAAGATCGATGCCAGCCAGATCCGGATCGTAGCGGACGTGTCGGAGGTGACCACCACTGGGCTGATCCCGGTCACCGCCCGAGTCTATCTGGACGCCGGCGGGAGCGTAGGGGTCATCGGGGATTATTCCATTGTAGTCAATGTGAGTCGGAGCTAATTTGGAGGCAAAATACCATGGTTCAGAACGCAATCGTAAAACAGCGGATAGGTGAGGGAGTGGTCCAGGTCTCCCTCCTGCGGCAGATGGAGTGCGGACTTCACTGCGATGGAGCCTGTGCTGGCTGTACCCAAAAACCCACGCAGGAGATCCTGGCGTTGGCCAGCGATCCCATTGGGACCAAGCCCGGCGATGTGGTGGAGGTTGAACCCACGTCTGGGCACAACATCAGCACCTCCGTGGTGGTGTTCCTGCTGCCCTGCGTTGGGTTAGGTGCGGGTTATATGCTGGGCCAATCCCTTCTGCATCTGGGCGATATTGCCGCTCTGGGGACCGCGTTGCTGGGACTGGTACTCGGCTTTGTTCCCGCGTGGCTGATTAACCGGGCGATCCTCCGCAGCAAGGCCCCTGAATTTGCTGTTTTGAAGCTGCTCCATTAAAGACGGAAACGTGCAGTGTTTGGATATGTAAGGCCCTGCCGCCCGGAGATGAAATGCAGGGAGTTTGACCTGTACCGGGCAACCTACTGCGGCTTGTGCCGCTGCTTGCGCCGGCGCTATGGGTTGCTGGCCCCTATGTTCCTGAACTTTGATTTCACCTTTCTGGCTCTTCTGCTGTGGGAGCCGGAGGAGCGTTTTACTCCCTGTCAGGGGCGGTGCCACGCCAATCCTCTGGTCAAAAAGCCCATGTGTCCTGACAGCGAGGCGCTGGAGTTGGCGGCGGATGAGAGTGTCATCCTGGCATGGTGGAAGCTGCGGGATTCGATCAAGGACGAGGGCTTTTGGAAAGCCATGCCCGCGAGAGGACTTTCCCTTCTGCTGCGTCCATCTTACCGGAAGGCTGCGGTTCGCTGTCCTGCCTTTGACCAGCAAGTCCAGGACAGCCTGGTGGAATTGGAACAGCTGGAGCAGGCGAGTTGTCCTTCGATGGACCAGTCGGCCGATACCTTTGCCCGGCTGCTCCAGGGAGCGGCATCGAAAGAGGGAAAACAGGACCGGGTGTTATCCCAACTGCTCTATCAGCTTGGGCGATGGATCTATTTGGTGGACGCGAGGGACGACATGGAGGAGGACCGGGCAGCCGGGCGGTATAACCCGGTGATAGCCCGATTTGGCCCCCAGGGGGATGATGAAAACTTAAGGCGTACCTTAGACCATTCCCTGGGGCTGATGGGCGCTGCTCTCCAATTAGGGGAGTTTGGCTGCCGAACCCCGATTTTAGAGAATATCCTGTACCTGGGGCTGCCTATGGTGCAGCGGGCTGTCTTTGATGGCAGCTGGCGAGAGATAAAAAAACAAAAGATTTGGAGTAACAACTGATGAGAGATCCGTATAGCGTCTTAGGTGTGGACCAGAATGCCAGCGATGAGGAGATCAAGAAAGCTTACCGTGAGCTGGCACGAAAATACCACCCCGACAACTATCAAAACAACCCTCTGGCAGATCTGGCGGAAGAGAAGATGAAGGAGATCAACGAGGCCTATGACGCCATCACCAAGAGCCGTGCCGGTGGTGGCGGCTATCAGCAGTCCTCCGGGAGTTATAGCCAGCAGAGGTCTTATGGCGGCTCCGCAAACCCCACCTTTGCCCAGATCCGCAATCTGATTAACGCCGGTGATCTCCAGACCGCGGAACGCCTTTTATTGGAGGTGCCCCAGAAAAACGGGGAGTGGTATTTCCTCTCCGGCAGCATCGCCTACCGCAAGGGATGGCTGGATGAGGCCATGCAGAACTATTCCATGGCGGTCCAGATGGAGCCCAACAATATGGAATACCGCCAGGCTCTGTCTATCATGCAGCGTGGCAATGTGGGTTATCGCCCCTATGGCTATACCAATACAGTAGACGGGATGGACTGTTGTACCTCAATGCTGTGTCTGAACTGTCTGTGTGGGGGAGGACACTGCTAAATGTCACGTCGGGATCGTGAACAGAGCGTCAGAATTGCTCTGGGCGGTATGCTGGGGGCGGGGAGCCTGGTCATTTTATGGCTGGCCTGTATCGTACCTTCGGGCTGGCTGGGTCTTACAGCTGTGGCTGGCCTGTTTCCAGTGACTGCGACATTGTATGCTGGCCGCGCGGCTGGCTATATGTGCTGGGCGGCAGGTTCCTTGCTGGGACTGGTCCTGCTGCCAAATAAGGGGATACCTCTGCTCTATCTGGTGTTTCTGGGCCTCTATCCGGTGGTAAAGAGCCGCATCGAGGGATTGCGCCGTGGAGCGGTAGAGTGGCTCCTGAAGCTGATTTTCTTTAATGCTGCTTTGATCCTGTGCTGGTTTTTATTTCAGGGATTGCTTCTCCCTGACCCGCCCCAGTGGCTGGAGGAGGGAATCGCTATCTTTTTTGCTGGGGGAAACCTGGTATTTATCTGTTACGACATCGGCCTATCCAGGCTCATCGGTTTGCTGGGACATCGTCTGAGTCGGGGAGGCAGGCGTTGAGCTATAATCCATATCAAGGAGAGTGACCTGATTTGGTCAAGAGCATGACCGGTTACGGCCGGGCGGAGGAGACGGTCAACGGCTGCACAATCACAGTGGAGCTGCGCTCCGTCAATAACCGCTATCTGGACTGTAACGTCCGAATCCCAAGGCTGTATCTGTTTTCTGAGGATGCCATCAAGACACGGGTGCAGAGCGCCATTTCGCGGGGAAAGGTAGACGTATTTGTCACGATGGACAGCACGGGCGCCGACGATATACAGGTGTCGGTAAACAGGCCCCTGGCAGCCCAATACGCCGCTGCTCTGAGAGAGCTGGCAGAGTTTTGCGGTGCGGGCTCCTATCATATTACCCCTGAGACACTCTCGCGTTTTCCTGAGGTGCTGTTGGCCCAAAAGGCGGAAGAGGATGTAGAGCAGATGGCAAAAGACATATGCGCGGTCCTGGACCGGGCCTTGGCTGATTTTGACCAGATGCGCACCCGAGAGGGGGGACGGCTTAGGGAGGATATTCTGGCCCGTGCCGCCTTGATCGAGGAGAAGGTGGGGGTGGTGGAGGCGCGTTCCCCTCAGACCGTTTCCGAGTATCGGACCAGGCTGGAGAGTAGGATGAACGAGGTACTGTCCAACACCCAGCTCGATCCAGCGCGCATCCTGACAGAAGCCGCGATCTTTGCGGACAAGGTGGCCGTGGACGAAGAAACTGTGCGGCTGCGCAGCCACATCGAACAGCTCCGGGAGATGCTGGACAAGGGTGGAGCGATTGGACGGAAGCTGGATTTCTTGATTCAGGAGTTCAACCGGGAGGCCAATACCATCGGATCTAAATGCAGCGATATTGACATCGCCCGTCAGGTGGTCGATATCAAGGCGGAGATTGAAAAGATTCGGGAGCAGGTCCAGAATATCGAATAAGGAGGAACGGCGCTGTGAAGCTGATCAATATCGGATTTGGCAGCCTGATTTCCGCCCAGCGGCTGCTGGCGGTCATCGCGCCGGAATCAGCCCCAATCAAACGCATGATCCAGGAGGCCAGAGAGCGGGGCGTACTCATTGACGCCACCTATGGGCGTAAGACCTGCTCCGTGCTGGTAATGGACAATGACCATCTGATTTTGTCCGCTCTTTCGCCCGATGTTGTGGCCAGCCGGCTGGACGGAGAAAAGGCGGACGGACAGGAAGAGGAGGGGGCCACATGGCCATAAAGAAAGAAAAGGGGCAACTGATCGTCCTCTCCGGGCCCTCTGGTGTGGGCAAGAGCACGGTGATTGCTGAACTATTGGGACAGCGCCCTGACATCTATTTCTCTGTGTCCTACACCACCCGGCAACCCCGTGTGGGGGAGCAAGATGGGGTCAATTATAACTTTGTAGACCGGGCTGAGTTTGAGCGGATGATCGCCGCCCAGGAGCTGCTGGAATATGCCGAGTATGTCAATAACTACTATGGGACCTCACTCAAGGTAATACGGGAGAAGCTGGCGGCCGGCATTGATGTGCTGCTAGATATCGAGGTTCAGGGAGCGGCCAAGGTAAAGGACCAGTGCCCAGACGCACTGTCCATCTTTATCATTCCGCCCTCCTTTGAGGAGCTTTCCCGACGTCTCCACGGCCGGAATACCGACAGTGAGGAGGTTATCTCCGGGCGTCTGGAAAAGGCTCGGATCGAATTTCGGGAGATACCGAATTATGACTACCTGGTGATCAACGACAAGGTGTCAAATGCGGTTTATGAAATCGAGTCCATCCTGACCGCCGCCCAATGCCGGGTGGAGAACCGGAGCGGTATGCTCTCCCAGTTTATCTGAGCGAAAAAGTTTTAACGATTATGGTTGAAAAGGGGTTTTTATCATGATGCTCTATCCCGCTATGAAGGATTTACTGAAGAAGGTGCCCAGCCGCTATGAGCTGGTAAACGTTGTGGCCTGCCGGGCCCGCAAGATCGCCAGCGAGGCGGAGACGGCTGGTGTGCCGCTGGACGACAAGCCGGTCAGCATTGCCATCCGGGAGGTGGCGGAAGGAAAATTGGACCAGGAGTAAAGGGAGAGAAAGCAGGCGAAGGGGAACCTTGCGCTTGCTTTCCTTGTGATAGGGGGTGGTCGGACCGTGGGACGGAAAATCGCAAAAGTCGCTGTTTCCAGGGCCGTCTACGCTATTGATAAGCCCTATGACTACTGGATCCCCAAGGAGTTGGAGAAGGAACTGGTGCCTGGTATGCGGGTGCTCGTCCCTTTTGGAAGCGGAAACCGGGGGACGGACGGCATTGTTCTCTCCATCCGTGAGGAGGGGGAGGGTGGCCCCTCTCTAAAAGCCATCCAATCTAAGTTAGATGATGCGCCGGTGCTGGACCATAAAGGGATCCAACTGGCCCTTTGGATGCGGGAACGCTGTTTCTGTACGATGTATGACTGCGTCAAAGCCATGCTGCCGGCAGGGCTCTATTTCTCACTCCGGGATCAGGTAGTGGTCCAGGGAGACAAGGAAGCGGCCTATCAGACGGCGGAGGGGGCGGCCCTGGCGGTACAGCTCTTGGACCTGCTGTATGACTGGGGCGGAAGGGGAGATATGGAACAGATCCGTATGGCCTTCTGCCCCAAGGATCCCAATCCGGCGATCCATCTTTTGGTGGAGAGAGGCGCGGCGCGGCTGGAAACAAGTACACGCCGGGGCGTAGGGGATAAGCGGGAGAAGCTGGCGGTGTTGGCGGTCCCCACGGAGGACGCTATGGCGATGGTCACGCCCAAGCGAAAGACGGCTCCCCTTCGATACTCCGTAACCGAACTGCTGTGTACACTGGGTGCGGCTTCGGTCAAAGAGTTGTGTTATTTCACCGGGGCTTCTATGCCTACCATAAAATCCCTAGAAAAAAGTGGAATATTGACCTTGGAGGAGCGGGAGGTGTTCCGCCGCCTGCCTGCCATCCAGGTGGAGCCGGCCCAGCCCCTGGTGCTCAACCGGGAACAGCAGGAGGCGTTTGAGGGGCTTGACCAGCTGCGCCGGAGCGGTCAGCCGGCTGCCGCGCTGCTCTATGGTGTGACAGGCAGCGGCAAGACACAGATCTATATCCGACTGATCCAGGAAACCAGAAAGCAGGGGAAAACAGCGCTAGTCCTGGTGCCGGAGATCGTTCTGACACCGCAGCTGCTAAGAATATTCACTTCTCACTTTGGGGATCAGATAGCCGTCCTTCACAGCTCACTTCGGGCGGGGGAGCGGTATGACGAGTGGAAGCGGGTACGTGAAGGAACAGCTACCGTGGTCATTGGCACCCGGTCCGCTGTCTTTGCCCCTCTGGACAACATCGGCGTCATCATCCTGGATGAGGAGCAGGAGACCAGCTATAAATCAGAAAATGTTCCACGGTACCACGCCCGAGATATTGCGAAATACCGCTGTGTCCAGCACGGGGCTCTGCTGGTGCTGGGCTCCGCTACTCCTTCTGTGGAGAGCATGTACCATGGGCAGGAGGGGACATACCACCTGTTCCAGCTGAAGAACCGCTATAACCAGCACCCGCTTCCACAGGTTATCCTGGCCGATATGAAGCAGGAGCTGCGTCAAGGCAACGCCTCCGCCATCAGCTCCGTGCTCCGGCGGGAGCTGGAAGAAAATCTGGCGCGGGGCGAGCAGTCGATTTTGTCCCTCACCCGCCGGGGAGCCAGCCGAATGGTCTCCTGCGGAGAGTGCGGGCAGGTGCCTGAGTGCCCCCGGTGCTCAGTGAAGCTGACCTATCACTCGGCCAACGGCAGGCTCATGTGCCATCACTGCGGCTGGTCCCAGCCCCTGCCCCCGGTGTGTCCCTCCTGCGGAGGACTGCTGAACTTTATCGGGGTGGGGACCCAGCGGGTCCAGGAGGAGCTGGAGACGCTGTTTCCAGGCACGCAGGTCCTGCGGATGGATACGGATACAGTTTCAGCGGCCCACCCCCATGAGGAGCTGCTGGACCGCTTTCAGAAGGAACGGATTCCCATTTTAGTGGGGACTCAGATGGTAGCCAAAGGTCTGGACTTTGAAAATGTGACTTTGGTTGGGGTCATCGCTCCCGATTTGTCCCTGTATGTGGACGACTTCCGGGCTGGGGAACGCACCTTCTCCCTGCTGACCCAGGTCGTAGGCCGCGCAGGGCGGGGGGGCAAACAGGGACGAGCGGTCATCCAGACCTTTACCCCGGAAAACGATGTGATCCGATGTGCCGCAAGCCAGGATTATGACAGTTTCTACCAGTCCGAGATCCTGCTGCGTCGGCTGCGGGGCTACCCGCCTTTTCAGGATATCATCGTACTCACCGCCTCCAGTGTGGATGAGGTGGCTGTCCTGCGGTGCTGTGACCGACTGCGGCAGGCGCTTGACCAGGAGCTGAAGCGATACGCTCCGGGCGGTTGGCAGGTGCTGGGTCCGGCTCCGGGTGCGGTGGCGAAGGTGAATAACCGCTCCCGTTATCGCCTGACTTTGACTGGCCCCTGTACCAGGGAAGTCCGTAGATTGATTGCTCATCTCATCCGGTCCGTCCATCAGGATAAGGACAACCGGGGGGTGTCCGTGTATGGAGATTGGGATCCCTATCAGAGTTAGACTTGGGCTTTGAGGCCCCGACAGAAGAATAAAAGGAGAAAATAACATGGCGATTCGTACGATCCTAACCAAGGGCGATCCGGCCCTGAATAAGATGTGCCATCCCGTCACCAAATTTGACCAGAAGCTGTGGGACGACTTGAAGGAGACGCTGGCAAAGGCCAACGGCCTTGGGCTGGCCGCTCCTCAGGTGGGCATCCTGCGCCGTGCGGTCATCGTGGTGAATGATGATGGAGAGATGCTGGAGCTGGTCAACCCTGAAATCGTTGACCAGAAGGGCGAACAGGACGGACTGGAGGGCTGCCTGTCTGTCCCTGGACTGTGGGGCTATGTGAAGCGGCCGGCTTGGGTTAAAGTAAAGGCCCAGGACCGGGATGGAAACTGGTTTGAGGTGGAGGGACAGGAACTCACCGCCCGCTGTTTCTGTCACGAGTTGAGCCATCTGGACGGCCATCTGTACACGGAACTGACGGACAAGCTCTATACTAACGAGGATTTGGACCAGATGATGTCGGAAGAGGAGCAGGAGGAGCGGGGATGAGGATCGTCTTTATGGGCACTCCAGACTTTGCTGTTCCCTCCCTAGAGGGGCTGATTTCCGCGGGACATGAGGTGTGCGGGGTGTTCAGCCAGCCGGACAAGCCGGTTGGGCGGCACCAGAACAAGCTTCAGCCTACACCGGTCAAGTCCTGCGCCGCAGCTCATGGGATCCCGGTCTACCAGCCTACCAAGCTTCGGGATGGCACAGCATTAGCCCAGCTCAGGGAGCTGGCACCGGAGCTGGTGGTGGTGGCCGCCTATGGCCGTATCCTACCTGACGATATCCTGGCTCTGCCTCCAATGGGCTGCATCAATGTCCATTCCTCTCTGCTGCCCAAATACCGGGGGGCTGCCCCCATCAACTGGGCGGTGATTCGTGGGGAAAAGGAAACGGGTGTGACCATTATGTATATGGCCGGGGAACTGGACGCCGGGGATATCATCGCCCAGGAGAGAACCCATATCGACCCGGAGGAAACGGTGGAGAACGTCCACGACCGGCTGGCTGACCTGGGTGGGCGGCTGCTGGTCCAAACTGTGGCGGAGCTGGCTGCCGGGACCGCCCGGCGGATCCCTCAGGACCACAGCCAGGCTACGCTGGCTCCTATGCTGTCCCGAGAGCTCTCTCCCATCGACTGGAGCAGGAGCGGGTGGGACATCCATAACCAGATCAGAGGGCTGGTGCCATGGCCCGCCACCTCCACGGACATCTTTTCTGCGGAGCCAGTCAAAGTGTTCAAGTCCACCCTTCTGGACCAGGGGACGGACAAACAGCCTGGTACAGTGGTCGCCGCGGGGAAGGAAGGCATCGATGTGGCCTGTGGGGACGGAAGGCTCCTCCGTATCCTGGAGCTGCAGGCTCCTGGCGGCAAGCGCATGTCCGCCGCCTCCTATTTGGCTGGCCATCCCATTCACCTGTGATCGAAAAAGGAGAAACGCCATGGGAGCGGTCATTTATCATGGCATTTGCCAATTTATAGGGAGACTTGCCTGTATTTTATAGTCATCCCGGCTGCTATGATAGGAGGACCTGATTGGCATTCTGTTTTAACGCTGAGAGAAATGGTAAGAAAGTGAGAGAAAACGAAGTTTTTCTCAAGTTTTCCCCTCCTTTTTCTTTCAAGAAAAGAAGAAGAAAGGCCGGTGAGAAGCATGGACGCACGCGAGGTATCGTTGCAGGCGCTGTATGCCTGCCACAAGCAAGGGGGCTGGTCGGATGGTGTGTTGAAGAAACAACTAGCTCAACACGGAGCGGACAGACGGGATGCGGCCCTTGCCACCCAACTGTGCTTTGGCGTGCTTCAAAATCAGATGCTGCTGGACTTTTATCTGTCCCGGTTTTCCAATATTCCCCTGAAGAGGATGGAGGAAAAGGTGGTACAGGCCCTGCGCTTGGGGGCATACCAGCTTCTCTTTCTGGATAAGATTCCCCAGAGCGCGGCGGTAAACAGCTCGGTGGAGCTGGCCAAACGGCACTGTAAAAACCCCAGGGCGGCGGGAATGGTAAATGGGATTTTGAGGGCGTTGGTCCGAAGTCTGGACGATCTGCCCACGGTACCTCAGCGGGACCCCACCTCTTATCTGTCTATTTTGTATTCCCATCCGGAGTGGATGGTAAAGGAATTTCTCTTGGCCATCGGGACAGGGGAAACATCCAAGCTGCTTGCAGCAAATAATAGCCAGCCACCTATGTCCGTTATGGTGAACACAACAAAGATTACGGCCCAGGAGCTGCGGGATAAGCTGGAGGAGGCGGGGGTGGAGGCACGACTCCACCTATGGCTGAACGACTGTCTGCTTTTGGCCCGGACGGGTAATCTGGAGGAGCTTGATGCCTTTCAAAAGGGTCTGTTCTATGTGCAGGACCCAGCGTCCCGGCTGGCCGTCCTCGCCGCAGGCCCCATCTCCGGCATGAGGGTGCTGGACTGCTGTGCCGCCCCCGGAGGAAAGTCCTTCGCTGCGGCGATTGCGATGGAAAATTGTGGCCAGGTCATTTCCTGCGACCTTCATCCCCATAAAAAGAAACTCATCCAGGCCGGCGCGGACCGGTTGGGGCTGGGCATCATTACCCCACAGACCGCCGACGGCAAAGTATTTCACCCGGAGTGGGAGCGTGCCTTTGACTTGGTACTGGTAGACGCCCCCTGCTCCGGGCTGGGTGTCATCCGTAAAAAGCCGGATATCCGCTACAAGGACCCGGCACCTTTGGAGGGACTTCCAGAGGTCCAGCTGGCCATCCTGTCCAATGCGGCCCGGTATGTACGGCCCGGTGGGACGCTGCTCTACTCTACCTGCACGCTTCTCCGTCGGGAGAACGAGGAGGTCATTGGGACCTTTTTAACAAGGGACAGCTCCTTTCAAAAGGAGCCCTTTGTACTGCCTGACCCAGTAGGAGCGGCCCCGGAGGGGATGATAACCCTGTGGCCACATCGCCACGACACCGACGGATTCTTTATTTGCAAGCTTCGGAAGGGGGAGGATTCCCTTTGATCGACCTAAAATCCATGACACTGGAGGAGCTGACCGCTTGGCTCCAAGAGCAGGGAGAGCCCGCCTTTCGGGGAAAGCAGGTCTTTCGTTGGTTCTACCGGGGGGCCACCTCCTTTGGGGAGATGAGCGACCTGTCCAAGCCCCTTCGTCAAAAGCTGGAGGAGCAGTGCTTTCTGTCCAAGCCCAAGGTGGCCCGGAAGCAGGTTTCCGCCCTGGATGGGACGATCAAATACCTCTGGGAGCTGGCCGATGGCAACTGTATTGAAACAGTTTTGATGCGGTACAAGCATGGGAATACGGTATGTATCTCCTGTCAGGTGGGCTGCCGCATGGGGTGTGCCTTTTGTGCCTCTACCCTGGCTGGAAAGGTCCGGGATTTGACTCCGGCGGAGATGGTGGACCAGGTCCTGTTTACCCAGATAGACAGCGGTGAGCCAATCTCCAACATCGTTCTGATGGGCATCGGGGAGCCGTTGGATAACTATGACACGGTGATGAAGTTCCTCACCCTGGTCAACCATCCCGACGGATTGAACATTGGGATGCGGCATATCTCTCTGTCCACCTGCGGCTTGGTAGACAAAATTGACAAATTGGCCCAGCGTGGGTTACAATTAACACTATCCGTTTCCCTCCACGCGCCCGATGACGAGACGCGGTCGAAAATCATGCCAGTAAATCGGGGCATAGGGGTGGAAAGGCTGATGGATTGCTGTCGCCGGTATTTCCAGACCACCGGACGGCGGATCTCCTATGAGTACGCCATGATCGACGGAGTTAACGACTCTGACCAACAGGCCGACCGGCTGGCCAGCCTGCTGAAGGGAACACCCGGTCATGTGAATCTAATTCCTCTCAACGACGTGGAGGAGAGTCCTCTGAAACCAAGCAGGCGAGTGGCGGCTTTCCAGAAGCGGCTGGAGAGCCAGGGGGTTACCGTCACCGTCCGGCGCAAGCTGGGGGGAGATATCGACGCCTCCTGCGGCCAACTGCGGAGAAAGGCCATGAGAGAGGAAAATTGACGAAGCGGTGCCGGTGGTGTACCGCTAAGAAGTGAGGTTACATTCCATGGAAGTATGGGGGATCACCCATCGGGGTGTGGTTCGGCAACAAAATCAAGATGCGTTTTCTGCCCGGACAATGGATGACGGACGGGTGATCGCTCTGGTCTGTGATGGAATGGGAGGCGCCAGAGCAGGCAATGTGGCCAGCGCTATGGCTGTGGACCTGTTTATGGACCGCTTTCTACGGGAGAGTGGCGATGACCAGGAGCGGATGCAGCGGGCGGCCTCCCAGGCCAACCAAGAGATATTCCAAAAGGCAGCCACAGATGAGGATTGCACTGGGATGGGCACCACACTGGTGGCTGCTCTGGCCGGAGCGGGGGAGGCGGTCAGGGCTGCGGCGGAGACCGGTTCGGCCACCAGACGGCTGGAGGCCATGG
>ENA-ORNK01001763-ORNK01001763.1-human-gut-metagenome-genome-assembly--contig:-NODE-1763-length-14773-cov-15.541106_pt1 | contig 14773 bp, 15 predicted proteins | sample MGYA00242115_ERZ509022 | MGnify/ENA primary metagenome ERZ509022 (study PRJEB26280, sample SAMEA2338690) | human gut metagenome | biome: human gut; feature: human-associated habitat; material: faeces...
CCCCCTTAGGGTCAGTGACGATAAAACTGGCATTTGCAAGCATGAGATTCGGTTTCGCAAGGAACCGTGTCTTGCCGCTGCCGGAGCCGCCGACGATGATCTGCAACAGGTTTCTGCGATGCTGCTTGCCGTTCATGCTCATTTGCAGGTGTTGGGTCAGAATGACATTTTTGCCTGCATCCTTGTCGCGGTACTTCTTGTCCAGTTCCCGGACACTGCCCCACGACGCAGAGCCGTGTTCCTCGCCGGGGCGGGTGTTCTTCTGACCGGTGTAGTAGAACAGGATCGCGCCGCCATAGAGCAGTAAAAAGATGCCGATAAACTTCATCGTGTATGGCGTCCAGTGCAGCGCAAAGGGCGTTCTGGTCACTTCAGAGAATTGCGCGGCAAGGTCAAAGATAGTCATTCCGGGCGTGTAGCAGCCTGCCATCAGCACGGCCAGCCAGACGATGGGTACAGCAAACGCCGCCCACACTGGGGCGGCGCTGCGGAATGATTTTTTCTTATGCGTCACAGGTCAGAATCGTCCAAACAAGCAAGCCCGGTTCTTCCGGTCAGGCGCTTGCACAAAAGAATCAGACCGGCTGCCGAAAGTAAAAGCAGCGGTATTGCGAAATAAAACACCTTTTTCATAAACGTTCAATACCTCCATTTCAAAAATGAATCTCACGGTGAGACGTATTTCCGGTTTGGCGCGCACGTCTCCCCATGATCGAGAAGCCCGCGCCAGCGGGCAGCCTTGGTTTGCTCCCCTTGGCTGCCACACTTCCGCTGGAGGGCCGCTGTCAAGGTCCAGCCAGTGTGCACACTGGCTGGCTCTGCGGGCGATGCGTCAGCATCGGCCGGCCTTGACTGCGGACGGCCAGCGGAGTATGTTCCCCGCAAGGGGAGCACAACCGTCAAAGCGGCTTCGGATTGTGACGGCGAATCACTTTATCGCGCAGAACGATTCATATTTCTTGTGCGTGTTTGTGGGGAAATTGCGCGTTCAATGCTGCCGCCGATCTTCTGTGCCATGTCCTGAATCTGACCGAGCGCCTGCCGCCGATCCTGCGGTTCAAAGCCGTCATAAAATGCTGCCAGATTTGATACGTCCGGCGCTTCACACGGAACACCGAATCGACGACAAATCATGTAGCCGACGCTCTGCGCATCCAGCTCATAATCATCCCGCGAATAGTTCTGATTATAGCCTTTGGCATGAAAACGGACGTGGGCGATCTCTGTTGCGATGCCTGCGAACGCTTCTGCATCGTTATATTTCGGATTGACCGCCATTTTCATCTGGTTTGGGTCGTAGAGCGCAGGCATGGGGATACTCTCATCACTCACCAGCGGCACAACGGAGTAATTCAAAAGCGTTTTCAGTGCTTCCGTCATTTCTTTGCTGTCCGGCTGCAATGCGGTGTGCTTCAGGTCGCGCCCGCTTGTCTGCCGCACGTCGTAAACGTCCGTCAGTACATACTCTTTGCCGAAAGAGGAACGGGTGTAAATTTTCACGCCATTCTTTTCCTCGGTTGGAGATACGCTGCGCATCAGACTTTTCCAGCGGTCTTTTATTCCGAAAATGGTTGCATCCTGGTCCTGTATCATGACGAGCGCGACGTTGCCCGCGCTATAACTCGGATTGTCGGCCTGACAATTCAGATACCGCAAATAAGCGTCCGGGTCGCTGGTGATCTGAACAATACCCGCGTCCTGCATGGCGTTCGTGTTCTCGCGGTCTGCCTGTCGCTGCGCCTGCCAGAGTTCGCTGCTCTGATTCTTTTCATTTACTAAATCTTCTAAATTTAAGATAATACTCACTCCTACCTGATATGCTCCAGCTCACGCTGGGGTTCTGACCGCGTCCGCTCTGCGGCGGCGCGCAATGCTGCCAACCGACCGCGAACGGGTTGTTTTTCTTCACTACTGATCGAAGTCGTCCCCTGCGTCAAGCCACTCCTTTGCTTTTGCAAGGATGGTTCTGGTTGGGCAGGGGTCTGCGCTTTTTTTGGCTGCGTGTCCTCCAACTGCTTCGGCTGGTATCCCATTTGTTCCAGAATGTAGTTTGCCTGTGAGAGATGATCGATGTTGGTCAGAATCTCGATGTACGGTGCATCGCTTTTCTTGTCCACGATAGCAGAGAACAACAAGCCGACTTTTTTAGCCCGCTGTTTGAAATCATCAAAATCTTCCGTGCGCAAGGGCAGAACTTCAATGGGGCGCTGTTCACTGAGCAGCCGGTTCATCCCAACCATGCCGTAGAGCTTTTTCTGGTCCTTTGCCAGCGCGTACAAAAGCGCGGCGAGATTCCTCGCGCCCCGCGCCAGCAGCTTGATCGCTTCTTCCGAGATTTGGACACCCTCTTTCATTACGAGATCAGCAGCTTCGCCGCTTACCTCCATAAATGCGGCCTCCTTTCCCGCGCCTTGTCCAGCGCGTGTGTTTCATTCTTCGTCTGTGTAGATTCTTTGATCTGCCGCAGCATCCGCGGCGCGTATTCTGCGATTTTGCCGCACAACCGCAGCTCCCGGCGCAACGGTCGGAGCTGCGCAGTCAGCGCGTCAATGTCTGCGTCAAGCTGTTCAGACGGCTGCTCCCGGCGCAATGCGTACAGTTCCTTGCGCTGATCCACTAAAATCTGCATCTCATTTGACAGCGCATCGGACAGCATATCCAGCTCCGGTTTTGTGTCCACACGGTATTTTTGCAGCAGCATAAATTGTTGCCGGTACTGCTTTGCACGGCGAATTTCCGCCCGCGTTTCAAACGGAATTTTCTGCGGTTTCCGTTTGCGCGGGGATAGCAGATACAGATAGTATAGGTATAGCGCTCGGAAACTGCCGCGCTTGACAGGTGGATAGCGGCGCGGGCGCTTGCGGATGGTATAGCGTTTGGATTCACTTTGTTCCGGCGGCATGGCAGCGGTCGCGCCGCGCTGCCTGCGCAATCGCTGCAAGATGGATTCCTCGGTGTAATCCTCGCCCAAACTGTCCAGCCGGAGAAACCGCGCGCCGCCGGGCGGCTTGACGGCGGTATGCTTGACGTTGGAACCGTATTTGACGGTATATCCGCGTTTCCTGAGAATATCCAGCAGTGACGCAAATGTGAAGCTGGCGGCGATAGCCGCATCCAAGTCCTGCCGGACAAGATCCCGGATCGTGGTCTTGCCGCTGCGTTCGGCATTCCATTCCGCGTAGTGCTGGCCGCTGCCCTCTGGCTGAATGACAGAGAATCCATATTTACGGCTAACTTCGTTCGAGATGCCGCGAATATCTTCAAAGTAGTCTTTGAATGTGTTGCGATATTTCTTTCCATCCGTAAACGAAACAGAGTTGAATACAATGTGGCAATGCAAATGCTCTTTGTTGACATGGGTACAAACGACAGCTTGATATTTGTCACCTAACAGTCGCTGTGCAAACTCCACCCCGGCTTCATGCGCCAGCTCCGGCGTCGTTTCGCCCGGTGCGTAGGAGTGGACAAGATGATAGCCGACAACGCCGCCCGGTTTTCCAAACCGCTCTTTCGTGCGCTGCATATCCAGATAGCAATTTTCTACTGTGCAGTTGATCGCGTTCTGCAAAATCACTTCGTCGTCCAAAGCGGTTTTATCGGAATCCTCAACGTAATCCAGCGCAAGGGATAGTGCGGTTTTCTCGCCGTCCTGAACATAGCGCAGGCAATCATCCAGCCGTGCACGAATGGTAATGATTTTGTCATAGGCCATCAGAGCGTGTCCAGAATCCGACGGTATGCCTGTTTTACAAGGCTGGACGCTTCGTGGATTTCTGCTTGCGTCGCATAGCCTTTTCCATTTGTCCAGTGCGCGATCTGGTTGATATTGTTTCCAATGGCCGACAACTCACGCAGGAGTGCGGCGTATGCGTCAGGCGGGCGCGGACAGAGATGTTCGCCCATGATAAGTTTGCGGAGATAGGTGTTGATATTCAGACCGGTAACCTGACATTGCTTTTTCAAATGAGCCAGTTCCATATCACTCAGCCATAGCCCGACGGAGTTACAGCGTGTCCGCATGGCGTTCTCCTTCCTTATATGATAGATATTGCGTCCCAAGTTGGGACGCAATTCGTCGCGGGGTTTTAGGGTACACCCTAACAAGTGGCGTTTGTGGCACAAATGCCGTACTTGCTAAAGCAGCGCTGCCAAAGGCAACGCTGCCCGTTATCGCTGCTGCGTAACAGATTTTGTCTGCCGATGGCGTTTTGAAAGATTCTCCATCCGATGCTCCAGCATTAAAATGTGCTGCAATTCTGCTTCACTTTCCGGCACATAACGAATGTCGTGAATCCCATCGTCGAACGGTAAAGGGCTGTTCATAAAGGCGTGATAGCTGTTCTCACAGAAAGAATTATCCTTATCTCTGTACTGAATTTTCGCAACAGGCAGCGCGGATTTTATGACGCGCTGTACCTGCTTCGCATAATCCAGCGGAATGATCTTACCTGCCAGCTTGCCGTCGCGGATACCCTCAATCACAACGCGGTATGCCAGAAGCCCCTCCGGGCAGTCTGCGTAATGCGTCCAGATGCAGTTTGCGTTCGTATCGTCGAGAAAAACCTCGTGCTCCAGCACACACCATGTTCCGTGCGTGCGGCACATCCACAGGAAAGAACGGCGCTCCATATCGGTTTCCTGTGCGCTGTCCCAGAGCCTTTTTGCATCAAAGTCAAAGTCTGCGGTATAGGCGCGGGTATTCTTCTGGACGATCTCAGCCAGATGGGAGAGAATGTCCGGCTGATAAAATTTACGCTGCTCCATATTCCTGCTCAAATTCGGCCGGTCTGCAATACCGGGATTCCATTGAAAATGCGCCGTCCGGTACAATACGGCTGCCGCGCGGAAGATCAATTTTCTGCGTGGTCAGAACTGTGCCATAGAACAAATCTTCTGCCTGTTCTGCAAGCACAAAGACCTCGTTCGGACTGTCCAAAAGCGCCTGCATATCATACTGGTAAAGGCCGAAATGAACGGTCTGACGGCTGACACGGTAGGGTGTAAACAATGCGGGTACGCCGAAAATCCGGCATACTCGCATCGGGGCTATATTTGCATTGATGATACTCATGCGGTTTCCTCCTAACGTTCTGGAAATGATTGTGATAGCTCTTTTTTAGGCTGTAAGGATGGACATTTTTCTGCGATGGCGTCAATCAAACCGGCGGCGCAGGAACGGATGGTATCAAGTGACGCTTTCAGCTCATCCAGTTCCTTGCCCTTGCTCCATCCGGCGACGTAGCCGAACGAATAATCCGACGTATCAATCCCAAAATGCTGGCAAACGACATACGCCACACTTTCGGCTTCGACCTCGCGCGTGTGCTGGTCTTTGTACGGCGGTTCGTTTTTCTTGCGCCGGTGGAGTGTGGCGTGGCTGATTTCATGCAGCATGGTTTTGAGCGTCTGCTTCTGGCTCATGCCGGGGCGTACCAAAATTTCTTCCGTGACGTGGTTGAAACAGCCTTTTGTTGCTCCATGCGGTGCTTCATACAAAATAGGAACCGGCGAAACACTTGTGATCGCGTTCGCCAGTTCCTCAAAATGTGCAATATCGCCATTCAATTCGGATACGCCGATGCTGGGAAGCTCCTTACCCTCGGTCTGTGAAATGTCAAAGACAGTGACAATACGGAATCGCATGAGCTGCACCAGCGTCCGCTCCCGAAGTGGTTTGCCCGCCGCGTCCAAAAGCGGTTTTCCATTCGCGTCTAAACAATCTTGTTCAATGAAGCGTCGATACGGGCACGGAGCGAAAATTTTCAGGCCGCTTTCATGTGCCTTTACATTGCGTCCAAAATCCTTCTTCCATGTGTGAAACCCGGCCACATGGGATGCAGCCGGGTTTTGCATGAGAATGAGCATGACGTTGCCGAAACTGTATGTGTGAAATTTTGACATGGCAGACAGATATTCCGCGTAGCGCCCACTGGTAAAAATCTCGCTGACACCCTGTTCCAGTTTTTCGGTCAGTTCTTTGAGACGTTCGTCCGGTGTTGCACCGGTCAGTTCAAACCCCATTTCAACGCTCCTGCGACGGTGGTTTGCGCTGCTTTTCGGGCGTCGCGTTTTTCTGCTTTGGCTCGACCTTCAATGTGACTGGTTCATTTCCGCAAAAGCCTATCAGAATCTCAGCCTTATGGAATTTCTTCTTGAAACGTTCCATCTGGTCTGGAGGGAGCGAACAAAAGCTGTCCTCCGTCAAACCGCACACGAAAAAAGGACCCACCAGACCACCATAGCCGCCTTCAATACTGCGGTTGAACTCCATGCCCATAAGAAGTCCCTCATCGTTTGCGATAATGCCTACTGGTTCCTCATACGGATAAATAGCAGTAATCAGACCGCCGACAATCTCCTGCATGGCATGAAGCTCATGCGGAATTGTTTTTTTGTATGGCGCGTATCCCGGCTCGACGACAAGCACAGTCATTTGCTCTATGGCTTTTTCTTCATCCATACGCTTATTCGCCGCCCCATTCCAGCACGAACACGACAGACAGGACCTCCTGCTCGGTAATTGCTTTGGAAACGGCGCTGACAATGGCATCATAGGAGAGCGGCAGTTTACCGTTTTCTGCAATCTCCCACGGCGCGGCCAGTGTAAACGTTTCTGTGTTTCCGGTTTTCGTCGTTTCAGAATCATTGATTTTGAAACCAAGCAGCCGTGCATCCACTTTTTCATGCGCCATATCGGTATCAAACGGAACGAGCTGCCAGCCATTCTTCGTGCTGATACTGACGGAGGACACAACAACCACGCCGGTGGAACCGTTGATGATCTCTGCGCTGCCCGTGTGTACCTCGCCGTTTTCATCAATGACAAGCGGCAGCGTGACAGGAACCGTAACCGAGAAGATTTCGGTAATCTCCCAGTGCGCATAATAGGTTGTTTCGCCGTCCGTTGTATAGGTGGTGTTGGAATCGACCTCCGTACCGCCGTCTTTCTCCGTAAACCAGCCTAAAAATTCAGCGTTTTTGCGCGTCGGCTCGGTGGGGAGAACGAGCTTTTCACCGTAGGTCTGTTCGGTCATTTCCCTCTGGCCAGTGCCTAAATCCCATGTTACGATGTATTGGTTCGCTTCAAACTGTGCGTAAAATGTCGTGCTGCTGGTGATCGTGACCGTGCTGTAAAGGCTGCCGCCGCTCTTGGACGTGAACCAGCCCTTGAACGTGCAACCGGTCTTGACGGGAACGCTACCCGGCGCGGTCGGCTTGCTGTTCGGCTTTACGGTTTCGGAAAAGCTGGCCTTACCGTCGATGGTGCCGCCGTTTGTGCCTGCATCCCACTTGACGGTCAAACTGACGGTTGCGCCGCAGTCATCACACTTCCCGTCGCCGTCCGCGTCGGTATGGTCGGCATACTCATAGCTGGAATCGCCGCAGGCAGAGCAGGTTTTCGTGCGCTTGTGCTGCGTATCGTCCGCTCTGGTCCATGCGCCATAGGAATAGCTGTGGTCAGCATAGTCATAGGTAGACGCGCCGCAGACGGAACAGGTTTTCGTGCGCCTGTGCTGGGGATCACTGTACTTGCTCCATGAACCGAGAGAGTAGCTGTGATTGCCGTACTCCGTAGTGCTGTATCCGCAGGTGCGGCACGTTGCGCTGCGGCTATGCTGGCTGGAGGAATAATTGCTCCAGCTTCCGTAACTCATGCTGTGATTTGCGTAGTCATAGGACGAATATCCGCAATTCCGGCAATAGCTTTCGCGCCGGTGCTGCGATGCTGAATATTCTTCCCATGAACCATAACTCATGCTGTGACCGCTGGCATAAATCGTCTCAGATTTTGTCTGCCCGCAAGCACAGGAGTACGAACGATAGCCGTTGCTGGTACAAGTGGCTGCCTGCTCATTCTGGAGAATCCATGTATGGCTGCCGCAGGAGGGGCAAGTCCACGATCCGTAAGAACCGGAACCGTGGTCTTTATACACATAAGTCCCTAAATTTTGAACATAATGACATTTATAACACTCGTAATATTCGGCGTGCCCCCTGGACGTATGTGTCGTAGAAACGTAGGTGCCCTGCAAAGAATATTGATTGCAGGACGGGCAAGTACCAACGATCCCGGTAGACGCATACGTTGCGACTTTTGATGGCGCTTTTTTTACACTGGATTCCGATGCAGCGGGTGCTGCGCTGTCTGCGTTGGTGTACACGCCGTACAGATCATAAAAATACCGGCTGCTTCGATTGGAAGCCGCCCAATCATAGGTATAGAACGGCACCGTTGCTTCCGGATAGCCGATGATGTAGGCAATATAGAGCGTATCGCCGAAATCGGCTTCGCGCCAGAACGCATCCTCGCCGATGCTGTTCAGAACCGTTTCGCCGTAGTACATGGTCAGCGTAGAGAGCTTCGGGCAGTTATGGAACGCATGGCGGCCAATGGTCGGCGCGAGCGGAAGCTCGGCTGTGGTCAGGTTGACGCAGCCCTCGAACCAATACGCCAGATCTGGGATGGTCAGCGTTTCCACGTCCTCGAACCAGACCTCGGTGATCTGATCGCGGACAGCCGCCCAAGGCTGATCGTCCGCACTGGTAAAGACCGGCGCTTCGCCGCTGCCGGAGATGGTCAGCCAGCCCTTTTCATCCAGCGACCAGCGAATGCCGCTGTTCTGGATCGTGCCGGAGGTGGCAGCTTCGCTGGAAACCACGGGTTCTTCGTCGGGCGCGCTGTCATAGATCGTGTGTTCGTCCGCTTCGGCGGCAAATGCCGAAATGCTTAAAGACAGCAGCATACAGAGGACAAGCAGAAGTGCTGTGATTTTTCTGAATTTCATAGCTTAACCCTCCATGACGGCGGCGATCGTGAAGATCACGGTCGCGGCGTTGATGTTCGTGACAGCTTCACTCGCGGAAACCTTTGCCTTGTAGCGGATGGCGAGATTTTTCTCGGCGGCAATCGCCGGGAACGCACCGTCCACAAGCGTCAGACTGCCCGCACCTTTCGTGCTACAACCATTGATGCTAAGTGCGATGCTGTTCTTGCTTGCCGTAAAATCGTCAAAATTGCCGATTTCAAACGTACCTGCCTGCACGTCAACCTTTGTGACTTTAATTGCGCCGATCTTTCCAGTATTTGTGATGGCGGCGTTGTTGGCGCAGACTACATAACCGTCCACCAGCGACACAGGCAGGCAAGCCGGAACCGTACACGAAATCGGAGAAACCGTATTGACCACGGTGAGCGTCACCGGCACGCGCGCCTCGGTCGTTTCCGCTGCCGACGCAGGCACAGGAAGCGCGAAAATGAGCGCCAGCGCCAGAAGCAGCGCCGCCGCTTTCTGATAGGTTTTCACCATGTCACTGCACCTCCTTCGGCCAGAGGTACGCCGTGTGTAAGGTCAGCTCTGTGTTCAGCGTGCCGACCTGCTTGCCGTCACGATAAGCCGTAATTGTGACCGTGCAATCCACGTTGCCAAACTCCGGCGCTTCGAGAAGTGTAAGTGTAGAAATGCTCTTGCCCGCAGCCAGCTCAAAAGCGTCGGCAATGAGCGCATTGTCTTTGTTGCGGCGAATTTCTACCTTATAGGTATCGTTCTTGCTATTGTTGATGAACTCGGCTTTCACGCTGGATTCTCCGACCAGAGCATATAGATGAGCAGGAGCAGTAAGAGCAATCTGATTGTCCGCGACGATGGCGTTAAGCTGCTTCTGGGCTTCGCGCAATCCGGAAACGTCGTAAAAAATGACTTCCGTTTCCTTGTGCTGCTTCGCACGTTCGGTGATACGAACCTTGATCGTGTCAATGACCGCAAGGGTGGAATCTCTGTCATAAATGACTTTCACGGCATCGTCTACGCGGGCTACGACAACAGCGGGCATATTCGTCCCAGCGTTGCAGTACACGGCTTTTGTACCACCGCCCCAGACGAGCAGACGACCCTTGACGGTCACGTTGTCGAGCGTGATTTTTCCGTCTGCTGCGCCGCAGCCGATGATGAGGTCGCCGTCTACGGTCAGGTTTTTCAGCTCTACATCGTCGGTGCGGATCAGGACACTGCCTTTAATGTCCTTGTCATAAGTACCCTTGGACACAATGTAAGTGCCAATGATATTTGCAAAAATCTGTGCAAATTCTGCGCGGGTGATGTTATCCAGCGGTGCAAGGACTTTGCCGCGGCCGTGGATATAGTCAGCGCCTACCATCGCGCGCACATAGGGCAGCGCCCAGTTAGAAATCTCGCTGCGGTCAGAGAATGCGGACAGATCTGTTTTGGAATACGAATCGTAGTCCAGCTCCAGTGCGCGAGCAACAACTGTCATAGCCTCCTGACGCGAGATTGGCGCATCCGGAGCCATGGACGAAGCAGACCGGCCGTTGTAAGTACCCATCTGCACGGCGAGGGCTACATCTTTGTAATACCACTTGCCCTTGGATACGTCCTCGTATTGCGAAATGTCAGCGGTTTTATAACACCCGAAAGATCTGTTGATGATCGCGGCCATTTCCGCGCGAGTCATTGCACCATTCGGGTCAATAATGGTGCTGGACTTGCCGTACAAAAGGCCATTATCCACGGCTGCGCTCACGGCTTCGGCATACCATGCGGATTTATCGAAATCGCGGAAATCCGTGGTCTTGCGGTTGGGTGTGGTGACTGCCGACACGCTGACTGCCAGCGATAAGCACGATACTGCCGCAAGGAACAATGCGAGGATTCGTTTTTTCTTCACGTTGAATACCTCCTAGAATCAGGTAAGGGGAACGCTTGCGCGTTCCCCTGTGCGAAAGGCGATTGAATTAGACTGCATCCCAAGCGATGATGAACAGGACGCTTGCGATTGCGGTGTTGGTAACCGCTTCGGAAACCGGAGTCACAATGGCGTCATACGCAATGCCGATGCTGTTTGCAGAGGTGTCGCCTACGCCGGACATGAAGCAACCTTCAACAGTAGCGTCCAGAAGCGTCTGCTTGGAAGCATTCTTGTCGTCGGTCATCTTCTTTTCGCCGTCGCCGAGGCAGATGGAGAAGCCAAACTTGTTGCTGTTGACCTTTTCGTGTGCCAGAGATGCCTTGTCACCAAAAGCGGCCAGCGACCAGCCCTGTGCGGCTTCGATGCTCACGGAATTGACCTTGACAGCGCCGAACGAGTTGTTGACGATCTTCGCGTCGGTCGCAGTAGAAACTGTTCCATCCGTGCCGACAGCGATGGGCAGGACGGTCGGGACAGTGACGCTCATTTTGGTGGCTGCGGGGTCGCCGCCGATGCTGCCGTCCGCGGTGCTGGACAGGGTAACAGACGAAGTGCCAGTGCCGCCAGAAGCGTCCACGGTGTTGGCAGCGGAAGCGGAAATGGCGAGGGATGCGAGCATACAAATTGCGAGAACGAGGGAAATAATCTTCTTGGTGTTTTTCATAGTTAAAATCTCCTTATTTTTGATAATCAGTTTTTGATGGTAATGTTGATGATTGCCCCGGCCGTGCCGATGATTTCACCGGTTTCGGGGTCCAAGTTGTGAAAATACGCGGTACATTCGTATGTACCAGCGGGGAGAACAACATCCAGCTTCGCGCGTTCGATTTTGCTGCCGACGGCGATAGCGCCGGATTCATAAATCTGTTCGCCCGTATCATTACGGACGATCTGGACTTTCTGCGGATAGTTATTGATGCTTTCGTTTACGAGCATCAAATTTCCCTCAGATGCTCCATCCTCAAAGATGGGTGCGGTGTTGGCTGAAATGTTAATCATGCCCTCGGCCACTTTTTCATTCAGCCGTGCTTCGATCTCCTCCGGCGAAAGGTTATCCCAACCGCCCTCAGTGGCGGAAGAATCATAAACGATTCCAGCTTTGGCGCGGGCTTCTTCCTTTGTCATAGGGGTGCGGAGCGTGATGGTGATGAAAATGATCGCACCGATGGCGACGGCGGCGAGAACGCCTGCACCGATCCAGACGGCGGTGCGTGAGTTGGATTTGTGTTTGGGATGATAGTTCATGTGAACCTCCATAAATTTAGATTGTCAGGGCGGCACCACCAGACGGTGCAGTAATGATCTGTGGTGCATATCAGTGTTCGGGCGATTTGATCGCGTCCTTTGCGGCCTGCCGTTTTGCCTGACGCTTATAGGCTTCCTCCCGGATTTTCAGTGCATCGAAAACTACGCGCTTGACTTCCGCGACGCTCGGCATTTCGCCGGGAAAGAAGTCTTTCAGTTCCGCGCCAGTAAATGTGACCTTCAATTCCGGGGCTTTCTTCGGCTTGATAATGGACGTGATCTTGTTCTCATCGACCTTGTGCGCGGGGGCCAGAGAGGGCAGGTTTTTCTGCATCGTGTCTGCATGGCGGCTGGCCTCCTTTAGTGCGGTGGCCTGCGCCATGGAGGGAACGATCTGCTCTTTCTTCATAACATCAACGACCTTTGTTTGCTCGTCCGGTTTCAGATAGGCAAGTTCGACCGCCGTGTTGAATGGCAGCTTTTTATCGTCCACCTGCTGTTTCAGTTCTGGAACAAGGTCATTGATTTTGACAAGCCGGTTGACCTGATTGCGGCTGATACCCATATCCTCCGCAACGATCTGATCGGTGCGCTTCTTCGGTTCCGGGCTTGTAAGCTGCTCCATTTTGCTGCGTCGTCCGGCTTTTCGTGCAAGGGCCTCCATCTTCATTTTCGCGGCGCGGGCAAGCACGGACGTTGGAATGTCCATGCGGTGCAGATTGCCGTCAACGACTTCAACACGCGCAGTATCGTCGTCCACCTGCGCGATAATGACCGGCACAGGATAATTCAGGCGGCTTGCAATGTCGTGGCGGCGGTGGCCGGAGATCAGTTCAAGACCGCCTTTTTCACGCGGCCTTGCTTTGACCGGTTCATTGATGCCGTTGTCGCGGATGGATTCATACAGTTCGATGTAGTCCTTGACCTCGCGGTTAACCGAAAACGGATGATCGAGGAACTGATAGAAATAGGCCGGATGCAGGCGCATGGAAAAGCCTTCGCCCTCCTTCGGAATAGGCAGACTGTTCAGCGCTTTTTCATCCGGGTAATCCAGACGGTCCTCGAAAATCTGCGTCACGCGCACACCCTTCTGCTCACCGGGTTCTTTCGGCGGGTCTGCGGCTTTCGGCGGCGTGATGGGGTCATGCAGCTTTCCGCCCAGCATAATTTTTGCGGACGGTTCTGTTTTCTGCGCAGGCGGCGGCACTGGCTTATTCAGCGGCGGCTTTTTCTCGTCGGCAGCCTTTGCGGGCGGCTTGACTGCTGCGCCGGACTTTTCTGCACTGCTCACAGGAGCGGTATCCTTGCTACTGACCTTGCCGGGGGCGTTTGCTGGTGCGTCCGACTTTTTCGCTTCGGCCGATGCTGGCGGGATGGCCGCGTCGGTTTTTCCGTCTGGCTTTTTGGGGCTATCTTCAGGAATGACCTTTGCAGCGGGTTTCTCCGGTGGCTTGGCTGCCGCGCCGGGCTTTTCTGCACTGCTCACAGGAGCGGCATCCTTGCCGCTGACCTTGCCGGGGGTGTTCGCTGGTGCGTCTGGCTTTTTTGCTTCGGCGGGTGGGGGCGGTGACTTGACCGACGCTTCGGGCTTTTTCACATCGCCTGTCGGAACAGTGTCCTTGCGGCTGTCCTTGCCGGACGCATCTGCTTTTTTGACTTCTGCGGGCGGCGGTTTGACTGCACCGGTTTTATCTTCCGGTTTTCTGGATTCAGCCGCAGAAGCGGGCTTCATGCTGTCGGTCTTATCCGGCGGTTTCTCTGTTTTGGGCGGTGCGTTTGGCAGCTTTGCAGCGTCAGGTTTCTTTTCCGGCGCTGGCTGTTTGCTGAGGGTTGCTTTTTCTTCGGGTATTGTATTCCTCCTTCATCGAAAAATGGGTATAAAAAATGCGCCCCAAGTTGGGACGCAAAAACAACGCGCAGATTTACCGGCCGCAATCCGCTCGGACGGCGGCGCGATAGTAAGAATCTATTGTGGTCGGCGCCTGATACAGAGCGGCAAGCAGATATGCGCGGATGTTACGAATGGGTGTGCTGGTTTTCTGCATACAGTCCAGCACATAGGTGATATGGAAACGGTCAAGCTGACCAAGCCGTTCACGGACGGCGGCAAGGGGAATTTCCTCGCCGCCGATACGGACGCTGGGCTTTGCCGTGCAGAGCGTATCGGTCAGCAGCTCGATGATGGATTTGACGGATGCTTCACCGTACTCGGTAATCAGAATTTCGTAGTCCAGCTTTTCATAGAGCTGCTTTCTGCAACCGAATCGGTCGTATCCATCCGGCGGCGCTTGCGCTGGATAGATAGATGGATCAGGATAGCTAAACTCAGGATAGATATTATCTAAATAACTTGCTTCCCGTTTTGGGAAGTCTGGAAGTTTGATTTTGGGAAGTCTGGATTTCCGAATCCGGGAAGTCTGAAATGGGCGCAGAAAGGGGAACCTCCGGTACATCGGTCGTGGTGAATTTTTTGACGTAAATCTTTGCTGGACGGCCTTGCCCCTGCTTCACGCGCTCGATCAGGCCGAACCCGTCCTTGCAAGTGTCCAGCTCGGCCAGCAGCCGAACCGCCTTGTTGTGTCCGCACATGAGGTCAGTCTGAATCTCGTCGAGCGTGTAATAGATGTAAACGCGCCCCAGCTCATCATACCAGCCGTGTTTGGCAGATAACCCCATGCGGTCGAGATCAGGCCGTAAAGCAGCTTCGCTTCGGTGGAGAGCGTCTTGAACTTCTTGTTGCGTACCAACAATCTGGGAATCCGGAAGTAGGGTGCCGTCAAGATTTATGCGCAAATTTATTTGCAGGCTCCGGCAGACCTGAAGT
>ENA-ORNK01001772-ORNK01001772.1-human-gut-metagenome-genome-assembly--contig:-NODE-1772-length-14687-cov-33.901312_pt1 | contig 14687 bp, 25 predicted proteins | sample MGYA00242115_ERZ509022 | MGnify/ENA primary metagenome ERZ509022 (study PRJEB26280, sample SAMEA2338690) | human gut metagenome | biome: human gut; feature: human-associated habitat; material: faeces...
TACTCGCTGCATACGCAAAGATAGTCAATTATGTGTTAAGTTGTATCTAAGTGCCATAAATATATCTTTTGCCTTAATCATAACATCAGTCGGTATATCAAATCTAGTCATTTCTGACATATAATCCCATGCATCTGCTACCTTTGCTATAAGATCATCTTCTACTATAGCTAATGCTCCATATGCTTTACCAATAGACACCGCTAAAGAAACATATCCCGTTGTATCCATTCTCTCATTTTTGTTCAAATCTAAAGTATTATCCTCGATATACTTTTTTGCTTTTTTATTCATAATGTTATTCTTTTAAAATGGTAATTCATCCGTTGGTTCCGAGAATGGTAAATTATCGCTTGAATATTCTCGTTGATAGCCATTATATATATGATCATGACTTTCTTCAAAAACAGGTGCAATCTTAGGAGGATCTTCCCAACCGTAAACTATATGTTCTGCAATACTATCTTTTAATCTATTACTTTCCTTTTCAAACCAAAGTTTTATGAAATGGTCTACAGCTGCGCCCTTTTCTCTACATTTACATATTTCTATAATATTAGTACAGCCTGAATTTATTATATCACTTCTTGTTATAGGTGATAAAAAATCTTTTGAATCATTAGCAAAATCTTGTCCTATACGATGTATAATGAATACATTTTGAGCCAAATCCGGGATATGCCCTGAACCACTAATGTTATTAGGTCTTAAAAAAGTGCCTGATTTATTGGGATGCGCTACTAAGTGAATATGTATATCTAATTCTTTAGCTAACTTAGTGAGTTTTTTCATAAGTTGCTTCTGTTTATCATACTTGTCACCGTCTATATCGTCTATGTCAAGACACATTAGGTTATCTAATATAAGCACATCTATATCAGAATTCTCTTTAAGCTTCCTTACCTCGTATTCTATCTGCTTAAAATTATCTCCGTATTCATTATTGAACAAGCTGAAATACTTGTCGATCCAACTGTCTATCTTTTTGGATATATTGTCAGGCGTATAAAAGAAATTATTAAACTGACTTGGCTTGTTAAACTGTTTTCCGGCAGCTTGCAAATAAAGCCATGTTTTCACCTCTGTATTATCAAGTTCACCTGTCCATAACGCTGTTTTATATCCTCTATTAGCAGCATTCAATATTAATTCGTTTAGCAAGGTTGATTTTGCCGACCCACGATAACCAGACCAGACAGACACATGTTTGCGCTTGAATCCTATTATAAGCTTATCTAGTTGTTCAATGCCACTAGGTATGAAGTTTTTAGGATCAATTTTGTACTTCTCAACTTGCGACAATTTTATCCATTTCTCCCCTTTTTCTTTTGTCTCGATAAGGGGGATAAATTCTCTTATTGGAGGATTCCTGAAATCCCTATACAGATTCGAGTTATACGACTTATTATATGCGTCAGGTTCAAACAACAACCTAAAATCTCTAAATGTATATTTTTGACATGAATTGTGCAAACATTTATAACCTATAGCTCCATTGTCTAATACAAATATTGCGGCATCGGGATGCTTATGGTTCGAATCAAAAACACATTCTTCCAATACATATTTTGTAACTCCGTTAATTTTATTTTTAGAGTAAACTTTGATATGATGCTTTTCAATAAATGCATCAATATCAAATTTTTCAGACGAGAAATTGTTCGCCCTATTAGGTATTTCTGGTTTAGGAAGCATATCCGCTACTTTTTGGATATACTCATTCTCCGTTATTTTGAATTCATCAGGAATTTTAATAAACATACTTTCCCGTCTAGGTCTTTCGACTGTATCACTCCCTTTGGAAGATGAAGTCCCTATTAGTTTAGCTATTCTACTGGCATTGTATGTAGAACAGTCTATATCAACCTTATCATCTCCAAACATCATATTAAGGACATTCAGAAAATCTTTAATCAGTTGAGTGTTCTCTTCTGAATTTTTCATGGCAATACGATAATATGCGTGCCATCCGTTACAACTATCAGCGATGATGGGTGAAGAAAATCCCATGTCCCTTAAAAACTTGTACACCTTGTTTACAACCTGCTTGGCATACTCCTTTTCTTCGTCACTTGAATTAGTATCTGATGCTCTTTTGGGATCAAAATCAATCATAATAATATCACGCCCGATAATATTATTATCATTTGTTGTTGATTTGGGATTAAGGACTAATCTATCTCTTTGCGCTCTACTATAACAAGCTTCATCTATTGAATTCAAAACTGCATAAATTCCACAATGCTCGTATGGACGAATGGCAGATATAATAGACTCTACATCTTTAAAATACCCAGAATAAGTTTTTTTCCCATCTAAAATACGTATTTCAACTAATTGGTTTGGTTCTTTCATAATACCATACCATTGCCTTATAGCTTGTTCATTCATAATCCTTCTTGTATTTGAACTTATATCCTTTAGTATATTCTCTTTTCCCTTTACAACACATGCATATTTTGGATGATGATATACCTATTTTTTTAGAAGCTTCACTAATGGATTCATATTCGGATATGAAATTGCCATTCTTATCAAGTTGAATAATAGGTGTTTTATTCTTATTATTTTTCTTTTTATATTCAATATCATCATCACCATCATAACGCCATATATAGCCATTAGACTGTTTTCGTTTATGCAAACAACACATCGAAATATTTTCATTTTTAAATTTATTTTCATAAATTGCTTCTTTAATAGAAATATGTCTCTTTACAAAAACGCCATCTAATGTATATTGATTAACTGGTGTGCATATAAGAGGATTATCCGTTCTACTCTTAGCACTTCTTTTAATACCTGTACCATATCTAATATTGTCAGATAATGACATATATTCCAAATTTGTTACCTGATTATTTGTTTTACATTCATCCTTATGGTTTACTGTCATTCCGTTTCTTTCTCCTATAAAAGCTTCTGCAACTAATACATGAACAAAGTGAAGCTTACCCATTAAATTAATTCTAAAGTACCCTCGACATAAATGAGGAGTTTTTATTTTCTCTTTAGTCATAAATGTTGTAGTAGGAGTTTTTTTTAGTTTAGGAAGCGATTTTACTATTCCTAAATTAGATACTTGATATAGACCCTCATACCCGACTACGTCTTTCCATATCTCATTTTCCATATTTATCCTAATATTATATCTAATGTTATCTATACTTGCCCGTTTGAGCTTTAATGATTGGCTGTTCTTTCAAATATCCCATGTCCGGCAAGTTGTTGAGTAGCGTAGAAAAATTCTTCAAAAAAACGTCATTTCTTACACATTCTTCTACGTAGGATTTTATAGTAAACTCCAATTCCTCTTTTGGCATAGTGGTTAACAACCTTTTTATCTTCTCTTTGTCATTAGAGCTTTTACCAGTACTCATATTCCTCTTCGGACATTTTGATGGATAGAGAGAATACAGATATTCGACATCTTCTGAAAAAGTTAGTTTCTTCTTATCTTCTTTCTTAGATACGTTAGTATCTTCTTTTTTATATGTATTACTATCTGTATGTTTACTATATGGTATTGTCGCTTCATTTTGAGAATTTGCATTCTTCATTTTGCTAATATCGTAACCTTCATTTTGAAGGATCGAAATCGCTTTATCACTAAATGCATACCAACACGTTCTGTCAAGTTTATTTTTGTTAAAATTTCCTTTAATTATAAAGTCACATTCACAAAGAAATTTTAAACTTCTCTGTATTTTAGTCTCATGAATATATGGAAATAAATCAGATAATGCTTTTTGGGTATTATAAGTCCAATAATGTCCATCGTAGAGATGTTTGTTATTAACAGCATTTTTATTTATCCAAAAAAACATATTATGGATAAGTATGGCTTCTTCTATTCCATATTCTTTTGCTAATTGTACATTGAATTGATGTTCCATATAATTGAATTGATGTTCCATTGGTTAATAATAAACAAGCGGAAGAGTTAATGGAACAATCCTCTTATCATTCGGTCATGACTCCGAACTATCCGCTTATTTTTAAATAGTGGGAAAGGCAGACTGCAAAACCTATCCCACTCTACAAATATAGATATTATTCTAGATAAATCTTCGCTGATAACATAATTTAAGCTATAAAAGGACTATTCAGCGCAATTTCCGTATCTTCATCCGGATTTTCAATGAATATAGGCTGTCTTTCTCCAGTAACAGCTAATATAACATTCTCAGAATTAATGCCATTTATTGTAGAAATTATATATGATATCGTAAAGTTTATAGAAATATTAAATCCTCCATCAGCCTCTATAAAATCTTTCATTTTTATGTTTCCTTCCCAATTCTCAGAAGAAATATTAAGACCTTTTTCACTAAAGGCAAAATTAACAATTCCTTTGTATTTAGAGTCTTGAATATTAGCAGCCTTTTGAAGACAATTCAATATTTGCTTTTTATTAACTGTAATTTTAAACAAGATCGGATATTTGAGCAATGAATGGAAATTGGGCATTTTATATTCCAATTTTCTGACCATTATCATTGTATTGTCACAAATAATAATAATATTATTTTCTCCATTTTTAATAGTGACCTTATCTTCTTTTTTTAAGGCTTTTACAATACCACCAAAAGAATTCTTTGGAATACCAAACTGAGTTGTGATATTGTTATTTTCCAATTGCATAGAATCATGATACATTTTAAATCCATCTGATGCAAATACATTGACTTTCCCTTCTATGATATCAATATTTAGACATCCCATAGAAAGTTTCATATCATCTAAATCACCAATATACTGGTTGCTATTATTTATCCAATATGAAAGTAAATCAGCTTGAATATCAAAAGCATCAGACCCTTTATCGCTATTTAATTTCGGATACATATTTGGATCATCACATGGAAAAACTACAGATCCAGTATCTGTGGATATAGTAGATGAAATTATTTTTTCTCCTTCTACTGAACTTAATTTCTCTATTATTTCAATAGAAATATATTCATCTGATAGAAGAGATATGTAACTTACAAGATTATTCTTGTTAATGCAAAAAATACCATTTTCAACATCTGCCTCAACAGGACATACCGTTTTTATAGCATTCTGATTATCATATGATAAGATCCATGCCTTATTCTCCTTAATTTGAACTCTTATGTCCTCTAATATTGGAAGTATTTTTTTGTTACCGGAGAAGCTACCGCCAATTTCGATAGCTTCTAATAATTGTTTCCTATTAAATTTTAGTTTCATTTTCTTTTGCCTCTTTTTTTTCAGCCAGTTTATATATAACAATCGCAGATAATGCCACTTTTAATACCATTATACCTTTAATCTTATTACCCAATTCATCTATGTCTATTTCCATTTCGCCATTAAATGAATCGATAATATTTACCATTTCTTTATCACCTCCTGATAAAAGAATAAAGCTTTTTATAAAATCACTATCAATACGAGTTTTTATTACAATTTCATTCATCGTTTTTAAATATAAAATTATTACAATAATATCCAATGTATCCCGGTTCTACAAACATACCAATTTCTGTGGTTAATTCGTTACTATATTTAATATATACCTGATATCTCATGCATATATCTCTGATTGGACAATTTTCTCCAGTGCAATGTGCTACATCATTCATCAGTACCTTCATTTAATACTTTAACATTGATTAATTTGTCTATGGTATCAATTTTTTTATCAAGATCGCATGCTTTCCTTAAGTTTTCTCTTTTCATTTTTCATCCTCCATAATTATAAAATATACTCCATCAATTTTAACATATGGAATTTTTTTATTCTTAATCCATGATGTTACTGTTTCCCTGACAACTCCTTTTAGTTCAGCATAATGACGAACTGTTTTTAATTTTGTTATATCTACTTTCTCTATTTTCATTTTTATTCTCAATTAAAATAGTATTGTATTCCAATAATTACGCCAATGCCCGAAACAATCGCATCGGTTTCCATCATTTTCCTTACGGACAAAAGCAAGATTGTTTCTATCAATCAACGGCTTATTGTAAGGATATTGTTTTACTCTGATTTTATAGGCTCGTAGAGCAAGCCTACGATTCTTTATTTTATTCATCTCTATGTATATTTTGAATTAATCGACTCTTACAATTTTGCCACTCTCTAAAATCACATATAACTTGCAGTTGTAATCAATAGAGCTTGCCCATTGATGCGCATATCTTACATATTGATGTAGCTTATATCTGCTTGGGTCGGAAAGCATCTTTTTTCTAATCCTTTTTTTCATTACTTTTTTTATTTATCGTTCTAACATACATTGTTCACACGATGCAAAAATCGTTTCCTCGTAATTTTGAAGCAACTTCAGAGGATATATCATAAGCAAGCTCGCCTAATTCTTCACCTAAATAATAGGTATCATCTTTAAGACAGGCAAAATCTTCATCATTCTCAATTTGCTCTTTGAAGTAGGTAAAACCAGATTCTTCATCACTAAATAAATCAATCCATATCCAACTACTTTTGTTGATACCGTCAAATTGACGTTTGAGTAGTTGATATACTACTTTCAAGAAATCTTCTTTCATAATTACTTCATTTTTAATCATTAGTTAATTACTTTTGCCAACTTATTAAAAGCCTTCTCTTTATCAAACTTAATCCCATCTTTGAACTCTAATATCAACTGCCAAAATTGTTTTTTATAAACATCACCTGCTTTATAGTCAGTTTTATAATGACATTCCTGCGGGGTAGTCATTTCCTTAAATGTATTCATCGCATTAAGATATGTGGCTCCCCATTCTGTGAGCTCTACACTAACGGTATCATTCAAATCTATTTCTATTAACTTACAAATCTCTATTTTGTGAGTTTCTTCCTTTGCAACAAGAGCAGCTTGTAAGCTCTCTATCTGGTCTTTTAGAATTTCGATTTCACTCATATTTATCTTGTTATTAATCAAACAGTTTAAATTCATACACCCATACATAAGGATTGCTTTCCCATGTCCCTTTGCCCGAAACTTTGTCTATCAAAGCGGAAAAAGCATCACGAGGAGTATTATATAGTCCGATATGTTTTTTATCGGAAGCACCAACGAAAGAATAGGCAATACCGCCATTCCCATTTGCAGAATCAAGCCTATAAATTCCTTCTTTCATGCAATCTTCATCGCTAATGTCCTGTAGGCGTTCAACCTTGATCCCGGTGATTTCGATATGGCGGGGCATTAGGTCGGCTTTCACAAACATTTTATTAGTCCAACCGGGAGTATTCATTAAATCATCTCTAAGACTTTTCCATTTTATTATATCGTGAATATCAACCAAATCTAATTCATCTATTATCTGCCCATGTATGCTTGTTTTTCTACGTAACGCAGCATAATAATAATTGTCAATATCTTGATAGCTTTGCGCAATGGCAACAACTTCTCCAAGTTCATATTTCGGCAATATCTCGCCCATATCAAATTCCCTTTCATCTGCATCGTACATACAAGGAAAGCCAACTATCTTTTTATCAGAAGGACTTCTGTGTATATTGAATCCTGCGACCCATTCTCCCCTAAAAGTTCTTGGACATTTGATTATTCTTCTCGTCATAGTCTTTCGACCTTCCAATACGGCTTGGGTTAAGCTAAATTTATCATTGAACATTATTTTCTTCATACCTTTATTAGTTTTAATGCTTCTTGTATTCCAGTTTCTAATGCTTCTTCGTAGGTGTCCCACTGACCGCCATCGTTAGGACCGTCGAATATACCGGCAGCTATAAAAGTTCCATTATCAGCCTTGCATATATCATAGCCATAACCGCAAGCGTCTCTAATGATGGAAATATGTAGGTTTCTCGTTTCACGTAGCCACTTTTGAGCGGTAGACTGATTAGGTGCGGCTATTAAATATATGGCTAACTTACATTTTAAACATGTTTTTAAAGCATCGCATTCAAAGAATTCCTCACATAAATTTGGAACAGGTAATGAATTATAAGAGCTTGGAATTCTATTACCATCATTGTATAACATTCCATTATTCTGATAAGCGTATAATGTTCTTTCATCAAAGCCTTTTTCTTTCAGTAAATACGCTGTTTCTAATGTTATAAGTTGTTCTTCCATAATTATCACTTCTTACTTTCCAAATATTCTATTAAACTTTTCTTGTCTCTAAAAAGTATTTTATCCCAAAGTGGATAATTGTTTCTTGGTACACTTAAACCGTCAGAGAGCTTGTATACCATAAAAAAACTACGATCTGTATAGGATATTTCAATAGTTATTTTGCTTACAGTGGAATAACAGATATTGTCTCCACTTAGATAGCAAACATTATCGCCTACATTAAACTCTGTATCTATTTTCATAATTATTCTTCTTTTCCTAATATTTGCTGAAATGGATCAAAACTCTCATTTACTCGTTGTATGCCATCTATAGAATCTTTCATATTTGTACACTGTAAACAACTCAAAGCGTTTGCAATTCTAAATATAGGATTTGCCATACGAATATCAGTAAGAGTATCAATCAACTCTTCTTTACTTAGTTGTTTCAACTGCTCCTTGATTATATTCCGCATTTCTTCTTCAGTCATTGCTATTTTCCTTTCTTTAGTTCTTCACAATGCAACTTATAAGCATAGGCAAACATCTTCAAAGTAACAGGCTCAAAGTGAAAGTCTGCCTGCTTGCCCTTTACCACAACAGAGACACACAAATCTCCATCACAAAAATCAATATATGCCACAGCATCATCATTTCCCTTGATAGAAAAGGTTTGTGTCTGTACGCTATCCATGATTCACCCCCTTTCCTTTAAAGTGTTCGATTAGCTCTTCCACTGTAGCCTTATGATAATTGTCCACATTAAGGTCGTTAGGTATTCCATAAAAGTCTAGACCTTCTAATCCCCCATCGCTTCCATCACGACATATTCCCCAATCTCCTTTGCCGTTGATAAACATTTGGTTGTTATCAGTATCGTCTCTCAATGCGGCAATAGCTAAGAATAAAGACTCGTTGGTTCCGCAATCAATAGAACGAGATAGCTCTTCCGAATATCCTAAAGGTCTGTTTAAGTAATATTCTCTATTTACAAATAGATAATTTCCTCTATCATCGTCAATACATTCAGGATGCAAATAATACCCCAATTCCTCTAACTTCTTCCTAAGCTCCGGTGTATTTCGTCTAATAAACGCTGCTGTTGTAAATCCCATAGTTAGTCCTCCTCCAATTTCTCTAAAAGCTCTTTTGCTTGCATTTTACAATATAGGATATTTTCAATTATCATACCATTCATGCTTATATCTGCATGAAAACTCTTTATCGTTACCCATCCGTACCATTTTTTAACCTGTACGTCAAATATATGATCTAGCAAACCATATATATTTATTCTGTATTTTTTCATTTTTTTCTTTTTTAGTAATCATAAAGTTCAACACGATCTTCACGCTCTATGACATCTTTCACCTCATCGTCAAAAATGTCTATTTTCACAGGTTTACTTTTATCTTCTATTTGAGATAAAATGTCTATTAATTCTTGTACCGTCATATTAATATATAGCTTATGTATTTATTATTTCTGAAAATGTTTTTAGATATTCATCTGAATTCTCATAAAGTTTTTTTTCTCCGGATTGTAGAGCATATCCTTCTACAAAAAGTTGAAATGCTCTTTCTGCGGCTGAAAAGCAACAAGCATATCCTGCTAAAAAATCCTCCTTTGCATCATTAAATCTTTTAGCATAATCGTCATCATCTATTTCTTTCAAGGTTTTCATCCTGAAAAAAGTCTTGTGATCTGCATAAGCATAAGCCTCTTCATTTTTATTCATATCTTTTTATTTATTAGTTAAACATGGAACAAAAGTAATTGATAAATTCGGTATTCCTAATACACAAGTGGTAATTAACTATACTTTAACATATACACATAAAAAGAGAGTACTACTATCACTAGCAGTACCCTCTCCCGTAATTATGACCAAATCCTTGTATGCGTCTAAGCCAGCCAATTACTAAAACTAAACACAAGCCACAAATAAAAAAAAACTAAAAAATGTCATCTAACGCCTTAGAATCAGTTTGAAATTTTAATAGCAATATATAGACAAAACAACACAGTATGAAATATCGCCTAAACGCACCACAAATATAAAACATACTTTCGAATATACAATAGGTATTTCTCTTTTTAACAAAAAAATAGGAATCCAGTGCATACTAAACTACCGGACTCCCATAAATATCAATGTTTTCTACACATTACGCCACAAATATAGCAAAAAAAACGAGCACTATTTCACAACAGCACCCGTTTAAAACAAAAAATATATGAAATAAACAGATAATTTCAATGCAAATATAAGAATATTATTCAATATACAAAAAAAGTAGAGTAGTCTTGGCGGGGACTACTCTACTTGGGGTATAACACATGTTGTTGTAAGGTAAGGTAATAGAGTCGTTATCACAACGATCTATTCAATTTTAATCGCTCTTTGAATAACTAATGGTGCAAAGATAAGAACTTTTTTTTGATTATAAAAAAACAAGATAGATATTTTGCAATTAGTTTTTCACAAAAAAAAGTAGAAGAACCCACGCAAAAGTTTCTTCTACTCGATATTTTTATTATTAATTTAAATTTAAGGACTAAGTCGTTTTGTACATAAAAAGCAAGAGATACTTTTTCCACAGGAATCTCTTGCTTAAAAATTTAATTGTTAAAATTTTATCCTTATGAAAAAATAAACATTATGCAAATGTATAAAAAATATCCGAATCAACAAAGACTCATGCCCTTTTTATTAAATTCATTGAAACGAATCATCGCCTGTTCCTCAGTATTTGATTCATATGCCCAAATACCGAAACTCTTGCTCTTCGGATAACTTATGCAATCAAACTGAGTATTCTCCTTACGTCTGAACACCTCATAACTCACCGTACCACTCTCTATATGCGTCTTTTTATAAATATAAGCGTAAGGAGACTTCGCAATCTGCTCAAAATCATAGCCTCTTACCTCTCCTTCACCGGAGAAACGCATCTCTAGCTCTTTCATTCCTCTACTTTTTTGAATATAACAGATTTTTTATCCGGTCTATATCTTCCACTACAGTTCCCTACTGTTCCATAATTAACATGGCAGTATGCTTTCCCCCAATTTTCAAAATAGCATCCTTGACATAGTGGTACGTTATCCTCCTCACACCTCAATCGTACAAGACCATATGAAAATTCCTCACCTATCTCAAAATAAGTTTTCTTTTGCTTCTTTTGCCCACTTTTATTAATTGATGATATGGCATAATGTTTTCTGATTAATTCCGAGGATTTTTCATCATATTTCACAAAAATAATGCCTTTGTTATCACTCCTCTCATGAGGAGAACAAGGAAAGATATTAAAGGAACATGGTTTAGAAGCATATTTGCCATTGTAAAATTCGCATCCACCACATTTATCACTTTCTTCAATTCTATATAAATCACCTTTATACTCAACGATATCACCAATATTCGCATCATTAGACAAAGGAACAATGCGATTAGGCAGTTTTACAAAATAAACAGGTCGACCATCACTTCTTTTTTTTGATTCACAATATCCGAAAACCTTCAAAAACTCAACACTTCCACATAACCATAAACATTGTAAGGCACAATTATTTTTGCAAACATCATTCTCATCCTTTAAGCACTGATATAAAGCACCTTGATACAAGAAAACTTCGCCTACTTTTCTTTCAGGTATGACATTATTTACCTTTTTAGTGTCAGAAGCAGCACCCTCTTTCTTTACCACTTCCTTAAAAACAACACCAGTTCCATCCGAGCGATGAAGCATAGCACATTCACCAACAATAGGTCTAACCGGATCACAAGACTCAAATTCGCCAAAATAACAGCGCAAACAGCTATCACCTGCAACACACTCCAATTCAATCTTACCACAGGGAAAACTTTCTCCTACAGCATACTCATTTTTTAGTTTTTTCTTCTCTTCCATAAAATATAAATTTAAATTAAATACATATCCGCCATTTTTAAACTTTATACCCAAAAGGCAAGGGAACGGTCATATTTTATAATAAAACCCGTAATTTAGCTTAATGGGTAAGCGAAAAACGAATATCCGAGCGCAAATATAAGAACATAAAATAGAAAAACAAGAAAATAACACCATTTTAACAGAAAATATATACGAGAAACAAGCGAAGACGGAAATCACCGCTTCGAAAAAGAAACAGAAGATTCCCAGTTGACAGCAACTACTCGAAAAATTAGAGTAGTTCATTATCCAAATAAAAAAATAAAAAAATAAAAAAAATTGTGCGGAGGCGGGGTTCTAGACGGCATGGCAAAAGCGGGGAGGGGGGTATGCAGCAGGGTAGGCATGGGATTAGCAGGATATAAAAAAGGTTTTCGAATAAGCAGAGAAGCTATTATTAATCCTTCTGCTTGATTTTAAGCGTTCAAACGATTAATATATCTTATCTAAGATTTAGTACCCTTATACAGCCTTATAATGCGTCTAATACGATGGTTTGGTGTTTTGGCGAGATCGATTTTTTTGTGCTAGATCCATTTTTAATGGCTAAATGTACATTTTATGCTAAACATAACGCTTGCTTGTGAGAGTGAAGCGAGCGCAATATTTCTATTAATCTTCCTCCTCCTCTCTTCATCTGCTTCTTTTTTTTCCTTTGTTTATTTGTCCTTTTTCTCGACAATCCATTAACAATAATTAAGTTAATGTTTTTTAGCATTTGCCTTATTAAATAAGGAATTAATATTTAGGTATATACTCTTTATATACTGACACATGTATATACACTGTATGTTATATATATAATTATATATCATATATCAATGTCTATATAATATATATATACTCATTATATTCGTATATATATATCATCTATACATTGGATATATGCTATTTTGTATGTATAATATAATACGTAGTTATCATGTTGCGATATTTCAGTTAATTACGGTAAAATCGTAGTTATGTATGTTAATCTAATGAGGCATGTGTTTTTCTATTATAAATGTTCGTTAATATATCATGTACTTTTATACAAGATACGGATATAAGCCGTATATTTGCAACGTCATCAAGAGAGAGAGAGACAGATGTTGAAAATGTTAAAATATTGAAATATTGGTATTAGCTCTTATCCTTGGTTAGCTAGCTGTTGTGTGCGTGCTTAAACACGATATAATCGTAAAATGACGGTACAATAATCACATCTCTTTTATTCCTTATATACAGCTTATCAGCTACATTGGTTAATATCATAATAGTCGTTCTTATCGTGTTGGAGCAGGTGGTGAAATTGATGCATAATAGCATCCTTAGTAGATGTAAATCCTGTAGAGTCAAACAGTACATATGACTATAAATATATTGCTATAAATACCCGAAATAGACCGACAAAGTAGGGGATATAGAGTACTTGTAATCGCCTGTTTAGGCGGGTATAATATAAACACTATCCTATAAAAAAGTCACCGCAAATAATCTTCTTTGAGCAGTAAGCATACGAGCTAGGCGTTCGTACTGACTTAGTAGCATGAATAACAGTAATGTGATATAGGATAGTTGCTATAATGTAGCCATCGACTGTTCCAAGCCAGTTAAATACAGAGGATAGCAATTAATAACTAAAACATAAGATTATGAAAAAGAATCAGAACAACACATACCGTGTACTAGATTGTAACGGTAAAGATACAAACCTGTCACAGGATTTATTAGAAGTATATCAATCGCTTAAAAATAATAAAGATATGAAAATAATTAACTGTAATGATCTAGTAGATTTTGTAATGAATAATGACTTTGCTTTTGTTTACGGAGCTGGTATAATGTACGCTAACGACGTCGAGGTAAGGGAGTGGATAGCAGGCATTGTAAATAAGGATGGCAAAGAGATTGCGGAAGTGGAAGATTTGGAAGAAGAAGGTTGTGGATGTGAAGAGCTCTCTGAAGAAAAAGAGAATGGATGTGTAATTTACAAAGTTTGGAATACTAATGAGGAGCCATTATACATTGCGTATTACTTTTGATGCTAAATAATTATTAATCAATAAACTATAAAACTATGAACAATAACAGTTTAAGAAGCCCTAAACATAAGTTTTCATCACAAATTTGTTTTGACAAACCTTTGGAAGGCGTAGGTAGTACAATTACGTTAACATCTGATGATATGAGCGAGCTTAAGCATCTGTCAGTTTTAGCTGCACAAGGTTGTCCAGCACACGTAACAATAAAGGAAAATAAGGCGCTATATCCGTCGTTTGAATGGAGTATAGCGGATGAATATAATTTAAATAAATAACAACATAAATAATAAAGATTATGAAAACGATTACATTTGTAGTGAACGAAATAATATGAAACGATGACAACAAGTGAATGGAGAAACATGATAATAGGTTTAATATCACTTATTGCAGTTTTATTGAGTCTATATTTTATAGGAAATGTCATTATTTAAAAGGAAATTGACATATGAAAAGTAATAGAAAAAGAACAGTATTATCTAATAAATTAGAGCTTGTTTGTAGTGCGATGAATAATAAAGTATATTATTCGCTCATTGAACAAAAGAGAATTAATCATCGCAAAGAAGTGATGAGTCAATTAAATTAGGCACTTATATACGACCCGACACTAGCTCGTTAGGTCATAACAAAAAGTTATAG
>ENA-ORNK01001779-ORNK01001779.1-human-gut-metagenome-genome-assembly--contig:-NODE-1779-length-14627-cov-2.907974_pt1 | contig 14627 bp, 17 predicted proteins | sample MGYA00242115_ERZ509022 | MGnify/ENA primary metagenome ERZ509022 (study PRJEB26280, sample SAMEA2338690) | human gut metagenome | biome: human gut; feature: human-associated habitat; material: faeces...
TATAAGGCTGTTCTCGGGCGGGCTTTAAAAGATGTTTTAATCTCCAACAAATGTTGTAGAGGAGCTTAATATGTCGAAATTTGATTTTGGAAAGCCCCTTTTCTCGCTCATTGAACCCAAGTTTGCCCTTGAACTGGCAAAGGTTCTTACCATGGGCGCAGAAAAATATGGACCTGAGGATTGGAAAACCACAGATAACGCACATCGGCGCTATCTTGATGCTCTGCATCGTCATCTGAATGCCTTTGAGCGTGGTGAGATGGATGACCCTGAGTCGGGTCAGTCTCACCTTGCTCATGTTGCAGCTAATGCTATGTTCTTGCATTGGTTCGCTCTTAATCCCCAAAATGATAGTGCAAAGTCTGTCGAAATGGGGTGCAAAAATTGTGTATATAGTGCAGTGAGCAACAATCTTGTTACCAATAACAAGTGCGTTGCATGTACATACTACGAGAACAATGATGAGGGTGACAACAACTTTGTAGTCAAAGATTGTGAACACCCCTTCGATCATGCGGTAGAACAGCTCGTAATTATGGGCTGTGATACCTGTAAATGGTCTTCTCGTCCTAAGGGGCGCATGTGTAAAACATGCAACTATGGCGATAATTATGTGAAAGCACCACGCTTTCATGGTCTGCGGGTCTATCACCCTGTTTACTGCACAATCGAAGGAGAACAAGAAAATGCTGAAGCCGTACGCCCCGAAAGTGCAAGTAATATGGTCGACCCCGTATCCTGCAAATGTGGTCGCCCTGGCCGCCCAGCAAACGATGAAGAAGAACCCCGAGGTCAAGGGGAATCCGAGAGCCTTGTTGTCCTTCTTGGTCTCGGCTGATCATCTCAATCCTGTGGAGCATGCGGTCATTTGCTTCCGCATTACCGATGTGTCTCGGGCTTGCTTTGATCAGCATGTGCGTCATCGTATTGCCTCATACACGTCCAGCAGTCAGCATTATCAGGATTATACATCCTATGACTGCTTTGTGCATCCTTATATGGTCAATGATGAACGCGTACAAAAGGCGCATGCTGAAGCGGTAAACGCATATGCTCTTCTTATGCAGGATGGCGAAGCAAAAGAAGAAGCTCGTATGCTGCTTCCCATGAGCGCCGGCGTCAATGTGGTTGTGACCATGAACGCACGCTCACTCATTAACTTCTTGCAGCTCCGGCTTTGTCGCCGCAACGTTCAGGAAATGCAGATGTTGGCCACGGCTATGCACTCTATGTGCTGCGACTGGTTTCCCGAACTGTTTTCAATGATCGGGCCATACTGCTTTATGCACAATGGCCGTTGCAATCAGGGAAAGATGTCATGCGGATCTCCCGTCACCAGTATTATATCCAAGTAGCTACGGCAGTCGCGCAGCGGTCTACTTGTATTGACAAGCAGGTCGGATGCGTGCTGGTAGACGAGAGCACTGGCAATATCTTGTCTACTGGTTACAATGGCAATCCTAAAGGTGTGTTTAACTGCTGCGATGAGAATTGTTGTGTTAAAAATGACGGCTTGCCCTGCTATGCTGTGCACGCCGAAATAAACGCCCTCATTCAGCGGTCAAGCAATGTACCTTTTGTGGCATATTGCACACTCGAACCATGTATCCAATGTACTGCGGCACTTATCAATGCTGGATGTACTAAAGTACTGTTTGTGAATGAGACCAATCATAACAAAACTGGTCTTGGTTTGTGGTCGCGTGTACAGCCTGAAGACACTTGGATACATATGGGGCTCTGCTATGGAAACTGAAAAGTCTCTCACTGCGGCAGATATGTTCGCGATGATTAAAGAGTATCATGAGATCCTTGGTTATCCGATTGCCAAGGAAGATCAGAACTCTACTGTACGGTCTGCTATTGACCGGCGCGATATGAACAATCAACTGATTGCGGCGCTTCATAATGAAGTGACAGAACTGCAAGAATCCACCCCTTGGAAGCCTTGGCGTCCGTTGGGCTATAAGTCCTACAATATGGACAATATGGCGGAAGAGGTGGTTGATATACTTTTCTTCTTGGGCGCATTTATGGAAAACAACTCGCTGTCGTGGGAGCAAGTTGAGGATGTGTTCAAGAGAAAGATGCACATCAATTATGAGCGCATCAAACTTGGCTATAGCAAAACTCGCTAACGTCAGACTGCACGCAAACATTCTGACAAACCTCAATCTGACAAACTGGAGAGTATTATGGCTATCACTCCCGAAGTTCGCCTTACGTACGTGTCCGTTGATGAACCCAAAGCCAATCAGAGTGGCGTTCTGAAGTACTCTGTTGGTATCCTGATTCCCAAGACCAACAAGGACGCCATCGATTGGTTCAAGCGCCAGATCGACGCGGCCATTGAAAAGGGTATCCAGAAGGGCAAGTTCAACAAGGCCGGGTCCCAGAATCCCACGTTCAAGTATCCTCTTCGTGATGGCGACGCCTATTACGAAATAGCTACGGATGACAAGAAGGATTCGCGAGCCGCTTATCGCGGCCACATGTTCGTGTCGGCGTCTTCTAATGACAAACCCGGAATCGTTGACCGGTATGCCAAGCCCATCTTCGAAGAAGGCGCGATTTATAGTGGCGTATGGGCTATGGTTGATTGCAACTTCTTCCCGTTCAACAACAGCGGATCCATCGGCGTCGGATGCGGATTGAACAATATCATGAAGCGCCGTGACGATGACCGACTCGATGGACGCTCTGGCGACGCTACATCGGCATTTGCTGGTGTGGCTGATACTGAGCCGGCCGGCGATGAAGATCTGCAATAACTAATACAAAGGCCGGTAACACCCACGAGTTATCGGCCTTTCTTTTATCCACCTTTCTACAAAATTTGTAGGAGAGATTATGGCAATTGTTGAAAAAGGTGATGGATGTTCCGCAGGGATATCCAAGTTTTGGAGAAAAGTTATTGGCACACCACCTGCGTGGGAAGGGTGTTGTGACAAGCATGATGAAGCGTATAACTGGGGTGGCACTGAAGCTGACCGCAAAGAAGCGGATAAAGCTCTCAGAGACTGCATGAAGCGCATGGGGCATGGCATTCGTGCACAACTCTATTACATGGCTGTACGCGCATTTGGCCGCAGTCATTTCAATTATCACTAATACGTAATGGGAGTAGCCTCTATGCACATATATCTTGACTTTGAAACAGGTTCAGATGTGGATCTTATGGTAGAAGGTCGTGCGCGATATATGCACCACCCTTCTACCTATGTCCAAATTTGTTCCTTTCAAATTGATGACGAGCCAATGATAACTGAAACAGTGCATACTGGCTTTCAATCATTTGCTAAAGCGATAAGTGAATATGTCATAACTAAGCAAGCAAAGATTGTAGCTTTTAATGCCCAGTTTGAAATGGATGTCATTCATTATATACTTGGCTTGGAGGTTACTCCCCATGATTTTATTGACGTTCAGGCAGTCTGTGGACGCTATGGATTACCGCAATCTCTTGAAAAAGCCACAGCAGTCATGTGTCCACAGCAAGTTAAAGATTCTGCGGGTTCTTCTCTCATTAAACACTTTTGTACCGTACCTAAACATCTCGCAAGTACCATTCTTACAGGCCCTCAGTGGGACCGTTACGTCATGTATAACATGCAGGACGTTACTTCTACTAAGGCACTATTGGCTGCACTGCCCTCTTCTTCTCTTTCTAAACGAGAACAAGCCATATGGGAACTTAACTGTGATATTAACGCGACAGGGCTTCCCATGGCGGTTGATGAAGCAGCCAAGATCCTTGAAGTAACTACTGTGTATATGGAAGAGCAGAACAATATTCTGCCAGACATTACCAATGGCAAAGTTACAAAGATAACTCAGGTTAAACGCATAAAAGAATTTATCAATGAGGTTATGGGATATGAATTCCTGGAAAGCCTTACAGCTGACAAGTTAGAAAAGGTAATGAATGATGAACACTTTCTTGAATTGCCTGATTCTGTTGTTAGCCTTATTGAACTGCGCGCTTCCCTTGGCTTGTCTTCGATCGGAAAGTATAAGCGCATTATGTCTATGGAACATAATGGCCGCATGCACGATAACAGTCGATACTACGGTGCCCACACCGGTCGCATTACTGGTATGGGTTTTCAGTTGCTTAATCTCCCTCGCGCTAGTGTTAAGGACGTTGAGTCCGAGATTGCAGCGTATTTTGATTTTTCCATATGCGAGCGTAATCCTGTTAAGTCTGCTCGTGCTCTCATTCGGTCAATGATTAAAGCACCAGATGGTAAATATATTCTGGCCGCAGACTACTCTGCTATTGAATATATCTTGCTTGTCTGGCTTGCTGAAGATTATGTAGCAGTACAGCGTTTCGCTCAAAAATTCGATCAATATATCGATATGGCCGCAGAAATCTATAATACAACTTATGAACAAGTAGTCAAAGACCAAAGGCAAACAGGTAAAGTCGGTATTCTTGGTTGCGGATATGGCATGGGCGCACAAAAGCTTATTGCTTATGCAGAACGTATTGGCGTAATTCTTTCTATGTCTGAAGCTCAGACTATTGTTCAAGCTTATAGAACCAAGTATCACCTTGTTGTAAAAATGTGGTATGCTCTCATGAAATGCGCAATGAATGCTCTTAGAAATGAGGGATATACCTTTACAACAAATCGTGTTCAGTTTAAGGTAGTTATTGATCGTAATAATCATCGTTGGCTACAGATGCTCCTTCCCTCTGGTCGTGCTATGTATTATTACGACCCTAAGATTGCCCCAGGTCTCTACGGCGACACTCTGTCATATATGGGTATGAATCAGACCACTAAGACTTACATGCGGCAGTATAGCACTCCAGGTAAATTGACAGAAAACGTCATTCAGGCATTGGGCCGGGATATATTGTATGATGGCAAATTTAAGTGTCGTGAAAACGGCTTAAATATTATAGGATCTATTTATGACGAGGTAATATGCGAAGAATCTTTCGAACACGACCCAAAGGAACGTCTTGCATTATTAGAAACATGTATGTGTCACACCGAGCCCTGGGCGGAGGGCTTACCATTGAGAGCCGAAGGTTGGTATGGACCGCGATACAAGAAAGCTTAAACACATAAGGAGGCCATTTGTGAACTTGTCCAACGAATTGAAAAGTATATCTCAAGACCCTAAAATGGTATACCCTGATATTGATGCTATCATGTCTAACTGGACATATATCAATATCTTTTTGCAAACCAAAAATATAGACAAGAATGGCACGCTCCTGTTTCTCAAATACGAGCTTGAAAACAAGCGTAGAACTTCTGTCATTCATCGGCTTTTTACACGTTATATTTCTTTCAGGAAGGCAGAAGAATGGAATCACCTTTTGCACGCATTCGGACTCGAGAGATAAGCATAGAAGGCTATCTCAAACAAGAGGTAGAACGCCATGGAGGTCAATGCTGGAAGTTTGTTTCTCCAGGAAGAAATGGCGTTCCTGATAGAATAGTGTTTCTTCCAAATCATGGATGTATCTTTGTAGAGCTTAAAGCGCCAGGCAAGAAACTGCGTAAACTTCAAGAATACGTTCATGATTTGATTAAGAGCTTTAATTGTAAGATTGAAACTTTATCTACCAAGGAGCAAGTAGATGACTTCATCCAACGACATGTATAACACTCTCAGGATACTGCGTAATACTCGTGGCACCAACGCTAAAGTAGATTTTCTCCGCAAGCATCCTGAGTTGCGAAAGGTTTTGCGTACTACCTATTCGCCCTTCATCCATTTTAATATCAACAAGGTCAATTGGTCGAACTTCTCTGGTTTGGGCCTTCATGAATTCTCTGCCGATACCAACAAAGTCTTGAATGGCCTTATGCGCTCTGGAGGTCGTGAAGCAAAGAAAGCATTTTATGACCATATGAATACGCTCACCCATGAATCGGCTCTTCTTTTGGCTGGCATGGTGGAAAAAGATCTTCGTCTTGGAATGGGCACCACTCTCATTAACCGCGCCCTACCTGGTACTGTTCCTGAATTTCCCATCGCCCTCGCACACCTTTATGACCCGAAAAAGGCTAGTTGGCCTTGTTATGTCAGTCCTAAACTTGATGGACTACGTGCCATGTATATGCCTGGTGAAACGCCTACTATCAGGTCACGCAAGGGCTTTGAATTGAAAGGTCTTGACCGTGTACTGAGTGAGCTGAAAAAGTACTCTTTCAGACTTGATGGTGAGCTGCTCGTACCTGGTAAGTCTTTCCAGGATTCGAGTGGTGACATTCGGTCATTTGCTCAGTCTGATGAGGTAGTGTTTAATATTTTCGATACACCTGACCTTCATGATGAGAATCTACACAGTCGCCTGGGTACTCTTCTTGACTGTGTGAAGGAAACGAGCAATATTAAGCTCGTGCCGCATTACCTGGTAAATACCGAGAATGGCGCATTCAATCTTTATAACCAATTCAGATCTGATGGGTATGAAGGAGCAATGGTAAAATGGCCGGACGCTACCTATATTGGTAAGCGCTCTCATGCATGGATGAAAATTAAAAACGAGGACACCTATGACTGTAAAGTTATCGACGTGTTTGAAGGTACTGGAAAATACGCTGGCATGGCTGGCGGTATTGTCATTGACTTTCATGGCGTCCATGTTAGGGTTGGCAGCGGTCTGTCTGATGTACAGCGCGCGATTTTCTTCCAGGACAGCACTGAAATTATTGGACAAACTGTTGAAGTAGCCTGCCAAGAAATCACACCGGCTGGTAGCATGCGTCATCCTCGTCTTAAGGCTATTCGGAGGGATAAATAATGAGATCGAATAAGAAGATTCAAGAAGAGCGGTACGGTGAATATCTTGAACGCGTGACTAAGGCGCGTAAGATATGCAATTCTTTCAATAAGAATACTGTAGCTTATGCTCTTGCGCAACGCCTGCGTGCTCTCATTTGCAAATATACTCTGGCAGAGAAGAACCTGATATGTGACAAGTGGTTGGACGAACCCCAGTCATTTATTGATTGGTGGAAGACTCAGGCCAATATCATGCGGTATCCGGTTCTGTCATTGCGTTTACGGCGAAAAGATATTCGGTTTCCTTTCAGTCCTGAAAATTGCTTCCTCTTTTTACCTGATACAGCATTGGGAATCGAGAAAAATGAGGCCTAGGGCATAAAAGGACGCACAGAACTCGAGTTCTATGAGTTAAACGCGAGGGGCCTTGGTATTTTATCGTCTCAAAGTTTTTAACTCATAGAACTCAATTGTTCAATAATACCAATGAGTTATGCACTATGAAAAAGCATAAAATGTCGGATAAAGCACGAATAAAGAGTACAATATATTATGATGAAAAACAACGGTTTAATCCTGAATTTTTAGCTAAACGTGCAGTAAGAGTACTTACGCGTAAACTTATACGACATGGTAAAATTGTACAAAAGACCACATGTGAAATTTGTGGAGATCAACCAGCTGAATGCCATCATTTACATTATGATAGACCAGATAGCGCTACTAGTATCGTTTGGGTTTGTAGAGCATGTCATGTAGCTTTCCACCGACTGAAGGACGATTAATATGGAACTTCGTGACTATCAGAAAAAGGCTGTAGAATGGGGCAATAGCCATGATGTAGGATATTTTGCTGTCGATATGAGCATGGGAAAGACCGCAATTCTACTTCATATGATTGATCGTCCCACAATCATATTTGCACCTCTTACTGTAGCCGCTATTACGTGGCCTGAAGAAATAGCTAAATGGCGACCTGATCTTAAGTATCAAGTACTTCATGGAAAGACAAGATACTTGCAACCAGGTCTTGATGTGTATATCATAAATTATGATGGTATCAACTGGTTGAGCAAGGCTTGGACCATTGAAATGACCAATTATATGCGTGACGGCATGATTATCTGGGATGAAATGACAAAGCTCAAGGATTCTAGTTCTAAGCGCTTCAAACTCATGAAAGAGTTTAAACGACTTTTTAAACGCGCATATGCCCTATCAGGAACTCCCGCACCAAATGGCGTGCGAGATTTGTGGTCGCAGTATTTTCTTTTGGATGATGGAGAGCGCCTTGGAAAAAAGAAAACTCAATTCATGATGACCTATCATATTCAAATTGATAGATTCATATGGATTGAGAACGATGGCGCAATGGATATTGTGATTGATAAAATTAAAGATATAACTTTCAGGTTGGATGCAAATGACTATCTTAAACTTGAACCATACATCTTTTCATCTATTCCCGCATATCTCCCTGCCGCATCCATGCAACGATATAAAGAGTTTCAGACAGAATTTATTACGACTCTTGCAAATGAAAGTACTCTTACGGCAGCTACTGCTGGAATACTCTCATTACGGTTACGCCAGCTCTTACAAGGTTCTATCTATGACGAGCAGCGTAACATTATATTCGATAATACCGCAAAAGTGGATACCCTCTTTGACCGAATTGAGGAAGCAGCTGGCGATCCCATGCTCGTTCCCATTCAGTTTAGAAGTGAACTTATCGAAATTAGAAAGAGACTTCCAGAGGCGCCAGCTATTATTGGGGGCACTCCTACCGAATTGTCTAAGCAGTACGTTCATGAATGGAACAAAGGAAATCTTCCTGTACTTTTCTGTCACCCCAATTCATTATCCCACGGCCTTAATCTACAGTATGGCGGTCACCGCATATGCTGGCTTGGACTTACTTGGTCCCTCGAAACCTATCAACAATTAAATGGTCGACTGCGCCGACCTGGACAAACCAAACCGGTGCTAGTCGACCATATAATAATTCCTAAGACCGTTGATGATCGCGTGCTGAGCACCTTAACTCGGAAGGACGCGACGCAGCAACAACTGTTAAATGCTCTGAAAGAGTTTGCAAACGAGTCTGGATATCTATAATATCATCCTTGGTTGGAAGCTGCTCGAGAATCGCCTTAGTTCGAGCAGCTTCTATTTCCATTGCGTGCATATCCTTTCTTAAGGATTCACGTTCAGCAGCCTCAAATGACGTATAAGAATCAAACTCGTCTTTAGTTATGAGGTCACTTTTTATGATAATGACCTCGCGTTTCATGGCCCAGACAACTAGCGCCCAGACAATGTTACAAATGACTAACCATGTATCTATTGAGATATCATGGATACTCATTTTACGCACCATTCAGGAAGACGCTTGCCTCGTAAAATCTCCGCCGAACCAGCCCACCAAGTTCGACCTTTTGGCCTTTCACTGTGGCCTTAGTCCAACGAATCATTTCACGAGCGGCATCATACCATTCTTTTGCATTCACCTTCTTTTTGAAAGTGGAAGAGGCAAAAGCTCCAGAGCCAAGATTGTGCATCCATACCGCAATAGCCTGAGCGCGATGAGCAGGCTCTTTGCGGAGCACTGAGCACTGGATGAGTGCTTCATTATAACATCTGTCCAGCTCTTCAATGAGCAGAGCTTCGGCTTCTTCTCTGGTCACAGGAGCATGCGATTTATCACAGAGAGTGCCAAAGCCGATAGTCCAATATCCGGCGGGACAGATATATGGCTTTTCACTGAAGCCTTCAAACTCTTCCACCTTATCGAGCAGCTGTCTGGGCCATTCCATAGCGTTATCCTTTGTTATCTAGCCATACACTCAGATTTGAACCTAGCTAATTCGGCGTCTTCTTCTGGAGTAAGTTCAGGCTTCATAGTTGTCATCAGGTCATCCATAGTCACAAGCGCGTGTTGAAATTCTTCATCCACATAGGCATCACCTCCTAATACTGGCCCTAATATCATATTGATTGAGGTATATTTTGGGCTAGTGCATTATTTAACTTTGCTTCCAAAGCCGCTATCCGGGCTTCTAGGCGGTCTGCTCTGCGGCGTTGGTAGGCTGCTTCTATAGCGAAAGCCTCGCTGTACCGTACAGACCAGGTATCTCCAGCTTCAACAGATGGGGATATTTCAATCTCTTGCTCCATCCACTCTTCAGGAACAAGCACATTCCCATCCTCATCATAAACAGCTTCAGCAATAAGTTTTTTTACATGCTTAAATGTTGCTTGCTTTCCATCCCAAGAATCATAACAGAGCAAACCAAATTTCGTTGCATCAATACCGTGTTCTTCAAAAATTGATTTAATACGCTGTGCGATAAGCCCGCTATGTATCCTTGCCTCTTCAGCACCTTTATTTGCGACAGCGTCAATAAACTGGTATTGATGCCATTGAACATCTCCCCAAGCATCCAATATCGCATCAGGGATATTATGGATATCTTCTTTCAATCGTTCATCAGAAATTGAAATACTATCTGTCATAGCAAAAAGCTGTGTCCAACGATTTCCAGCCTTTCCAAGTGACGTAACATTATTCTGAGGATACCATGAATCTGCTGTTATATATTGATGTCCAGATGTTGTCAGAAAACGGAGCGCTCCGTTTTCTGATTCTAAATCACATACAAGAACATCTTTATATCCAGAAAAGTACGGAATGGGCATTTAAATACCTACCTTATTTAAATTTTATCGAACGACACACAAAAAGTTTGTAGGCCTTGTACAGTAGAATGGAAAAATATATTTCCCCTACTTTTCCATATTGATAATTTTCCATCTTCAAACAGATTGAAGTCTGACTTTGAATTTAATATATTTATGTTTCTTTTATTGTTGAATCCGATGGGACTAAGATCTGTAGAATTACCAACAATATCAAACAGGTTAACTCTATTGCAACAAACTTCATTACTATTGCCATTGTATATTGATATGCATGTTTGTAGGCCTGTTGTATTTCCAAGAGGTATAGAAAGAGTTGAACCATTAATTATTTTTATAATATAAGAATTATTAGAAACTTGAACAAATCCGTTATCTGCTAAAGTGAAACTTGGTCCTACACCGCTTGCCCATCCATAAATGAGGATATTTGGGTTATCTGAAAAAACATGATTATTACCGTTATCAAAAATATTTTTTGCTTTTACACTTGGTGATAAGCCAAAAAAGCCTCTGAACACTTGTGCATTATCAGACATAAATACAGTATTATCATAGAAATGAAGGTTTTCTATTACCAAATTTTCTAAATCGCCGTCGTTGATTCCATAGAAACTACAGAATGTAAAAGCGCAATTCTTTTCAGTATTCCTTATGAATCTAATTGGTTTTCTGTTGTCGTACTGCTTTACCCAAAGTTGACAGAAATTGTGTTCATCCGTCAATGTACTTTGGAATAAGCAGTCTATAATATCTACTCCAAAATTATATCCAATAGTAAACCCCATCTTTGATGGGCCATGTATCTCTATATTTTTATATGTAGTATAATGTCCAGATACAGAAACTGCATAAATACCAGTTGTTCCTATAATTTTTATATCTGAATATGTATTTTTCCATCCATTACCGTGTTGTCCAATTCCGTTTGAACAAAGTTCAAACTCTCCAGTATAATTAAGAACATTACCATTAAAACATTGTATATTTGAAAAAACACCATATATATCAAGAGCGTCCATTCCCCCACAATTCAAACCAGAACGGCACCCTGAAAATCTAAGATTTGATCCGAAAGTTCCATAACAACCAATACGTAAAAGGCCATATCCTGTACCATCAGTTAAATTTACTGATGAAATATATTCTCGATTGGCATTTTCAAAATCACAATCGGTAATTGATGGCTTGTAGCAATAGAAAAAAGCAAAAGAAGTTTCTGAAAAATTAGTAAATCGACAGTTGCTGATTTTTGCTCGTCCGAAATCAACACGCGGGCCAAAGTATCCATATGCTCCAGATATTGCATCAGTCTGCAACGTTCGAGATATGGTTAGACCAGACATTTCAACAGAGATAGGACGATAACATGATATAGTGACTCGTTTTTGTAGCGTAAAGACATCACCTGATGATATAGGATGCGGCCAAGCACTTTGACCAACGCTACTCGTAATGAATGAAGCTATTTTTTTTGTATTATCCCAACGTGATATTTTTCTTGTTATCCCAATATTAGATCCAGAAGTACATATGACATCATAAAGCATATCTGTACTATTTATATCAGTAAATTCTATCTGTGTAGTGGTTCCTGATGATGCTATAAGGCCATGTATATCTTCATCTTTAGGAAGATACATAGAAACACATTCATCAAGATTTACAATATTTTCATCTACTGATGACACTTCCATCAAAATACCATCTGTCCATGTACCTCTATATCCGCACGTGAGACAACGATTCGTACCAAAAAGAATTAAATCTCCTTTTTGAATATCCCAATCAACCTGTTTATCAAATTTTTTTGATGTTGCTAGAAGTGTCTGTCCGAGAGTTTTTTTTGTGAATATATTTTCACCTGAAAATTTCAAGGAGTAGTCAGCACCATATCCTGTTTGGATTGCACCATCGTTTACAGTTGAAAAAAGTTCAGCCCTATCTCCACGGATAGTCAGTTTACCAGATCCCTTTATAGATATGCGTGTGAAATTGTACTTTCCAAACGGAAAATAGACTGTTTTTCCAGATGATAACCCAAAAATAAGTGCTGACTTTATCGCGTCCGTATCATCCGTCACCCCGTCGCCTTTCGCGCCGAAGTCTTTCACGTTGATGATGTCTGCGAAGCGATCGGAAATACTGCGCGGCGTAGTGGTACCGTCCGCAACAACCATAGTCGCCCCGGTCACATTCCCTGCAAGAGTGAGGCCAGCAAGTACCTGATCCCGTGCGTGCATTATCTCGTCATATATAGCCTTCCACCATTCTTGAGGTGTTTTTTTAGATGTAGCGGGTACAGTTATTGCACGAGAACATATTTCATCTAATTCTTGACAAATCATTGTCAATTTAGCTAATGCGTCTTCATGTGATTCTGCTGGAAAGTTATCGTATTGGGTATACTGATGTAATTGAGTAATAGGCACGTCACGTATAATAACGATAACTATACCTGGTTCCCAATTAGAGAGGCGTGTAAGAACACCCCCTGCAGGATTTCCAACTCCTGTAATCATATAGTAACTCGGATTCATAATATGTGAATCAGTATCTTCTTGGCCGCGCTTTGCATACCTTACTTGTATGTGCTTCTCATCAAGAAAAGGGAATGAAATTGGAAAATTAAATTGAGCGCCGTCATATACATATCTGTTTTTATATACGTTATTGCTTACTAGCATCCTTCATCTCCTTATAAGACTTGTTAATGTCGTCAATGACAATAAGACCTTGTTCTGCAACATCAATCATTTCACTGTAAATCTGATCGACTAATTGTCGCTTTTCATCTGCATCCATGTCTTCATTAAACTGAATCATTCTGACAGCTTTGCTCATGCTATTCAGAGAAGACCGTACGCCGGTAAACTGGCCCATAGGTCCGCTATTTATGAGTTCTTCAGCCATGGCTGCTGCAACGCCAGTACCTTCTTTCATGAGCATGTTTACTGACTTCAGACGATTCTCAAGCTGACCTGCCTTTGTCTGAAAGTCTTCAATTGCTTTAGCACTCACGCTAGGATATCTGAAAACAAACGACTTAACCACAGGTAAGTCAGCAAGAGTCGGTGCTGCACGTTCTACTTTGTCTATAATTCCCGCTTCTTGCGCCGCAGCATCCAGGGCAGAAAGGACATATTGTCCTACCTGACCCGTCCATCCTCTCACAAGATGTTCCATAATGAGTGGAGAAGATGCGCGTCTACCAATTGCTGTTTCTGCTACAGGGTCAAGGTAGTTAAGGACACGCGACAGGCTCTTAGCAATCTCAGTTGTGTTGGCCTTATATTGCGTCTGCGGAAACATATCTTCCATGAATGATGGAATAATGGGGTTTCCGGTAAAGAAACTATAGTTAGCCGCAGATTCATACACAGGTGCAATAGCCGAAGGCATAACACTTGGTATAATCTGGTCACTGACTGCATCAAAGAATCCATCATCCCACATCTTCTGCAGGAGTCCTCTATCTTTGTTTTCATACACCCAATCAACAAACATTTCAACTGGGGCTGCCGCGATTACTGCTAGCTCCTGCGGTTTAGGGATACGTAATACCGCCCAAGGAGTAGGAACGATCCAACAAGTAGCGCGTTGCCAGTCAGGTACGTTTCTGAGTGCTTTAGCGGTATCAGAGTCAGGGCTATTGTACATAATGTCATTATTAACTAATGACAGAAGCAAAGATGGCAGAACTATTCCTGCACCCACACCTGACATAAACCTGATGGGGTCACCCTTGGCCATACGGTAAGTTTTATCGAGACCTTGAACCTGGGCATTAAAGAATGCCGTAATGGCATTGAATCCTTTAGTAGCCGCTCCAATTCTCATAGAGTCCTGAGTAATATCTCTAGACTTAACTGCGGCTTCAAAAGGAGATACACCACGATTCACATCTTCAATAAACCCACCAATACGCGTGGCTTCATCAGTCATCTCAGTAGCGCTCTGCAGCGCTCTCTTAACGATACCCGGAGCCTTACGAAGGTTCAACGGGTTAATCATGCTGATGACTTCTTTATAGTTCTTGACAGGGTCCTTAAGCAAATTACGTGCAGGAACTTTAGCCATCTCAGTAATCATTTCCTGAGTGAACTTTCTGTCAAGGGCTACAAGGGACGCATTGCCACCACCGTTCTTTGCCCAGTCCCAATAATACTGTTCCA
>ENA-ORNK01001781-ORNK01001781.1-human-gut-metagenome-genome-assembly--contig:-NODE-1781-length-14604-cov-3.739776_pt1 | contig 14604 bp, 8 predicted proteins | sample MGYA00242115_ERZ509022 | MGnify/ENA primary metagenome ERZ509022 (study PRJEB26280, sample SAMEA2338690) | human gut metagenome | biome: human gut; feature: human-associated habitat; material: faeces...
CCCCCAATCCCCTGTAATGCAGAGCAAGCTCTGTGGTTGTGCCGGCGAAGCCGGCGGATGCGCCGATGCCCGAGCGTCGAAAAAGCTGTTGATCTGCCAGACGGCGCAGGTGTTTCAGCGTTTCGCTTGCAATATATACCCCTGTATAGCAAAAGAAGCTACCCAGGCAGCATCGCCAAAGACAGCCAAACGGAGGTAAAGTCCATGCGGATTATCCGATATGACAAGTTGGTTCGTGACAGAATCCCGGAAATCATCAGGGCGTCGGGGAAGACCTGCACCACGGAAGTGCTCTCCGACGAAGCGTATCTCAGGATGATTGACGCCAAGCTTGATGAGGAACTGGCTGAGTATCATCAGGAGCAGAACCTGGAAGAGCTGGCGGATCTGCTGGAGGTTTTGCGCGCAGCCGTCATCGCCAGAGGGTTTACCCTGGATGAACTTGAGTCCGTACGCGCACAGAAGGCGGCCACACGCGGCGGCTTTGCACAAAAGATTCTTCTGAAAGAAGTCATTGAAAGCGAATGATGGAGGATGTCCCATGCCTACGGTCAAAGCGAACAGAAAAGGCAATAGCAGCGCTGAGGAGCGGTTCATTGAGCTGTTCTGCGACGTGTTCGGCCCGGAGCGGGGACAGTATGTCTACATGCAGTATCCGTTTGTGGACATCTATGGCGGACATCGCACCATCGACTACGCGCTCCATAGCAGTGAAAGGCGCATTGCCATCGAGGTAGACGGCAATCAATGGCACCAGCCGGGAATCGTATCGGAGGACAAATACCACGACGATCTGCTCAAGCAGAACAGCCTTGTCTATGAGGGCTGGAAGGTCTATCGCTGGACTTCCCGACAGATCGAGAAGACACCCGAGCGGATCAAGGATGAGTTGGTCACGTTTCTGGGCACGTCGCCGATGTTCCGGTATATTGAAGATACGTTGCCACCCCAGCAGGGAAAAGCGTTTGAACTTCGCGAACATCAGGAAGAAGCCCTGGCTCAGCTGGAAGCCATGCGCAACGCCCATGAAACCATAGCGCTGCTTTATCACGCCACCGGGACGGGCAAAACGGTGACAGCCGTCTCCGATGCCAAGCGCTTGGGCAAACGCACCCTGTTCCTTGCTCATACGAAAGAGCTGATTTACCAGGCCTACAACTGCTTCCGAAAGCTCTGGCCGGAGGTCAGCGTCGGCCGGTATGTGGAAGGATACAGGGAAAGCGATGCGTATATTGTGTGCGGCAGCATACAGAGCGTAGCGGCGAATATCGGCATATTCGCGCCGGATGACTTCGGCTATCTGGTGATTGACGAATGCCATCACGGGACGGCGGAGACATATAGGAAGATCATGTCGTATTTCAACCCTTCGTTTACGTTGGGGCTGACGGCCACACCCGAGCGGACCGACGGGGAAGACCTGCTGGATATTTTCAAAAACGTCGCGCACAAGCTGGACCTGAAAACGGCGGATACGCTGATACCTGTACGCTGCGTCCGCATCGCTACCAACATTGATCTGCGCGATGTGCGCATCAACGGTTTTCAGTACAATGCGTTTGACCTTGAGAGCAAGATCCAGATTCCCGGACGAAACCAGCTGATCGTCGATACGTATTGCGAGTATGTGAAAAGTAAGCCGACGGTTGTGTTCTGCATGTCGGTGAGGCACGCGCAGGAAATGGCCGATCTTTTTCAGGCGAAGAGCATCGACGCACGCAGCATATCCGGCAGCACCAGACCGGCAGAGCGCAAACGCATCCTCGAACAATATGAATCCGGCAAAATTCCGGTGCTCTGCGCGTGCGATCTTCTCAACGAAGGGTGGGACAGTCCGCATACACAAGTGCTGTTTATGACGCGCCCCACCATGTCCAAAACCATCTACATGCAGCAGCTGGGACGCGGTATGCGCAAGTCGGAAGGCAAAGATCACCTGATGGTCTTCGACTTTGTGGACAATGCCAACCTGTTCAACATGCCTTATTCCATGCACCGTCTGCTTAACCTAAGTGAATACCGTCCCGGCGGTCTGATGCTCGGGAAAAAAGAGAGCATCCGCTGGGATCATGAGATGTTTGCCAAGGGAGAAAAGCCGGAGGTGCTGATCGATTATCCCGTCCATGTCACCGACATGGAACACGTCGATCTGTTCAACTGGCAGGAGCAGGCGAAGGACATGGTTTCCCAGATCGAGTTTACCCGTCGCGTCAGCGTCCAGAGCGAAACCGTTGAACGGTATATTCGCGAGGGCAAGCTCATCCCGGATCTTGAAGTTCCCATCGGCGAGCGCAGGAGTTTCAAGTACTTTTACCCGGAAACCGTCGCCCGGTATGCCAGGGAATACAACTGGAAGCTGATCACGCCCGCCAACATGAAGGAGATGTTCATGGACATGGTGACCGCCATGACCATGAGCTATTCCTACAAACCCGTCTTTATTCTGGCGTTTCTGGATCACATGGATGAGCGTGGACAGGCCCGCATCGAGGATGTCGTTCAGGAATTCGCATCCTTCTATGAGCGTCGGATAGAGCAAGGCAAAGCAGCGGAGAAGCGACCCTGCATTTTCACCAAAGGCGGGTACACGAATAAAGATGTAGAACGGTTGATCCTGTCCATGCCTTTCAAGCGGTTTGAGGACATGAACTTTATGCATCACGCCAGGCATCTGGGCATCATACAGCTGGAAAAAGCGATTTTCCGGCGGCTTGAAGTCGCGGATATTGAGAGCATCCGGGAATGCTGCCGGGCGGCGTTGAGGCAGTACTTCAGGGAGCAGGACGCGGTGATATAATTCTTTGTAGGGGATATTTGAGCGCGTGTTTTGAGTGGAGAGGATATTGTAACCCTTTTCAAAAGCGCTATCTGCCGTTGGAGATTTTCCCCATGATGTGCCAAGGCACAGCGAAGAAACGGCTTGACGTACGTTTCACAGGAAAAGGCAATATTATGCGCTTTCTCCATGGTTACTATAGGCTTACGTAAAGGATGGAAATGTCGGAAGTCGCATGATGGAACTTGATTATAAAGCAATCGGAAAGTGGATCAAGATTGCCCGGATCAAGGCTGAACTGAGGCAGGAGTGCCTTGCCAAACGGATCAACATCTCACCGACTTACTTGAGCAACAGCGAAACCGAAACAACCCGCGTCGACCTGAGCATGATGATCAGCATTGCCAATGTACTTTCCGTTACCAGTAATGATCTTCTCAGCGACAGCATTGTCATGGCAAAGGCACAGTTTGAAAAGGATACTGCACTGTTGCTGGAGGATTGCGACGAGTATGAAATCCGTATCGTGAAGGATATGATTGCATCTCTGAAGGAGAGCCTGTGCAGGGATGCCGGTCTCCGCGCAGCCGGCAGGAATGCAGAATAAAGTATATTTTGTAACCCGATTGTACAAGCATCGGTTGCCTGAGCCTTTCAGACAATCGGTGCTGTTTTCTTTTGAACAACCAGACATAAGAACAACTGAAAACAAATTTCATTTTTACTGACAGTATGATTTCGTCACAAATTGATACATTTATGCGATTTTTCTCATCTTCGTATTGGAGTTCGTTGCGGAAACAGACTAAACATTGTATAATATAGGTAATATCTTCTTCAAGAACTGAAAGGTGAATGAATATGGCTGCAAATTACAACAAGCTTTGGAAACTGCTTATTGATAAAGGTATGAAGAAAAAGGATTTGCAGGCAGCTGCTGGTATAAGTTCCGGAGTTATAACAAAAATGGGAAGAGGGCAGGATGTAACGACCACTGTGCTTGAGAAAATTTGTAAAGCTCTTGGCTGCAACATCGGGGATATTATGGAATTTGTCAGCGACGAAGAATAAGAACCCAAGTGCGATTGAATTGCTTTTTCTAAGAGATGCTGATTTTAAGCAAGTCTGGGATACAACAGTGCGCCAAGTGGTGAAACGACCGCTTTCCGGAATAGTGATAAGATGCCATCGATGCTGTCGCTGGCCCATGCCAAATCAAGCGGGGAACTGACGCAGGTAAAAAGACGAAAGAAGGTAAGCAACAATGCCATTAACGAATGTATGGACGCGCGACTCGAATGGTGAATGGATAAGAACGACTGCCGTTTCGACAGACAAAAGCTATCAGTACTCTGTTTCAGCAGACAGTCGCCATTTCCGTTGCTACAGTTGCTTTCAATATGTTTCTTTCGTAAAAGGCAGCAAAACTCGCATCAGTCATTTTAAGCACAGCGCAGGATATAGCGACAAGGACTGTGAAGATCGCACTTTTAATATCAATAATGCCTATACTTACACCAGCGTTGCAAGTATGAATATGCCCATGCGTCTAGCACTGGATGGTTTAAGAATTATGGTTTCTGTTGGCTTTTTGCCTGTACGTTGCAATGAGCTGAAAAAGTGTGTAGCAAATAACTTGCAAGTTACAATTTCTGGTTCACAGGGTGTTCCTACAGTATATAGGGTTGATTGGAATCGCTTTGCTCCAAATGCAACAACATGGCTTGATGTACCCCCATCTGGTATAGACAAATTGAAGATTGACTTTTCGCCATCCGCGTCCAAGCCAAAGCTTTGGTCTGGAGTCGTTGCGGAGATTCCTTCAACAGGAGCGTTGTTTGATGTAAAAACCGGACGAAGAATACCTGACAAGGGAGATGTTGTTGCCTGCCGTGAGTACTATCTTCTATTAAGACGAGGAAGATGGATTAGCCATAATCCTGTAGATGTTCAGGTAACAAAACTCAATACAAGCGACACACTGTGGAATGTGTACAGGATCCGGGCACTTCGTTTTTCTGAAGCAGCTTCTGATTTTTTCTTCAACTATCTACGTGTCCGTTTAACGAATTATCCTGTTGAGATGTCTGTCATCTGGCCTCCGGTTCTTGAAAAGGATGAGATGATCGAAACAAATTATCGAAACATAAAGCTGATTGTTAAGGGTGAAGCTGATTTTTCTACGTATCCACAGTACAGCAGCTCGTGTACGGCAATACTGCTCCGAGACAACGCCAAATTGCTAGATATACGAAGTTCCGGCCTTTTGCAAATGGTTACCAGCGAACGTTATAATCACACATTGCAATTCATGTATATTCGGCCGATTGAACGAGAGTTTTACTATATGGCTCCCAAGGTTGAAGTGAGCTTTGATGACGAGCAGCCTTGCACAGAGAACGTACTCAGGACCGTGCCCTTAAGAGGTATTTTGCACTTTCTCTGCACTGATGACGGATACATTGATGTATATCAAAACAATGCCTTTTATTACAGGAAATCGCTCTTATCCGGCGAGAAAACGAGAATAACAGAGATTAAGCGCAATAGCCGGATTTGTATTTATGTCGGATTGGAATTGCTCGCAGAGCTAAAAATAGCGCCACAAGCGCATAAGGAAGAAGTTTTCAAATTAGAAGCCTTGGAAAATTGGTATGGCAGAAACGTGCCCTTTCCGAAGAAATATGCCTGGGTATTGGAATTGATGGATAAGCAATCCGAACTGTACCGCAGAACACTGCTTGCTTTGAATCGGGGAGAAATCCCATTGGATGGCTGGAACACTATACAAATGATGATGGAGGGACGTTGATATGTATCATGATAGCATCGTTTCCTTGTGTTTTGTCAGCAAACAGAATGACAAGACGACAGAACTGTGCCGCATTGCAGACTTCTATAATGATGGTTTTGAACCTTACAAGTATGATTCGACCTATGACTTTTATGGCACTGAAAGGGACCTTATTTACGGAGCACGAAAAGACATCTCAGGAGAAATAGGTTCTATTTCTGTGTATATTTGGTCGGCGCATCAGGATAGCAACAACGAGTGGCGAACAACCACCCAAGAAAGCGATGTGCCATGGATTGAAGTCATAAGTACATTTAAGGATACGCCTGAACAAGTTGTAGAAATGATTAAATCGGGTATTAAACTTACAATGCCAGCCTTCCGAAAACATGACATCATCGTCTGTTGCAAAGCAAAAGGAGCTTACGCGGAAGCTGTCTACATTCCGGCCGATGATTTGATATGTGAAAATGACCACTATACGTTTTCGGAGAATGTGGTAACTGTTGAAACAGCTGTAATCAATTATTACGTAGATACGGCTTCCTGTCGTTGCCGCTATAATCAAAGCGACGCCATGCGCTATTTGGTGCGCCCTGGAAGCTGGCGTGCTACCGGTCAGGTGACAGTGCGTTCTCCTCGGGAAATTGTTACTGCGGCTGTAGTGACATATACCAGACGGTTGGACAAGGATGGAATCATCACGCGCAAGGAACGGCAAAGCTTTGCGTCTGTGGTTGATAAACTTTCTGCAGTTCCCATTTCTGATGATGTCATGACAAGGCTGCACTGTACTCGTGACGATGCGGTCCATTACATTGAGGATTACCTGGCCGATCTAAGCAATCGCATGAAGCGGAACGAAGCCGAATGGGTTATGCGTCAGCTTATCGAAAACAACAGTGAATACGAGCAGGAAATGTATAAGAGGGTAGAAGAAAACTGGCATCAGGTACATGCTTCTGCCCGAGCTAAATGGGAAGCAGAGTTTAGAAAAGCCCAAGAAAGCCTGGAAAGTGTTCAACACAAAACCGCCGGTGTCCAAAACGAACTGACCAAAGCGCAAGAAAAGAAAGCGCAATGTGAGGCGGATGTTTTGAAGACCATGCAGTTGCGAGATGACATTGAAAAACGAATTCAAGAAAGGTTAGCCTCTATTCACTCTGATCGTGCCAAGGCTTTGGTCGATGAAACATGGGCTATGGCGGCAATGCCTTATGCATCTGCTGGGGGATCCAAACGGAATCGCACCTGGTTGTTTGATTATGATGGACAGGACTATCCGATAGATGAGGTGCCATTAAGTGATCGCTGGATGGATGCAGTTTCCCAATGGGAACACATTAGCGCCAATGATAGTCGCGGTGTGGAGCTTGCTGCTTTTTTTCTTTCCACTTATGCAATAAAACAGCATCTGATTATTTCTGGTGAATGCGCAGAACTGATTGCAGATGTTGCTTCCAGAATTGTTGCAGGAAGAAACTGCGTTAAGGTCTGTGCGATGGATTATGACAGCATTCCGCATATAATCCAAGAGATCGCAACCGTTCCTCATGATTGTATTTGCTTTCTTGATGGACTTGAGCAGAATCATAATGCTATAAAAGCAATCATGAGACATTTTAGCGATTCTCAGTTTATTATCACCGCACCACATTATGAATCGCTTACCATGGAACCCGCGAGTTTCTTTACAACCTTTCTGCCCGTATGCTCTGAGGAATTTTGCGTTGCTACCGCAACTCCTGAGATGGATGCTCTTAGTTGCAGGCTTGAGCTTCGGACGGACACATATAAAAAGCCAAACAGCAAACAGCTGCGTGCTGTTCGAGCCGAACAAACAACCTGGTTTGCCAGTGGCTTCTTTGCCCCGATGTTGGTAGACAGGTGTGCGCGTCTGCATTGCGCAATGAAGACGATGCTTTCAGCTCATTGGGCTGATGGTGAAAAAGAAGCAAAGCGGGCAATGCTTGGTCTTGTATATGTACCTTTAATGAGATGCTTGCGCAGAAAAGATATTCTTGAAGCCAATCTCACAGAATTTGAAGTTCTGGATGAAGCGCTCGAGCACCGTCTGCTTGCTTTTGCCGGCATCGAGAAAGAGTGATGGACATGGAGTACCTTGAACAGATTGGCGCATCACTTGGCATTGTAAAAGGGCAGAAAGAATCAACATCGGACTATTATAGGCGTGTTGCCTATTCAGCAATCGCTGATTGGATGCAGACTTCGGTTTTCGTTGGAGGTGACGCAACCAGCATTGTGCAAGTCAAGCGTATCGCGCTTGACAAGGCACGCATCATGGAAGAACTTTCGCCGGGGCTGCTTGTCTGTGAGATTGATGAGCTGATCGAGCACATATTCAACATTTTGCTTCAGAATGGCGTTTTCCTTCATAGAAACTTTTATGTTAGGCCTGCTCCTCATCGGTTTATCGGAAATGATTCTTTTGCAATTGTGCGCGGAATGTGCCCGGAAGAACACGTATATTTCAGTGGATTGGCACCATTTCTCAAGCAGAGGAATGCTCCGTGCAATGTGTATTCTGCATTTGGCCTGCCCGAAATTGGGCTCGATAACATCACCCGGCAGCTGTGGGATCGGGCAAGCCGCGTCGACATGGACACGTATATTGGCGAATACCTGAATACAAATCGAAGTGCAATGCAGCCATATTACCGTTCTTCTCCTCCTGATCGTACAGGCATGCTGTTAGGACGTTCCCGCCGCAACGATTCATGCTATGACTATTACTTGATATGGGGGAATGAGATTCGCCGGGTATCTGAAGACCATGTAAATGTTGCTTTGCATGAATATGCGCGATTGGATTTGATGGAGAAAAAGCAGGTTCAGACGGCCACAGCAACCTTTGATGGACCTGCACTTGTTCATGTCAGTTTCTCCTATCATCTTCCGAAACCGGATCTACGATTTCTGCAGTTTGTTTCATGGCCATACAAGAGGGCTGGGCTGAACGATGTGTGGAACTTCAGTCTTCATGGAAATCTATGGCCTATTGTAAAGGCGCGTCTGGAATTTTTGAAATACAAGGTGGTTGAGAAGAATGCATAAAGGCGCATATCATGTGCACGAGACATTAAAAAACGATCTCATCCATTATCTGAAAAGTCAGTACCTTGGTCAAAGTGAGGTGCTTCTTCAAGCATGTGCCGGCCAAATGGCAAAGCCAGGCAATCTGTGGTCAAGGCCTTACATTGAGTCATCGCCCGCCTATGAAAGCATTGAAAACGGAATAGCATTATCAGCGATTCCTGATCATCTGAAGTTTTTCTTTTCAGAACTGGCGCAAAAACGGTTGGGCGTTTATGCTACACCCTTCAGGCATCAGGTTGAAGCATTGGAGAATGCCTATATGGGGAAAGACTTGTTTGTCTCTACAGGTACTGGCTCGGGCAAGACCGAGTGCTTTATGTGGCCAATATTAGCTAGGCTGGGATCTGAAGCCTCTGCTAGTTCAGGCTGGTCTGAGCGTGGCGTGCGGGTGATTGTCATGTATCCGATGAACGCCCTGGTTGCCGATCAGATAGGACGTTTGCGGCGGATGATCGGTGATCCAGAAGGGCAGTTTGTGGAATCTTTCCATCGCCTTGCGGGAGACAAAGCCCGTAGGCCTCAGTTTGGCATGTACACAGGAAGAACACCATACCCAGGAGGAGATTCTGACCCGGAACAGGATAAAGCCCTGGCCCAATCGCTTGAGCGCCTTTTACCGCGTGACGAACATGATCCGTACTATGATCAGCTGCTCAAAAGCGGAAAGATTCCTGCTAAAAAAAATCTTGCCGCGTTTATTGAGAATATTCGGGATGGCAAGCATGTCACGCTTCCCGATGATGCCGAAATGATCACTCGTTTTGAAATGCAGAAAACCTGTCCGGATATTCTCATCACAAACTATTCTATGCTCGAGTACATGATGCTTCGTCAGCGCGAAGATGGTATTTGGGATGCGACTAAAGCGCATTTGGATCGCCATCCTGAGGAAAAACTGCTCTTTGTCATTGATGAAGCCCATATGTATCGTGGTTCGGCTGGCGGAGAAGTGGCTTTGCTGATCCGGCGTCTAATGTCGCGCATTGGTGTTAATCGTGACCGCGTTCAGTTTATCCTGACAACAGCCAGTATGCCGCGCAAAACCGAAGACGATATCCGCTCGGTTAAACAGTTTGCTGCAAGCCTTACCTCAGCGAGCAACGCTGATCATTTTGTTTTTCTTTGGGGACATCAGACACAACCTGTATATCAACATTCCCGCGAAATTGCCTGTTCAGTTCTGTCGGCGGTGAATCTTGAGCGAATGGAGCAGTCGGAGAAAGCGCGCCTTGATGAGATCAATTGTTTTATCGGCAAAATTGCTCCCGGGACTCCAGCGTTTGATTCAGAGGATGCTGCCTCCCACTGGCTTGCTGACCATATCACTGAGTATCGCCCTTTTCAAGCTTTGCTGAAAGCATGCCGAGGGAATGCAGTATCTTTTGAAGACCTCGCTTCCTCCATATTTCCGAATGAGCCAAATGCCTTTGCGGCCCTTGATGTCATGCTCACGATTGCACCCATTGCCAAGGATCGTAACGGCAACGTTCTGTTCCCGGCGAGAATGCATATGCTCTTCCGGGGATTCCATGGAATCTATGCCTGCATCAATCCAGATTGTCCCTGTGGGTATCAGGGCAATGGCTTGAAGTTGGGACAAGTGTTCCTGAATGATCGCTATACAGTCTGCCCTGTTTGCCACAGTAGGGTCTATGAGTTGTACACAGACAGACGATGTGGTGCGCTTTTCCTGCATGGCTTTGTTTCCGGAATTACTCACAAGCAATTTCTCTGGACGACAAAAGGCACCTTCTTTGATGAAGGCAAAATGAAGGAATTGCATCTCTATTTACCAATGGAGGGTGATGAACTGTCCATTCCAGCTCGTGGAAAGTCAAGGCAATATCGATGCTGGTTGGATATTCAGAACGGTTATGTTACCTTCGATGACTCTGATCATGGACGGGAAGGTTTTCGCGAACTGTGGTATAGCATTCCCGCGAAACCGCGCAAAGACAATCCCGATCTGTTGACCTTTGGCTCTTGTCCAAAGTGCAAGAGTAATTTTTCGCATACTCAAATTCGCGGATTTTCCACACGGGGAAACGAAGCGTTCTATAATCTGATCCAGTCTCAGTTTCAGGAACAGCCACCCGCAAGCATGGCCAAACTGCAGGATATCCGGCTTCCCAATGATGGCCGAAAAGTCCTGCTGTTTTCTGACAGCCGGCAAAAGGCGGCTTGGCTGGCACGGGATATGTCTATGTCGTCAGATAACTGGGCTATTCGCAAGCTCTTCTTGATCGCGCTGGAACAGCTCACCTCTGATTGTGAAGGCGCTGACAAGGATCCTGTTCTCGATGACATCTATTCGTATATTGTCCGGGAAGCCGCTAAACAGAACATCGATCTTTTCTCCAATGAAAGTAGAAAATCGTTCAGAGATGCGACGAACTGGTACAAGAGACCTGCTGCACAGGGAGGACGCAGACGTGCGCCCAGCATTTACCGCATGCCCCTTTCAGATGCGCCCCAGGAAATGCAGGAGCATATTTTGAGGTTGTTTTGTTCTCCCTACAATACGTTGATCGACAATGGCCTATGCTATCTTCTCCCTGAGTATGATACCATGTGTCAGGCGATGGCTGTTCTGGCACAGAAGGGCATTCATGTCTCAGAAAATGAGTTCAACGAGGTATTCTCGGCAATAAGCAGATTTATTCTGGTGAATCACGTTGCACTGTGCCACCAGGTGCCTGAAAAATGGCGGCCTAATGTCAGTCCAAGATATGGAAATGATGACTATGGTGTAGCTGATTTTGATAGCCTGCCCACAATCATCGCGGAAGTACTGAAGTGCAAGGAGAATGTTTCCGTTCAGCAGGCGTGGATGGATGCCATGAAACTGTTTATGACCGCTGGACAGGATAACAATCGACGCTACTTCCTGAATCCTTCAAAACTCATGCTTGCCAATGAAGCAGATCACGAATGGTACCGGTGCTCCCGGTGTGCGAAGGTATCGCCGTTTTTGTTAAACGGCCATTGTCAATTTTGCGGTTCGCCTCAAATTAAAGCAGTTGAAAATTTTGAACCTGAAGCATTTTGGCGCGATGGCATCCTGCGTGCTCTACAGGGAGAACCTGTTCGCGTAATTGATACAGAAGAACATACAGCGCAACTAAGCCACAAGGACCAGCGTGATCATGCATGGGCTGTCACTGAGCAATATGAAATGCGCTTTCAAGACATGGTTCGCGATGACGAGAAGCCAATTGATATTCTCTCTAGCACGACCACGATGGAAGTTGGTATTGATATCGGCTCACTGGTTGCAGTTGGCCTTCGTAATATGCCACCTATGCGAGAAAACTACCAGCAGCGTGCAGGTCGTGCTGGCCGGCGCGGTGCGAGTCTCTCCACCATTGTCACGTTTGCGGAAGGAGGGCCGCATGATTCATTCTATTTCAATAATCCTCGTCCGATGTTCAATGGGGATCTACGACGGCCGTGGATTGATATTCAGAGCGAAAAGCTCATTTCGAGACATTTGAATTTGATTGTACTGAATTACACAGTACGTCGTATGGGTTATAACCTTGACAATATTTCTGCAATTAGCTTCTTTGCGGAGGATCAGGAGACTATAGCAGAAATTATTGCAGAGTGTCCTTTGGAAACTGAGCTGCAACGGCTAGGGAAACAGCATGAAGCGGTGATCGGCGGATGGAAGGATGAACTTGTCCGTCAGATTAAAATGCTGGGGCAGCGGGTAGACCAGCATCCTGATGTATATGGGGCCAATCTTCCGGTGCACAAGCAGAAATCAATGCTGGATGCACTCTATGAACAGGGCATTATACCAACATATTCCTTTCCCAGGGATGTTGTGAGCACCTATATCGAGGGTGAAGATGGCAAACTTGAACAGCAGGTTGATCGTGGGCTGGATATAGCAATCAGCGAGTATGCTCCGGGAAGAGCGATAGTTGTAAACAAGAAAACCTATATCATTGGGGGCTTGTACAGACACACAGATAGCAAATACAGCTTTGGGCAAACGTCGCGGTACCTGAGCGATGCGAACTATGTCAAGCGTTTGAAGAAATGCAATAGTTGCGATTGGTTCGGCTTTGCTGAGGATGCAACGGGTGATACTTGTCCTTTTTGCAAGAGTGCCAATGTTGTAGAGATTTCGCCGATGGTCAGACCGTGGGGATTCAGTCCCCGCGACAACAAAGCTGAGGCGGCGAATGTGCCTGAAGATTACTCCTCTTCTGATACACCTCTGTATTCGACCGTATCCGATGAGAATCTGATGGAACCCATTGTTGGCTTTGCAATGGTACAGAAAGCGGTTCGCCAAGACCAGAGAATCATTCTGCTCAACATGGGTAGAAATGAAGAGGGGTTTACGATCTGCAGCTATTGTGGTGCTATCGTTCCAGGAAAGGATGCCTCTGCCCTTCGTGGCAGAAAGAGGCCGGGCACAGGTACGGTGCAAGTATGTCAGCACTCCAGAACAGAGCAGATCAATTTGGGGTATGATTTCCTGACCGATATGCTGGTTCTTACTTTTAACCTGCCCAGGGATCAGATTGAATCGCAGGCACTTGATGCCAATGCTTGGCTTAAGAGAGCAGCAGCGACCACAGCAGAAGCAATGCGCAAGGCAGCGACAATCATGCTGGATGTTGAATTTGACGAAGTACAGGCGGGTTTTCGGATTAGGCCTGATGAAACATCGGTTCATGTTGACGTGTATTTGTACGATAGTCTATCAAGTGGCGCTGGCTATTGCGCTCAAGCAGGAGAACGCACTGAAGAATTGCTTGAAAATACACTGAGCCTGCTTCAAGGCTGTAGCTGTGACCATGCGTGTTATGAATGTCTGAAGCACTACCGCAATCAGCGCATTCATCATGAGTTGGACAGGCATGCAGCTGTTGAGCTTATTGAATATGGCCGTGCGCAGAAGATACCGAATATTCTTTCTGTTGAGCAGACGTATTCGTTGATAAAACCGCTGACATATCTGTTGAGCGGATACGGTATTGACGTTGTGAATACGGTCTCAGGTGTTTTCTTATCACATGGACAGACATCGAAGAAATGCATTGTCTTTCCTGCGATGATGAAGCACAAGTCGGAATGGGATAGTCCTTCTTCACTATCCGTCTCAAAAGAGTCGCTCGTGGATGCAAAGCCGTTTGCGGTTAAACAGATTACGGATAGTTTCTTGGTATAACGTGCGTTAAAAAGTATGGTGAGTTTGTTTGAATTATGTGGGGTGACATAAGTTAGAAGGTGATGATCGATAGGGGCAATAGGCCTCTTTGAGCTGGTATCGGTAATAAGAATAGCAAGAAGCCACTTTGCAGTGTAGCAAAGTGGCTTCAGACTGTCAAAGAAGCCACTTTGCATCGGCGCAAAGTGGCTTCTTGTAGTAGGTGAAGGTAAAAATGCAGAAAAGGTCGCCACTTGTGGAGGGCGAGTTTCTTGAGATTCATCGCAGCAAACTTGAGCTTGACCCATGTGGTGACCGCGGCCAGCCCTCGATATGGCGTATAACGCATTGCGTGTTTCTCCTTGGCGTCCGCAAAGACGCGCTCAATTGTCTGTGAACGCAGAGCGTAGGTTGCCTTGCCCAACGGTGAATGCCGGATGTCTTCTGCCCGCTCCAGATATTCCTGCCAGATATGGCGGGTTACGGTTTTTGTGTACTGCCGGTTTTGCGTACATCTTTCCCGAACAGGGCAGCTTTGACAGATGTAGCCCTTGCTCTTATATTCCCGGTATCCTTCACGGTTGGTGGTGGCATAACTCAGGACCTTATCTTGCGGGCATAGGACACAGTCGTAATAGTCATCGTACACATACGCATACCAGGGCAGGTTCCCTTTCTTTGTCATTGGCCGTTTATAGGGAAGCGATGGGATTTTTCCACTATCGAAGATTTGTTTGCAAATCCATGGCG
>ENA-ORNK01001798-ORNK01001798.1-human-gut-metagenome-genome-assembly--contig:-NODE-1798-length-14386-cov-11.205638_pt1 | contig 14386 bp, 8 predicted proteins | sample MGYA00242115_ERZ509022 | MGnify/ENA primary metagenome ERZ509022 (study PRJEB26280, sample SAMEA2338690) | human gut metagenome | biome: human gut; feature: human-associated habitat; material: faeces...
TTTCTTTCCGCATCTCCGCCGCCCGAAGCGCCAGCTTCAAAACGCGCCGCGCCGCGTCGTCCACGCAGCGCTCCGGCAGCGCGCCTGCTCTGACCGCCGCGAGGGCCTTCTTTTCCATATATTCGCTGCCGCCGGGCATATTCAGGTCGCAGCCCGCCCGGAAGCCCTCGATCCGGTCGTTCATCGCGCCCCAGTCCGTGACCACCATGCCGTCGAAGCCCCATTCGGTGCGGAGGATATCCGTGAGCAGCGCCTTGTTGTCCGAGCAGTGGACGCCGTTCAGCTTGGGATAGGCGCACATGACCGTGGAGGGTCTGCCTTCCTTCACAGCGATCTCGAAGGCCGTGAGATACAGCTCCCGCAGCGTGCGTTCGTCCATGACGGAGTCGGAGGTAAAGCGGCTCTTTTCCTGCGAATTGGCGGCGAAATGCTTGAGGCTCGTCCCGACGCCCTGCGCCTCCGCACCACGGAGAAAGCCCGCCGCCAGCTTACCTGCCAAATATGGATCCTCGCTGAAATACTCGAAATTCCGTCCGCAGAGGGGATCACGCTTGAGATTGGCCCCCGGCCCGAGAATAAGTCCCACGCCCTGATCGCGGGCCTCCTCGCCGATAGCGGCGCCGATCCGCTCCAGCAGCGCCGGGTCCCAGCTGCACGCCGTCGTGACCTCCGCCGGGAAGCACGTCGCGGGCCGCGAATTGTTTACTCCCAGCATATCCGACGCATTTTCCTGCTTGCGCAGGCCGTGCGGGCCGTCGCACATGAAAAGCGAAGGAATGCCATACTTTTCAAAATTCTTGGTCTCCCAGAAGCTTTTGCCGGAGCATAGCGCGATCTTATCCTCCAGCGTCATCTGCCGCAAAATCTTTTCGATGTCCATTTTCATCCCTCAGAAGGTATATGTCCCGGCCCCACAGTCCGCCGTCCTTCCGTCCGGCAGGCAGACCCGGGCCGTGCAGTTCGCGGGAACGCTCACGGCAAAGCGCCAGCCGTCCGCCGCCTTCTCCCAGCCGCTTTCCACGCGGCCATAAACGCTGTCATAGACGGCTCTGGCGCGGGTGAACCGTCCGCCGGGACGCGGCGCGATGGTGAAGCGGTTCTCGCCGCTGATGCGGATGCCGCACATGGTGTCAAACAGCCAGCGGCAGACCGCGCCCTTGGAATAGTGATCCAGCGAGGCGACGCCGCTGCCCTTGGCCTGATCGCCCTCCCACGATTCCCAGATGGTCGTCGCGCCGCTCTTCGGCATGAACAGCCAGCCGGGCATTTCTTCGTTTTCCAGCAGGCGGTAGGCCACCTCGATATCCACATCCGTCAGTACATCCAAAATCAGTGGCGTGGACAAAAAGCCCGTGCCGAGCCGCCAGCCGTAGTTCTCCAGCGCCGTCAGGAGACGCCTCCTTGCAAACGCTGTCTGCTTCGCGTCCAGCAGATCCAGCGCCAGCGGACGCACCAGACGCGCCTGCCGGTCGGTATCCAGCGTGAACGGCTCCGTCTCCGCCATGGCCTGATAGGCTTTTTTGCAGCCGTCCCGGTATTCCCGATAACGCGGAATATCCTCTTCGCGGCCCAAGGCCCCGGCGATCTCCATCATCAGCTCCATGATATAGGCCGTGTAGGCGGTCGAGACCTCCGGATGCGGGCCGGCGAAGTCCATAAAGCGCATGGTGTAGATGTCCTGCGGCTCCGCCCATTCGCCGTAGCTCTGGCCCCGGTTGACCAGATATTTTCTGTTTTCCTTCGGAATCTGCACCGGCCTTGCGTAAGGCCCGCCCCAGCGGCCGCAGCGGTGCATCATGAATCCGGCGTAGCGCTTCATGCCCGCATACCGCCGGGCCAGAACGGAGGTATCCCCGTATTGCTTCCACAGCACATAGGGCATAATGATGCCCGCGTCGGCCCAGCCGACGGAGCCGTTCATCGTATACATATAGAAATCCACGCCTCCGGCGGGCGCAATCTGCGGCAGGCAGCCGCTTCTGCGCTGCCAGTCGTACATATCCGTCAGGTATTTTTCCGCCATCGGGAGATAATCGAAGAGGAAGCTTGCCGTGTGGCAGAAGATCTGCGCATCGCCGCTCCAGCCGTGGCGTTCGCGCGTGGGGCAGTCGGTGGGCAGGTCGGCGTGATTGTTTTTCGCGCTCCACACCGTGTTTTCCACCAGCTTGTCCAGCAGCGGATTGGAGCTTTCAAACCAGCCCGTGCGCTCCATGTTGGAGTAGACCGCAATGGCGGTGAAGCTCTCCGCCGTAAACGGCACATCCGTTTCTACGAGCACATAGCGGAAGCCGAAGATGGCGAAGGTCGTTTTGTATGTGTTTTCGCCGTCCTTGCAGGTGTAGACGGCCTGCTGAAGGGGCGTGGTGAAGCTTTTGCGGAAAAGCTGAATGTTCTTCTGCGTGAACTCGCCGTTTTCGTCCAGCAGCTCGCCGAAGCGCAGCTTTACGGTCTGACCGGCCCGCGCCGTCAGGGAGAACGCCGCATAGCCCGCGATGTTCTGTCCGAAATCCAGCACGGTCTTGCCGGACGGTGTGCGGAGCAGCCGCGCGGAGAGCCGTTCATGCTCCGTCACCGGAACGTTGTCGGACGCCGACGGCACGGCGCTGTGCGCCGTGACCTTTGCGTGTCCTGCATAGGTCGGCTCCATCCGCGCGTCCACGATCTCGCCGTCCTTGTTGTCCGCGAAGCGGATGGAGCCGTCGTTCGACCAGTCCCAGCTTCCGTCGGTGCAGACCGTCTGCACGCTGCCGTCCGCACAGGTGATCTTCAGCTGCGCCAGCAGCTTTGTTTCGCTGCCGTACTGATTGCGCAGGCCCCACGCACCGCAGGAGCCGCGATACCAGCCGTCGGCCAGCTGCACCGTCAGCTCGTTTTCGCCGTTTTGCAACAGCTCCGTCACGTCATAGGTCTGGTACTGCACGCGCTTGCGGTAGTCCGTAATGCCGGGCGCAAGGACGAACTCCCCTGCCCGCCGTCCATTCAACTTCACCTCGTAGAGGCCGCAGGCCGTGATATAGAGCCGCGCCTTCCGGACATCGGATACGCGGAATTTCCTGCGGAAGCAGTCCACGGGATAGCGCCGCCGCTTGTTCACCCGGTAATTGCCGGTGATCCACTGCGCCTGCCAATGCCCGAGGCCAGTCTCGAAGGACGCCTCGCTCCAATCGCCCGCAGCGCCGTTTTCGTCCCAGAGCCGCACTCTCCACAGAGTCTTCGTCTCCGGCGGAACGGGCTTCCCGGCCCACGCGGCGCACATGGAGCCGCTTTCCACCCTGCCGCTGTCCCAAAGCGTATTTCCCGCGTCATCTGCGGCGGCGATCTGATAGGCCGTCTGCTTTTTGCCGCCCTCGCAGTTCCAGAAGAGCTGCGGCGCGGTGAAGTCTACGCCGATGGGGTCAAACAGGTGCTCCGTTTTCAGTCGGATCGCTTTCATTTTCCGCCCTCCCGGCGGGCCTTGATCTCCGCCTGCTCTCTGCCGATGTTCTTTTCCACGTTCAGGAAGATCAGCAGCGCGGCGAGGATCACGCCCGTGATGGTCTCCAGGCCCACAAAGCCGAAGGTAATGGCGCTTTTCACGGCGGCGGTCTGCTCCGCGGCCACGGTCACGCCGTTCACCATCTCGGGCGCGGCGTAGCCCGCGCCTGCCAGCAGGCCGTTGAACACGCCGGTGCAGATACCGACCATCGCCACGGCAATGATGTTATATACCGACATTGCGATGCCGTCGCAGCGGAAGCCGGACTTCCACTCCACATGGTCAAGCACGTCGGCAAACAGCGCCATAAATACATACGAGCACGGCAGGCCGCCGATATTCTTAATGAACTGGCCGACCAGCATGACGGTCATATTCGTCGGGAACAGCCAGCAGACGTCGCTGCCGGCGGCATAGAGCAGGAAGCCCGCCAGCGTGACGTTCCGCTTGCCGAATTTCTTTGCCAGCGGCCACACGGCAAAAATGCCGATGCCCATGGGGATGCCGCCGATCACGGAGATCATGGTCTGCGTAACGCCGTCGTTATAGGTGCCGAGGACATAGTTGCAGAAATAGACAAGGCTCAGGTTTTTGACGCTTGCGCCGAAGGTGTAGATCAGAAAATACGCATAAATGATAAGCATGTATTTGTCGGTGAAAATGGCCTTGAGCTGCTGCGCAAAGGGAACCGCCGTTTCCTCGCTGTCCTGCGCTTCCAGCGTAACGCGCTCCTTGGTGAAGTAATACTCCAGCAGCGTCAGCGGCAGAGCCAGAACAGACAGGATGCTCATGAGCGCGATCCACTTGCTCTTGTCCACGCCGATCATCGGCATAATGACCATGGGGAACACCAGCGCGACCAGAATGCCGCTCATCATGATGGTGGCGATCTGGTTGAACACGGACAGGCCGCCGCGCTGGGTCGTGTCGCGCGTGGACAGCGGCACCATCAGGTTATGGCTCATGTTGAAGATGGTATAGGCGAAGGAATAGAACAGGTTGTAGCTCACCATGACCCAAACGGCCTGCATGGTCTGCGAGCCGCTCGGGACTGTGAACAGCAGGATGCCCGTGATCGTCACGAGCGGTGCGGAGAGCAGCAGCCATGGGCGGGCCTTGCCCTCCTTCGTGTGCGTGCGGTCAATGACATAACCCATGACGACGTTCGTAATGGCGTCGATGATCTTGGAGATAATGGGGAACACGACGAGGAACGCCCCGCCCCAAAGCCCGGTCAGCTTCAATACGTCCGTGTAGTAGACGTTCAGATACGTCGCCAGCACGGCGTTGAGCAGCAGCGCCCCCGCCGGGCCGAGCAGATACCCCAGCCACTTTTCCGCCGGTCTCACATTCTCAGAATGGATCTTGCTTTGAAACGCTCTGCGTTCCACGAGCTTCTGCCTTGCCATTGCACATTTCTCCCGCGTTTTTTGTAAAATTCGCCGAAGCATATTCTGCTTGCCCTATCAGTATAGCACAGACATTTTTTCGCGACTTGTCTTTTTGTAATCTAAATGATATAATCGTATCCAGATCGGAGGGCGCTTTATGGAAAACATCGATTTGCGGTATCTGTGTACGACCATCGGCAATCTGGCCGGAATTCCCGTCCGTATTTTTGAGGACAGCGCGCAGACCTTTTTCTACTCCATGGTGCGTCTGCCGAAGGATCCCATGGCACTTTGCCGCGACGAAATTTTCGCGGTCACGGAGCACGTCGGCTACTGCGTCACGCCGGAATTTCACTACTATGGCATCGTAAACGCCGGAAGCACCAGGATCGTCGTCGGCCCCACGCGGCAGATCGCAGAGACCGCACAGGAGCTGCGGACGCTGGCCTTCCGGCTCGATCTGAGCGGCGACGCCGCGCGCACCTTTGCCGAAGGGATGCGGAGCATCGTCCGTATGCCCATCGAAAGCGTGCTGCAAATGCTCTGCACCGTGAACTATGTGCTCCATCATGAAAAGCTGGAGCTGCGGGATATCCGCATCCACGAGCAGGAGCAGGCAGAGCTGACCGCCCGGCAGGAGCGGCAGCATGCGCAGGAGCGGCTTTCCGCCGCAGCTCCGGAGGAAGCGCCGCAGACGGAGCACAACACCTATGATCTGGAGCAGCTTTTGCTGCGGATGGTGCGCAAGGGGGATACGAACGCGCTGCGCGCGTGGTTTTCCACCGCCCCCGCCGTCCGCGGCGGCGTTGTCGCGGGAGAGCCGCTGCGTCAGCGGAAAAATCTCTTTATCGTCACGGTGACGCTGGCCTCCCGCGCAGCCATTCAGGGCGGTATGCCGGTAGACGACGCCTTTACGCTCAGCGATTCCTACATCCGGCAGTGCGAGCTGCTGTCCTCTCCGGAACGGATCGTGAATCTGCAATACCGGATGCTGCTGGATTACACGGAGCGCGTGGAGCGGCTGCATCGCGGAAAAGCGCCGTCCAGGCTGGCGGCCGATGCGGCAAATTACGTCCGGCATCATCTTTCCGACGCGATCAAAACAGAGGACATCGCCCGTGCGTTGTATCTCAGCCGCCCGTATCTCTCAAAGCGCTTCAAGGCGGATACGGGCGAGAATATCACGGATTTCATCCTGAAGGAAAAAATGGAGGAGGCCAAACGCCTCCTCCGCTATTCGGACAAATCGCTCACCGTGATCGGCTCCTACCTCGGCTTTTCCTCGCCCAGCCATTTTTCGCGCGTGTTCAAGAAATACGCCGGATGCAGCCCGCGCGAGTACCGGGAGCGGTATGCCTGAGGCCCGGCTAAGCCGCAGGCTTTATCCCAGCCGGTTGCGGTACTCGTTGGCGCTGACGCCCTCGAGCTTCTTGAACGTCCGGGCAAAGTGTCCGCCGTCGGCGTAGCCGACCATCTCCACAATGTCGCCGATCTTGAGGCTCGGGTCTGCCAGCAGCTCCTTTGCCTCCTGGATACGGATGGCGTTCAGGAGATCGTAATAGGTCTTTCCCGCGTGACGGTTGATAAGCTTGGACAGGTGCCACTGCGAGACGTAGCAGTAATCCGCCACATCCTGAAGCGACAGCTTTTTCGCATAATTCTGTTCCATGTAGGCCACGGCCTTTTTCACAAGGAAGCTGCCCGCCTGCCGGTCGGCCGGTTCCTCCTCCGCCTCCTCCGGCGGCTGCTTCCTGTCGCCGAGGCGGCTCGTCATGGTCTCCAGCGCCTCGTGCAGCTCGTCCATTTTCGACGGCTTGAGCAGATACCGGCAGACGCCGAGGCGTATCGCCTCCTGCGCGTAGCCAAAATCGCGGTAGCCGGTCAGCACCGTGATCTGCATTTCCGGGAACTCGCTTTTCAGCCCCGCCAGCATCGTCAGTCCGTCCTGATCCGGCATCCGGATGTCCGTAAACACGATGTCCGGATGCCGTCTGCGGATCAGCTCCGCGCCGGATGCGGCATCATAGGCCGTCCCGGCCACCTCGCAGTGATAGTCCGCCCATTTGACGACCCTCCGAAGGCCCTCGACGATGATGCGTTCATCGTCGATCAGAACCACCTGATACATTCCCGTCCCCTCCGTTTTTTCAGTTCAGGCGCATCGCCTGCTCGACCGCGTCATGCGCCGTCATTTTCCCGGTCACAACGTTCGGGATATTGGCAAACAGCGCGCTGCGCGCCTCTCCGGCGATGGCGTCCTGCACCGCGCCGGTAAACGACGCCGTGCCCTCACTGACCTGCGCAGCCGCGCGATAGAGCGAATTGAGATTCTCCGGCTGCGGCGTCTCACGCAGCGCCGTGACCTCCGTCGTGACAAAATGCCGGATCACCTCGTCGGAGGTCAGCTGCGAAACGAACGCGACCGCCGCCTCGCGCTTCTGCGGATCGTCCCACGCCTTGCGCGTGATGAAGTAGCCCGTGGAAATGCCGCCGATGGTCTGGCGCGGCGTGCGCGCAGGCTTCGCCGGAACATAGCAGATCGTATAGTCGTCCAGCCGGTCGGCGTAATTTTCCGTCAGAAAGCCAACCTTCCACGAGCCGTCCACCAGAAACGACGCTTCGCCGTCGCCGAACATGGCGACCGTCTCCGCGTCCGCCGCCGTCAGCGTGTTTTCCGGGAACGCGCCCAGCTCATACAGCGTCCGCAGATCCTCCAGACCCGCGATCCACGCCTCAGAGGCCGCGTCCTCGATCAGTCTTCCGCCCGCATCCAGCGACGGGATCTGCAAATGTGCCGCCGCGCCGCCGTTATTGAGCACGGCAAATTCAAACCAGTAGTGCGGCATCTCGACAAGAGAGCATGCAATGGGTGTATACCCATTGCTGCGGATCGTCTGGCAATCCGTCAAAAACTGCTCCCATGTATAGTTCTCATCCGGCACGGCCACGCCGCATTTTTCCAGCACCGCCCTGTTGACGAACAGGTTTTCCCAGTATCCCATGACCGGGACGGCGTAGCATTTTCCGTCGGAAGCCGTCGGGAGCTTCGCATCGTCCATGTTCCGCGCGAAATCCGGGTATTCCGCGCGAATTTCGTCCAGTGGAACGACCTTTCCCGCCCGGATAAACGGCTCCGCGTCCGCATTCGTGAAGAAGAACAGAACGTCCGGCTCAGAGCCGGTCTCAAAATCGGTCAGCACTCTGGCCTTCCATTCCTCGCTCGAAATGTCCGAGCCGTCGTTCACGCGGTTTCCCGTGGACGCCTCATAGGCGCTGACCGCAGCCTCAAAGCTCTTCCGGTTGCCATCCTCGCCGCCGAAGGACGTGACGACGTTCAGCGTAACGCCCTGCGTCTGCTCCACCGTCTGCGCCGTGTTTCTGCGGCAGGCGCACAATGTGCTCAGCAGCGCCGCGGCAAGCAGCAGCGCGCACCATTTTTTCATACGCTTCTTCTCCTCATAAGCGGCGTCCGGTCTGCTCCCGGCCGCCGCGATTTGATCCCGTTGACCTTATTTTAGTGGATTTTCCGTCAAACCGGGAGGACTTTCTTTGCTCTTTTTTGTCTGTGGTTGTCCATTGCTGTCTGTCGTTGTGTTTTTCAGGACAGGCTTGGCATTCGCCTCATGCGGCAGGACGATCCTCGCCAGCACACGCCCAGCCTCCGGCTGGAGCACGGTAAAACGGCAGCGTTCGCCGTAGAGCAGCCGCAGGCGCTGGTTGACGTTGCGCATACCGGCGCTTCCGCCCGCGCGCACCGGCTCCGCAGAGACGCCGCCGTCCAGCGCCTCACGGATTCTGGCCCAGCCCTCCTCGGTCACGACGCCGTCGTGCTCCACCTCAAAATATAGCCCGTCCTCCGCACCGTAGGCGCGGAGGCAAAGCTCGCCGCCCCGGCGCGAAAGATCGTGCTCGACGGCGTTTTCCACGATGGGCTGTAGCATCAGCCGCGGCACGACCGCCGTCAGCAGCTGCGGCTCGATCTCCCTGCGGATACGGAGCCGGTCGCCGAGGCGCTCCTTGGTGATGTGCAGATAGGCGTCCACATATTTCAGCTCCTCCGAGAGCGGGATCTCCGAACGGCCGTCGCGGCCGATGGCCGCGTCCAGCATCGTGGACAGCGCCTCGATCATGGAGCATACCCGCTCGTCGTCGGCCAAGCGCGCCTCCCAGTTGATGATCTCCAGCGTATTGTTGAGAAAATGCGGGTTGATCTGGGACTGGAGCGCCTTGATCTTCGCCTGCTGCAGAGCCTGCTGCTCCATATAAAGCCGCTCGAACTGCCGCTTCAGCTCCGTGGACATGGCGTTGAAATGGCTGTAGAGCTGGCGGAATTCCGTATTCGGCGCCTCCTGCGGGATGACATAGCCGCGTTCCCCCGCCTGCACACGCTGGTTGGCGTCGATCAAAACCTCCATCGGGCGGTTGACGCCCCGGTAAAATAGCAGCACGATCAGCAAGATCAGCGGAATGCCCAGAAGCGCGATCCCGATGATCGCCCAGCGGAGCATCGGCATGGTGCTCAGCGGACTGAGCACCGTGGAATGCGCCGTCAGAAGCAGCGCATGGCCGTCGCAGTCGGTGGAATACTGCCGCCCGACGGGCGTATCGCCGCTCACCGGCTCCGCACCGAGCGGAACCTCCACGCCGTCGATCTGAAGGCTGGCGACGCGGACGTTTGCAATGCGGAACAGGGACTGGAACACCTCGCTCTTTTCCAGTCCGATCACCAGCATCGCGTATGGCGTAAAATCATGATCCAGCAGATTCCGCACCAAATACAGCTCGTCATCCACGGTCAGGAAATAGATCCCCGTATCCACGCTTTCCAGCAGCTCCAGCGCCGCCGGGTAGACGTTCGCGGTATAATACCGCAGCAGATTGAGCCGCGCCATTCCCGGAGCGGCCGCGTAGGCGTGGATCGGCTCCGCCCGGTCGCGTGAGGAGATGAACACGCAGCGGTAATTCTCGCTGCGCGTGAACTTCTGCGTCAGATATTCCGTCACATTCTTATAGATCAGGCTGCTCGATTCGCGGTAGCTCTGGCGTACCACGCCGTCATAGGAAACCGCCTTCGAGTCCTCGATCACCGACAGCAGCCGCAGTTCGACCTGGTGCATGGCGTTTTCCACGCCCATGTCCATCGACTGCTCGACATTGCGGTCGTTATAGAAATTGACCAGCACGCTGAACGTGATGACGACAATGACGATCGGCACGATCCAGCAGAGGAGCGTCGCCAGCGTCAGACCGGATTTCAGCGATTTGGGATCATATTGCAGCTTCAGCATAGGTTTTCTCCTTTGCCGTTTCTCTTTCTGAATTGTACTACGAAAAAGTCCGGCAGGCCAGTGCCTCGCCGGACTTTTTCAAAATCAAAGCCGTAAAAACGCCTTCCACGCGGCAATATACTGCTGCGCCTTTGCATCGGTCTCCGCCTCGGCGGCCATGCGCAGGAGCGGTTCCGTGCCGGAGAAGCGGCAGATTACCCAGCTCCCATCCTTGAAATAGACCTTGCAGCCGTCCTCGCGGCTGATATGATCGACGTTTTCAAATTCCGGGCAGGCCATCTGCTCGAAGAGGTATTTCCGCAGCGCCTCCTTGCGCTCCGGCGTCATGCGGAACGACGCCTCGGCGTAGCTTAGCTCGCCGTACTGCTCCTCGATCTCGCGGTAGAGCTGCGACAGCTTCTTGCCCGTCACGGCCAGCATCTCGACCAGCAGCGCAGCCGCGTAGATGCCGTCCTTGCCGGAGATGTGCCCCTTGACGGCGAGGCCGCCGGATGATTCGCCGCCGATGATGGCGTCCGTCTCGGTCATTTTGGCCGAGACCCACTTGAAGCCGACCGGCACCTCATAACACCTCTGCCCGAGGCCCGCCGCGACGCGGTCGAGCAGCACCGTTGTGGAGTTGTTCCGCACGCACGGCCCCTTCCAGCCGCGGTATTTGACCAGATAGTAATACAGCAGTACAAGGAGCTTATTCGGATGGACGAACTGGCCCTCGTCGTCAATCACGCCCAGCCGGTCCGCGTCGCCATCGGTCGCAATGCCGAGATCGCAGCGGCAGCGATCCATCACGACCGCCGCCAGTGGGCCGAGCGTCTCCTCGTTCGGAGCCGGGAGCTTTCCGCCGAAGAGCGTATCGTGCCGGTCATGGATGACCTCCAGATCACAGCGGCAGGTCATGAGGATCATGCTCAGGCTCGTCTGGCTGACGCCGTACATCGGATCGAGCGCGATGCGCAGCTGCGCGTTCTTGATGGCCTCGACGTTGATGGCGGAAAGGATGCTGTCAATGTATTCGTTCGTCGGGTTGTGCTCGGTGACGACGCCCGCCGCGACGGCGGCGTCATAGTCCATGGATTGAATTTTGTCCGGGTCGATCTGGGCGATCTCTGCCTCGATTCTGTCCGTGACCGTCCGGTCGGCGTCGCGTCCACCGGCGGTAAAGACCTTGATGCCGTTGTAGATGGCCGGGTTGTGGCTGGCCGTGACGGCAATGCCGTAGGGCATGGCGCGCTTTTTGACCATGAACATCATGAGCGGCGTGGGCGAGGCGCGGTTGATGACGTAGGGCCGGAAGCCATAGCCCGCCATGACCTCCGCCGCCCAGTGGGCGGACTCCTTCGAGAGGAAGCGCCGGTCGTAGCCGACGCAAACTTCAGCGCCGTCGCAGCCCTCCTTGTGCATGAGGCTGCACAGCCCTGCTATCAGGAGGCGGATATTCGCCTTTGTGAATTCATCTGCAATGACGGCTCTCCAGCCGCCGGTTCCGAATTTTATCATAGCTTCACCCCATTGTCACTTCTGCATGGCAGACGCTGCCCGCCGGAAGCACCGGCAGCTCCGCGACCGCCCTTCCGTCCGCAAGAATTTCCTTCACGCCCTTTTCCACGCCGTCCGGATTTCTGACGTGGATATAATACTCCGCACCGCGCCATTTGCGCTTCACGGTAAATTCCTTCCAATCCGCCGGGATGCACGGGTCGATGCGCAGGCCCTCGAAGTCCGGCCGCACGCCAAGCAGATACTGTGTCGCCGCGTAATACGCCCAGCCGGCCGAGCCGGTCATAAACGGATGATGTGCCTCGCCGTAGGTCGTGTGATCCCTGCCGGAGATAAACTGGCAGTAGGTGTACGGCTCCGCCTTTCGAATTTCGATCTTGTCGTTCTGTAGCGCCGGACAGAGGGCGTCGTAGAACTTCATGGCGCGGCTGCCGCGTCCGAGAATCGCCTCGGCGCACCATGCCCACGGGTTCGGATGGCTGAATACGGAGCCGTTTTCCTTGAGTCCCGGATAAACGCGCGTGACGAAGCCGATGGCGTCGTCGGGCTTTGTGAAGCTCGGCGCGTTCAGCATCAGGCCGTAGGGCGTGTACAGGTATTCATCCACTGCGTCCATGGCGGCAAGGCCGTGCTCACGGCCCGCAGCGCCAGAGAGCACCGCCCAAGTATTGCTCTCCATATGAACGCGCCCCTCCACGTCGGTTTTGGTACCGATCCTCCGGTTTCCGGCGGTAATGCCGCGGATGTACCAGCCGCCGTCCCACAGGACGCTTTCCGCCGTCTCCCGAACATGCGCCGCTATGGCCTCATACTTTTCCGCATCGGCGCTGCGGCCCATGCGCTTTGCCAGCGCGACGAAATTCTCCAGCGCCCAGTAGTGCAGGAAGCTGACCATGGCGCTCTCTCCGCCGCCGAGATTCAGGCAGTCGTTCCAGTCTGCGCGCAGGCCCTTGCAGATGCCGTTCTGTCCGACCTGCCGCGCGGAGAAGTTCAGAATACGCTGCATATGCTCGTAGACCGTACCCTCACCGCCGTCGGCGTAGGTCACGCTCCGGTCGATAAACGCAAAATCGCCGGTCTCGCGCACATACTGCACGATCGACGCGACCAGCCACAGCGCGTCGTCCGCGCAGGCGTCCTTGAGACCGTGGACGATCTGGCTCTTGTCCGGCGTCGGAACGACCGTCGGCGATTTGAACGACTGCTGCGGCGCGTCCGGCTCAAACCAGCGCGGCTCAAACAGGTGCAGACCGTAGCCCTCCTTTGTGAGCGCATGCAGAAGCTCAATCAGTCGGCTGCGGCATTTTTCGGGATTCGAGTGCAGCACCATCATGGCGTCCTGCGCCGTGTCGCGGTAGCCGAGGCCGACGCGCCCGCCGACCTCGATGAACGAGGTAAAGCGGGAGAACATGACGTTGATCTCGCTCTGATAGAGGTTCCAGATGTTCAGCTCGGTGTTCATGCCCTCGTTTGGGGTGCTGACCTGCAGGCAGGAGAGCTTGTCGTCCCAGAACTTGGCCAGCCGCGCAAAATCCTCGTCGGCCTTTTCTGCCGTCCAGCGGGCCTTCGCCGCCTTTCCGGCTTCCAGCCCGCCTTCTCCGAGCAGGAACAGCAGCCGCGTTTCCTCACCGGGGACCAGCGTCATGCTCTTTTTGAGTACGCCGCAGTGATTGCCGCCCTTCTGGCCGGGGATCTCACATTCGCCCGTCTCAACCGCAATGGGATCGCGTTCGGTGCGGTAGGGGCCGAGGAAGCGGTCGCGCAGGCATGCGTAGCCGTCCGGCGCGAAGTCGGATGTAAAGAACTGATAGCCGTTCTCCTCATAATACAGATCGTTTTCGATCACGCCGTCCTGATACCGGCTGCCGGAGGCGTAGAGGCTCATCTGGAAGTTCTTGTTGTCCATATCGATCTGGTGGAAGCTGAATTCCAGATAGGAGAAAACGGACAGCCTCCGAGGTCTGCCGGAGTCGTTGCGGAGCCGCACGTCCCACAGCTCGACCGGCTCGTCCATAGCCGCGAACAGCTTCTGTTCGGCGTGGATATCGCCGTAATCGCAGAGATATTTTACATAGCTCAGCCCGTGGCGGCAGGAATATTTCGCCTTGTCCTTCCCTACCGGCTGCCACGAGATCGTCCAATAGTCGCCGGTCTCGTCGTCGCGGATATAAACGTAGTGTCCCGGCCCGTCCATCGGCACGCCGTTCGGACGGAAGCGTGTGATCCGGTGATATTCCGGCGTCTTGTAGAGCAGATAGCCGCCCGCCGTGTGATTGAACACGCCGTACAGATTGCCGACGCCGATATAGTTCGTCCAGGAGACCGGCAGATCGACGCGGTCGATCACATATTCCCGGTTCTGATTGTCAAAATGGCCGTACTGCATTGCCTCTCCACCTCACTGCTGGTTATTTTTCGCGCAGACGCGCATCCATCTGCGCCAGAAATTCAAATTGCTCCGTGTCCTCGTCCGCCTCCCATACGATCAGCCCTGCGAGCTTCTTTTCCAAGATCCAGTCCAGCTTTTTCTGGAGCGAAAGCGGGTTTTCGTAGGAAAGAAACCACCGCGCGTATGGGGAATCGGGGTCGTCGTTATACATCCACGCCGCACCGTCCCGCTCGGAGTATTCCATATGCCAGCCGCATCCGCCGCGGTCAAAGCGGCTGGCGATGAAAAAGCGGCCGTTTTCCTGCCGGAGCGTATAGCCGCTGACAGCCTCCGCCTCCAGCTCCCG
>ENA-ORNK01001802-ORNK01001802.1-human-gut-metagenome-genome-assembly--contig:-NODE-1802-length-14324-cov-10.958582_pt1 | contig 14324 bp, 9 predicted proteins | sample MGYA00242115_ERZ509022 | MGnify/ENA primary metagenome ERZ509022 (study PRJEB26280, sample SAMEA2338690) | human gut metagenome | biome: human gut; feature: human-associated habitat; material: faeces...
AAGCAATACTTTACGAGTATAAAAAATAATCCCCACGAAATTTCTACTGACCCATAATCAAGAGTTCCTTCCGGGAGAAGGAGACGATAACCGTTTGTTTCCATTATATTTTATTTTTATTCTTGTAGGCAAAGATAATATTTATTGAATTAACCCCTCAAGTTTTTACGTTGATCCGATAAAAACGGATTAACGTAACAACTGGTTCACGCCTTACCCGATTATTCGCCTTATTCTCTGGAGAAATATGAGTGTCTTAAAGATATCATGCGATAACTTGCATGGTCTGAGTGGAAGAATAGAATATCCCTTAGGCTGAGAAGGTAGGGAGAAGATATCTTGATTGGTGGTAATGAATAATCTGTAAGAGTGTGTAAAGCTTCAGTTTACTGAATATAAAAAAAGAGGACAAAAGATTTTATCTGAAAATCTTTCGTCCTCTGATTATGGATGATGTATTGATGTTTTTCTAAAATCAGTACGGTGTATATTATCTTGTATACTGACCGTACATTGCCATTGCACTTGCATTCAAGTTTTTCTTAATAGCTTTGAATAAATCTTTTACCTGTTTCATAATTGTTACCCTTTCTTTTGTTTTTGCGTTTACTAAGTTAATTTAGTATTGCTTTTCCCCTCTTTTTATGGGGTTAGTCTAGTTAATGTTATCCTTGTTTTATGTTTTACAACACAAAATTACAGGGTTTTGTTTATTCTTTATTCATCTAATAAGAAAAAAATGACTTCCGATGCCCTTTTCTTGATTTATATCAAAGAGTGCTTCAAGGAATAAGCAGTGAAGAGTCTCCGTAGCTCAAGAAACGGAAATCGTGTGCCAGTGCATAATCATAGATTTTATGCCAGTCACCTTTTACGAAAGCTGAAACCAGCAAAAGCAGTGTACTTTGAGGCTGGTGGAAGTTTGTGACCATGCGCTTCACTATTTTGTATTCGTATCCGGGAGCGATAATAATCTGCGTACTTGTATGGAGTGCGTCAAGATTATGGCGGTTCATATAATCCAATATACATTGCAGTGACTCTATGGTACTGAGTGTAACATCCGATTCATAGGGTTGCCACTGTTTTACGTGCAATTCTTCCTGACTGGCATCAGGATTCTGGCTGATAGTTACTCCTATATAATATAAGCTTTCGAGTGTACGTACGGAAGTTGTACCAACAGCTACAGCTTCTCCTCGATGTGCAATCAGCTTTTCTATAGTGCTTTTGTTGACCGAAATGTATTCTGTATGCATTTCGTGACCTTCTATTTCTTCGCTTTTGACCGGTTTGAATGTTCCGGCTCCTACGTGCAGCGTGACTTCTTCCAAGTCTACACCTTTTTCTTTGAGCGATGCCAGTACGCGTTCTGTAAAATGCAGTCCGGCAGTAGGAGCAGCAACCGATCCTTTTATTTTAGAGTAAACAGTCTGATAAGTTTCCTTGTCGCTTTCCTGAGTTTCACGATTCAGATAAGGTGGAATAGGCAGTTCGCCGAATACTTCCAATATATCAGCAAAGGTAACTTCCGGATTATCCCAGGTGAAATCTACCCAATGACTTGTACCGTGACATTCTCCGCGTGTAGCAGTCAGCGTGATTGTTTTTCCTTTTACCGTCATCTCTTTATGCAGCGGCCCTTCTTTCCATTTCTTCAGGTTACCGATCATACATAACCATGCGGCATGATGAGTCTGCTGGAAATTGAGTACATAATCGTTTGGCTGAATAGGTTCCAGACAAAATATTTCGATCAGTGCACCTGTTTCCTTTCTGAAGTGCAGGCGTGCCTGAATAACTTTTGTATTATTGAAAACCATCAGCATACCCGGTTCCATATAGTCGGGTAAAGAAGTAAATACAGTTTCGCTTACTTCCCCGTGGTGATATACAAGTAATTTCGACTGGTCGCGTACAGGAAGCGGGAATTTAGCAATACGTTCATCGGGTAGCGGATAGTTATAATCGCTGATTTTTATATGCTTAGTTTCTGTCATAGTGTTGAGTAGTATTTTTTAATGTCTGCAAAATTACTGAATTTCTTTCGGGTTTTTGTTCTCAGTCCTATAAGAATAACTTTTTTTATTCTTGTTTCTTTCGGAATACACTTTCGGATACATGAGCTGGCAGTTTTTTATCGGAAAAACTGCCTGAAGTCCGCTCTTGGGGAAGTAGGTTTCAGATATTTCCTATATAGATAAAGGAAAAACATTGCTTTAAAAAGTAGGTAAAAATATCATTACTCACTAGTAAAATCCTTACTTTTGCGTAATAAACCAAATAAGAAGAAAATATGAAAATAGGAGATAAAGTCCGCTTCCTTAGCGAAGTAGGAGGAGGAATAGTAAGAGGATTTCAGGGAAAAGATGTTGCGCTGGTAGAAGGTGAAGACGGTTTTGAGATACCTATGCTGATAAAGGAGTGTGTTGTCATTCAGACGGATGACTATAATATTCCGCTTAAGTCAGCAAAGAAACCCGAAGCACCGCAAGCAGCCGAAGAAGAAATAGAGGAAGAAAAGCCTGTAACATACCGTGCTCCGGAGATACGGGGAAATGATGTATTGAACGTATATCTGGCTTATGTGCCTCAGGATGTAAAGGCCATTTCATCGACTGCTTTTGATGCTTATCTGGTGAACGACAGCAACTATTTTGTCGATTATCTGTATTTGTCGGCAGAAGGAAAAAGCTGGACATTGCGCAGCAGAGGAACCATCAAGCCGAATATGAAGATGCATCTGGAGGAGTTCGAAAAGAGTGAATTGAACGGTATGGAACATGTAGCCGTGCAACTGCTTGCTTATAAAGACGACCGTACTTTCCTTCTGAAGAATGCCATCAATACGGAAGTGCGTATTGATACCGTAAAATTCTACAAGTTGCATACGTTCCAGCAGAGTGATTTCTTTGCCGAACCGGTTTTGATATACGATATTGTACGCGATGATGAAGAAGTAAAACAAGTATATGTTTCGGCCAACGATATCAAGGAAGCTCTGTTGCAGAAGAATGTGTCGGATGTTCCAGCCAAGCTGCAAAAGAAACAGCACAAGGTAAAAAATGATATTGTAGAAGTAGACTTGCACATTCATGAACTGCTGGACGATACTACAGGTATGGGAAATGCAGAAATGCTGAACTATCAGCTTGATGTATTCCGCAAGACACTGGAAGAATACAAAAATAAGAAAGGACAGAAAATCGTGTTTATCCACGGAAAAGGTGATGGAGTCTTGCGTCGTGCCATACTTGATGAACTCAAGCGCAAATATAAAAACTATCCCAGTCAGGACGCTTCGTTCCGCGAATACGGTTTCGGAGCTACCATGGTGACTATCCGATAACCGGGGTAACAGCAGGAAATCAGAATACCATTCCGGACATAAATCACACAGATTTATTCCTGCTCTGAAAATATCAGCATCTTTTCAGAAAAAGATGCTGATATTTTAATCAAAAGAAGAGCATATTTTCCGGAAAAGAAGAGCATGTTTTTTTAGGTCTGTGTACAGTAAGTGTAATTCATTGAAATGCACGGATATACATTTAAGTGTACAAATTTCTATTTCCCTGCTCTTTTCGAATCCTTATCTTTGCCTGAAAGAATCCAATTCAGGCATTTTTTTATATGAAAACACACATTATCCGTCGTGCTTTGCTTGCACTAGGCATCTGTTCTGCACTGAATATGCAGGCACAGGCTCCACATCCCGAACGTATCTACCTGTCGGGAACAGGTACAGACTATACCCGTACATGGGAATTTTATTGTTCCAAAGGACAAAATTCCGGGAAATGGAAATCCATAGAGGTTCCTTCCTGCTGGGAATTGCAAGGATTTGGAGAATACACTTATGGACGTTATTATACTATCAAAGGAGCAAAACCCAGTGATGAAACAGGTATATACCGCTATCGTTTTCTTACTCCCGATTGTGGAAAAAACGACCGCATCAAACTGTTTTTCGACGGGGTGATGACCGATGCCGAAGTTAGGGTAAATGGCAATCCGGCAGGACAGATCCATCAGGGAGCTTTTTATCGTTTTTCTTATGACATAACTTCACTGCTGAAAGCCGAGGGGGAAAACCTGCTCGAAGTGAAAGTAGCCAAGCAGTCTGCAAACAAGTCGGTGAATGCTGCCGAACGACGTGCCGACTGGTGGCTGTATGGGGGCATCTATCGTCCGGTATGGCTGGAGGTTGTTCCTGATGTTTCGATGGAACATTTCATACTTGACGCGCGTGCAGACGGTTCGTTGCGTGCTTCGGTACGCATGGCTGGTAATGCCGAAGGACATGTGCTGGCTGTATCCATAAGAGGGTTGAAAGACGGAAAGCCCTTACGGACACTGCAAGGCAAAGAGCAGGTCAGTTGTCCGCTTGCCACCTCCGGCAGAGAAACCGAGTTTACATGCAAATGGTCGGATGTAAAAGTATGGAATATCGAAGCTCCGGAACTTTATGTGGCGCGTCTGGAACTGAAAGACCGCAGCGGAAACGTTATTCAGGTTCGTGAAGAGCGGATCGGATTCCGTACCATTGAGTTTTTTCCGCAAGACGGTATTTATCTGAACGGAACCCGCCTGATTGTGAAAGGTATCAACCGGCATTCGTTTTCGGTAGACGGCGGACGGACTACAAGTGCAGCCATGAGTCGTCAGGATGCTCTGCTCATTAAAGAAATGAATATGAATGCTGTACGTTCTCATTATCCGCCCGATGAACATTTTCTTGATATGTGCGACTCTCTCGGACTGGTATATATCGATGAGCTTTCGGGCTGGCATGGACGTTATGATACGGAAACCGGTGCACGGCTGATCAGGGAAATGGTAGAACGGGATGTGAATCATCCGTCGGTTATCTTATGGAGTAACGGAAACGAAGGCGGATGGAATACCGATAATGACAGCCTTTTCTGTAAATACGATAAGTTTCAGCGTAGGCATGTCATCCATCCCTGGGCTGATTTCGACGGACTTGATACGCATCATTATCCGGCCTATCTTACAGGTGTGGCACGCTTTACCAACGGATATAAGGTGTTTATGCCTACAGAGTTTATGCATGCCATGTACGATCAGGGTGGAGGAGCCGGACTTCGTGACTTTTGGGACAGGTGGATGACGAATCCCATGTTTGCAGGAGGCTTTATCTGGGTATTCTGTGATGAGGCTCCCAAACGTTCCGACAGAGGAGGCGTGCTTGATTCGGACGGATCGAATGCTCCCGATGGTGTTGTGGAACCACGCAGGGAAAAGGAAGGAAGTTTCTATGCCATACGTTCCCAGTGGTCGCCGGTACAGATAAAACCCTTGCTTATAACAGAACATTTCGATGGAAGCTTTTTCGTCTCGAATGAATATATCTATACCAATTTAAAAGATTGCCGGATGACTTATGAAGTTTTGTCGTGTGACATTCCTATGCAGGGAGCTGTTTCCCGTATATTGGCGCGTGGCGAGGTTACGCTTCCTGCCTTGTCTCCGGGTGAAACAGGCAAAGCTCGTTTTTCGTTGCCGGCTTCTTTTGTTGAAGGAGATGTATTGAAACTGGAAGCCTTCGACAGGGACGGACATCGCATTTGTGATTGGTCTTTTCCTATCCGGCTTGCAAATCCGTATTTTCAGCGTCATTTGGCACAGGTTTCCACGGGCTTGTCCGGTAATACTGTTTCGGCACGTAACAACGGAAAAGAAATTGTACTGAAAAGTGAGAAGGTAAGCGTAACTTTCGATGCGGCTACGGGGATGATTCTCCGTGTGCTTTCGGGGAATACTGAGATACCTTTAACCAATGGTCCGGTAGCAGTCGGCATGAAGATGCTCTACCAGCCTGCCAGCAGTTATGTGCGTCAGGATTCGGAAGAAGCCGTTTTTTGTGCCCGCTACAAGGGAGGAGCTGATTCGATTGTCTGGCGGCTTACCTCTCAGGGATTGCTTTACATGGATGCGGTACTGCTGAACCGTGCGTCGGGAGGCGGAGGTTTCGATGATGCTTTCATGGATACGGAGGTATATAATCTGGGATTGACTTTTTCTTATCCGGAACGCATTTGTAAGGGGATGAAATGGCTGGGCAGAGGACCTTACCGGGTGTGGAAAAATCGTATTCCGGGTACGAATTATGGTATCTGGCATAAAGATTACAACAATACCGTTACGGGCGAGAGTTACGACAATCTCGTTTACCCTGAATTTAAGGGCTATCATGCCAATATGTATTGGGCTACGTTCGAAAGCGATACAGCACCTTTTACTGTTTATTCGCGTACGGACGGTATTTTCTATCGTGTCTTTACACCCGAAGAACCGAAAGGCAGTGCAAAACGGACCATGCCCGAATTTCCTGAAGGGGATATATCGTTCTTGCTTGATATCCCTGCCATCTGTTCGTTCAAGCCGATTGAACAACAAGGTCCGAACAGTCAGCCGGGAAATATACGTATCAAGAAGGGAGATGAAGGGTTACGTCTGAACCTGATGTTCGATTTCAGAAAAGAGAATTAAAAATATTCTCGTTGGGTTGTACTGCTAAAACTGTTTTATTTTGGCGGGATAAATTAATAATAATGTGTACCTTTGCAAGCTGAAATCAGAACAAGTGTATGCAACAAGACAATAAACCTATTATTGAAGTAAAGAATGTGTCGAAGTTTTTTGGTGAAAAAACGGCACTCGATAATATAAACTTATCTATCCGTAAAGGTGAGTTTGTGACGATTCTTGGTCCTTCCGGATGCGGAAAGACTACTTTGCTGCGGCTTATCGCAGGTTTTCAGACTGCCTCGGAGGGCGAGTTGTACATTGGTGGGAAGGAGATTACACAAATTCCTCCGCATCGTCGTCCGGTGAATACGGTATTCCAGAAGTATGCTTTGTTTCCTCACCTGAATGTATATGATAATATCGCTTTCGGACTGAAGCTGAAAAAAATGCCTAAGGCAGAAATGGAGAAAAAGGTGAAGGCTGCGTTGAAAATGGTGGGTATGACCGACTATGAGTACCGTGACGTAAACTCTTTGTCGGGCGGACAGCAGCAGCGTGTGGCTATTGCCCGTGCCATTGTAAACGAGCCGGAAGTGTTGTTGCTTGATGAGCCTCTTGCTGCACTCGACCTGAAAATGCGTAAGGACATGCAGATGGAGTTGAAGGAAATGCACCGCCGTCTGGGCATTACCTTTGTTTATGTTACTCACGATCAGGAAGAAGCATTGATACTGAGTGATACCATCGTGGTAATGAGCGAAGGAAAAATCCAGCAGATAGGTACACCGACAGATATCTATAATGAGCCGATCAATTCGTTTGTTGCCGATTTTATTGGTGAAAGTAATATCTTGAACGGTACGATGGTGCGTGACTGTCTGGTTCGTTTCTGCGGTCAGGAGTTTGAGTGTGTGGATAAGGGATTTGGAGAAAATGCTCCTGTCGATGTGGTGATACGTCCGGAAGACTTGTATATATTTCCTGTTTCCGATGCTGCACAGCTTCGCGGTATCGTTCAGTCGTGCATCTTTAAGGGAGTGCATTACGAAATGGCAGTTGCTGTGGGCGATTATGAGTTTCTGGTACAAGATTATCATGCTTTCGAAGCAGGTTCGGAAGTCGGTCTGCTGATTAAGCCGATGGACATACATATCATGCAGAAGGAACGTGTATGTAATACGTTTGAGGCATCCATGATGGATGAAACGCATGTGGAATTTCTCGGTTGCGAGTTCGAATGTCCTCGGGTGGACATGAGTGACTCGTCACGCGACTGGAAAAATGTGAAGGTAGAGGTCGATTTCGACAAAGTGATATTGCAGGATAATGAAGAAGACGGTATGCTTACCGGTGAAGTGAAATTCATACTTTATAAAGGAAACCATTATCATCTTACTGTCTTTTCCGATTGGGACGAGAATGTATTCGTCGATACTAATGATGTGTGGGACGATGGTGACCGTGTAGGTATCACTATTCCTGCTGAGGCTATTCGTGTAATATGTTAATATAAGGATAATGAAGAAATTGCAACATTTTTTCTCTTCACGCAAGAGTTGGGTTTTGCCGTATCTCATTTTTTCGGTCATATTCGTAATTATTCCGCTGTTGCTGATTGTAGTATATGCATTTACCGACGATATGGGACATCTTACACTGGCTAATTTCAGTAAGTTTTTTGCTCATTCGGAGTCTGTCAATACATTTGTGTACTCTATAGGTATTGCCATTCTTACTACTCTTGGCTGTATATTACTGGGTTATCCGGTAGCCTGGATTCTGAACAACAGCAAGAATCTGAGTTATTCGCGTACGCTGATCATGTTGTTTATCCTTCCGATGTGGGTAAACATTCTGGTACGTACACTTGCCACGGTAGCGTTGTTCGATTTTTGCAGGCTGCCGTTGGGAGAGGGAGCTTTGATTTTCGGTATGATATACAATTTTATTCCCTTTATGATTTATCCCATTTACAATACCTTGCAGAAGATGGACAGAAGTTACATTGAAGCAGCACAGGATTTGGGAGCAAACTCTTTCCAGGTATTCTGGAAGGTTATATTTCCTTTGTCCATGCCGGGTGTGGTAAGCGGTATCATGATGGTATTCATGCCTACTATTTCGACTTTTGCCATTGCCGAGCTGTTGACCATGAACAATATCAAGCTTTTCGGAACTACCATACAGGAAAATATAAACAACAGCTTGTGGAACTACGGAGCAGCTCTTTCGCTCATCATGTTGTTCCTTATTGCCGCAACTTCCTTGTTTACTCCCGAAAATAAGGATGAGTCGGAGAGAGGAGGTGGTGTATGGTAAGAAGAATCATCGAGCAGACATATTTGTGGATATTGCTGATTTTGCTTTATGCACCTATTTTGATTATTGTGGTTTATTCGTTTACCGAAGCAAAAGTGCTGGGTAACTGGACAGGTTTTTCATTTAAGCTTTATGAGTCACTGATGAATACCGGTGCACACCATTCGCTGATGAATGCTTGTATCAATACGATCGCCATTGCTTTCATTGCTGCTACGGTTTCTACTTTGTTGGGAAGTATTGCAGCTATTGGAATATTCAACTTGCGGGCTCGCAGCCGGAAAGCTGTAGGATTTATCAATACGATTCCTATCTTAAACGGGGATATCATTACGGGTATATCGCTGTTCCTGCTGTTTGTTTCTTTGGGAGTAACACAGGGATTTACAACTGTTGTGCTGGCTCATATTACTTTTTGTACGCCTTATGTGGTGCTGAGTGTACTTCCCCGTCTGAAACAGATGAATCCGAACCTGTATGAAGCAGCACTCGATCTGGGAGCAACACCGATGCAGGCACTCTGGAAAGTGATTATTCCTGAGATACGTCCGGGTATGATCAGCGGTTTCCTGCTGGCACTGACTATCTCGTTCGATGATTTTGCCGTAACAGTGTTTACCATCGGTAATCAGGGACTGGAAACCCTCTCTACTTATATTTATGCCGATGCCCGAAAGGGAGGACTGACTCCTGAGCTTCGTCCGTTGTCCGCCCTTACGTTTGTTGTTATATTGGTATTGTTGATTATTATTAACCGCAGAGCCGGAAAAGCTCAGAAGAAATAAGGCTTTGCCGGAGTAGAAACCGTGTGCTGAAACATAGAATGAAAAGATTATATCAATTTATCGTATGTCTGTGGGCTTGCCTTACGATGGCAAGCTGCTATAATGCTGATGAGTCACGCCAGAATATATTGAAAGTATATAACTGGGCAGACTATATTGGTGAAGGCGTGCTGGAAGATTTTCAGCAATACTATAAAGAACAGACAGGAGAAGATATACGTATCGTTTATCAGACTTTCGATATAAACGAAATCATGCTCACCAAAATCGAAAAAGGGCATGAGGATTTTGATGTGGTATGTCCTTCGGAATATATCATCGAACGAATGCTGCATAAAGGTTTGTTGCTGCCTATCGATACTACCTTTGCACATTCTCCTAATTACATGAAAGGTATTTCTCCGTATATTCTTCGACAAATAAATAAGCTGGGAACTGCTGAAAATCCGGCAAGCCGATATGCTGTATGTTATATGTGGGGAACTGCCGGACTGTTGTACAATACTCAGTATGTTATTGCCGAGGATATGAAAACATGGGGCTGTCTGTGGGACAAACGTTTTGCAGGACGTATTCTGATGAAAGACGCCTATCGTGATGCTTATGGTACAGCTATGCTGTATGCTTACCGCAAGCAGCTTGCCGACAGTACCGTTACTGTTCCTGAATTGATGAACGATTATTCTCCGGCAGCTATGGATACGGTAGAAAAGTATCTGAAACTGTTGAAACCCAATGTTGCTGGCTGGGAAGCCGATTTCGGAAAGGAGATGATGACAAAGGGAAAAGCATGGATAAATATGACTTGGAGCGGTGATGCACAATGGGCTATCGAAGAAGCTGAACAGGTGGGTGTCGATTTGTCTTATTCTATCCCTGAAGAAGGTAGTAATATCTGGTACGACGGATGGGTGATTCCGAAGTATGCCAAGAACGTAAAAGCTGCAAGTTACTTTATCAACTTTCTGTGCCGTCCCGATATTGCTTTGCGCAATATGGAAGAAAATGGCTATGTCAGCGCAATAGCAGCTCCCGAAATCATGGAAGCATGCATTGATACAACACTGACTGAAACGGTGGATGCAAGCTACTTTTTCGGACCGGAAGGACGTGATGTAAAATTACGCAATACGCAATATCCTGATATTTCTGTCGTAAACCGTTGTTCCATGATACGCGATTTTGGTGACAAGACGGTCAATGTGCTTGAAATATGGTCACGTATCAAAGGGGATAATTTGAATAGCGGGATTGTTATTCTTATTCTGGTTGTTGTCGCAGGACTGAGCGGATGGCAGATACACCGCCGTATTCAGACGTACAAGCGTAAACGCAAGCAGCATCGTAAGCGCCGGCGTAGATGATTATCCCTAAAAGAAATAGGAAACTCCCTATCGGCAAATGGAGAGTTTCCGTTGCAGGAGGATTTTTATCCTCCTATTTTTGTATCAGGAAATTAAAAAAATATTGAATATGAAGATTAAGAAGTTCGCATTATTACTTTGCCTTGCGCTTTGTGCATGTTGTTTGCCGGCAAATGCCTCGTCATTAGGCGATATACGCGTCAACGCTCGTTTTCTGACAGACCGTATGGCTTTCGAACTGAATCTGAACCAGAGTCAGTACAATGATTTGTTTGAAATAAACTTTGACTTTCTGAGTGGAGTGGATCCTTATCTGACGGGTATGGCATGTGCCGATGCTGCTGCACTTGATGCTTATTATCGGTATTTGGATGAAAGAAACGATGACCTTCGCTGGATTCTTTCCAGTTCGGCATACACTCGTTTTCTTGCAATCGAATACTTTTTCCGTCCGATTTATGCGATGAATAATGTTTGTTATCTGCGGGTGTATAAGGTATACCCTAACAGAAGTTTCTTCTATTTCGGACGTCCGGTACATTACCTTACTTACCATGGAGCACACAGCCGCCGTTTTTACCGGAATACAGGCTATTACTGTGCGCATTGTACCGGCCGTTATCATCATCCGGTGTATAAAGGTCATTTCCACTCTCGTCCGGAGTTCAGAAAACATGACTTTATCGCTCCTCGGCCGGTTAAGAATCCCGGATATCATTTTACTCCGGCACGACCTTCAGCTCCGGCAGCACCCTCTCATCGTCCTGAGGCACGTCCGCCATATCGTCCGGGTATAAGTGCAAAACCTGCTCCCAAACCGGTACCAAAGCCAGACAAACGTCCGCCTCATGCAAGTGGTATCCGTCCGCCTCAAAACGGAAATCATCATTCGGTCAGACCCGGTACTTCCAGACCGTCGGATAAAGCTCCCAACAGGGTGACAAGACCTTCAAGGACAGAACGTAAGGATAACCGTCCGTCTGTTCGTTCGGAAAGAAAAGAAAACAGGAAACCAGTTAAACAAATAAAAGAAAAATCTTTCTTGCACAACATGTAAGTAAAACGTATTTTTGCGGCAGATATCAATAAAGATATTATGAAAAGTCGAGTACTTAAATGGTTTGCCGCAGGATTGATTGCAGTTGTGCTTGTGGCAGGAACAGGACTCTTTCTTTTTCGGGGAGCCCTGTTGCGCTGTGTTGCCGATGAAAAGTTGGCTGCTTTAGAGCAGCGTTATAACTTGCGTATTGCCTATCGTGAATTGGGAATGCCTTCTTTGTCTGTCATCCGCCTGGAAGGATTGACAGTAGTACCTGAAGATCACGATACCTTACTGACTCTCGAAAAAGCCGAGACCGATATCGATTTGCTTCCTTTGCTTAGAAAAAGAGTTTCCGTACATCAGGTTGATGTAGAGGGTATGAAACTTTCTTTTGTAAAGCAAGGTAATGTTTCGAACTATGATTTTCTTTTCCGTCAACAGACTGTATCGGAAGCTGATCCGGGTAAAGTAGAAAGTGTATTGGCTGGATACGATGTGCAGGTAAGTAAAATACTTAGCCTGGTATTCAGATTATTGCCGGAAAATGGAGAATTACGCAACTTGAGTGTGACGGCGCGCCGGGACTTGCTGCAAACAAGTTTTTATATTCCTGAGCTTATACTGGCAAACAGTCAGTTTGCTTCTGCTATTCAGGTGGAAGAGGGAGCTATTAAGGGAGAATGGAAAGTAAGAGGTACGCTTGCACGCAGTATGCGCCTGATAGAAGGCAGCATTGCTTCCGGCAGTACAAATGAAAAAATCATACTTCCCTACATCCGTCCCCATTATAATGCGACGGTTGCATTCGATTCCATAGCCTTTAAGCTTTCAGAAAAGTCTGCTTCTGCTACGCCTCTTACACTGGAGGGGATGGCATCTGTAGACGGGCTGGAGGTTTATCATACAGCACTTTCACCCGATACGATTGATCTAGATAAAGGAAAGCTGGAATATCCCTGCCATGTAGGAGGTAATTATTTCGAATTGGACAGTGTTTCTACTGTTATATTCAACCGCCTTGATTTCCATCCTTATTTACGGGTAGAAAAAGAAAAAAAGTGGCATTATACGGCAAGCATCCATCGTTCGCCTTTCCCTTCCGAAGATTTGTTTGCTTCCTTGCCAAAAGGTTTGTTCCGTCATGTACAGGGTATTCGTACATCAGGCAAACTGAGTTATGATTTATTGTTGGATGTTGACTTCAATCATCTGGATAGTCTGCAATTCTCTTCCGATTTGCGCGGGCATGGTTTCCGTATCGAAAGCCTGGGTGGCAGTGAACTTACCAAGATGAACGAGGAGTTTGAATATACGGCATACGAGAACGACTTGCCGGTAAGAACATTCTTTATCGGACCGTCGAATCCTAATTTCCGTCCGCTCAACCGTATTTCTCCTTTGCTTCAGATGGCAATCATGCAGTCGGAAGACGGAGGGTTTTATTATCATCAAGGGTTTCTTCCTGGAGCTATTCAGGAAGCTCTAGCCTATGATTTGCAGGTAGGACGCTTTGCACGCGGAGGAAGTACTATTACCATGCAGCTGGTAAAGAATGTTTTTCTGAACCGTCATAAAAATATTGCCCGAAAGCTGGAGGAAGCTCTTATCGTATGGCTGATAGAAAACCAGCATCTTACTTCAAAGGAACGTATGTACGAAGTATACCTGAATCTGGTAGAATGGGCTCCTTTGGTATACGGTGCTTGTGAAGCTTCACATTTTTATTTTGAAAAAGAACCTTCCGACCTTACCGTAGAAGAAGCTATATTTCTGGCTTCCATTGTACCGAAGCCCAAACATTTCCGTTCTTCATTCAATGAAGATGCTACTTTGCGTGATTCACAAGGAGGTTATTTCCGCTTGATAGCCGAAAGACTGTGTGCAAAAGGATTGCTTACAGAAGAGAAAGCTGCGGCTGTTCGTCCGGAGATAATAGTAAAGGGGAAGGCTAGAGAGATGATCTTATATCCCGACAGCATCAGATAAATGTTGGTTTACAGAATAAGCTGGTAGTCTGTCACCCCAAGCCATCGTCCGAATTTCATACCGACCTCTTCGAACGAAGACGCTTTTCTGAATCCTAAAGCTTCATGGAAGGCGCAGCTTGCTGTATTCTCACTCGTGATACAGGCTATCAGGACATGTATGCCGCGTCTACAGGCATTATACTTTTTCTCAAGCTTTCTGTATTCCTTGTCGCGAAGTTTGTATTCAATAGCAGCCTTCTCAACCTTGCTGTTTGCCTTAAGCAGGGCGTTCGTAAGGGAATCAATCTTACGGTTGGATTCCTTCAGGTCTTTTCCTATTTCATCAAGTCGT
>ENA-ORNK01001807-ORNK01001807.1-human-gut-metagenome-genome-assembly--contig:-NODE-1807-length-14221-cov-6.373359_pt1 | contig 14221 bp, 8 predicted proteins | sample MGYA00242115_ERZ509022 | MGnify/ENA primary metagenome ERZ509022 (study PRJEB26280, sample SAMEA2338690) | human gut metagenome | biome: human gut; feature: human-associated habitat; material: faeces...
GCTTTTCTGATCCCTGTGGTCTTCATCATTGTCTTAGGCTTCGTATCCTATCAGAAGGCTACCACCCAGATCATTGCAACCTACCGTGACTCCGTAGACCAGACCGTCAGCATGATGAATCAGTACCTGACGCTTTCTTTTGACACGGTCCAGTCCAACTACAAGGGATATATGAATGAGGATACCCTGAAGCAGTATCTGAACGGTCTGTATGATAACGATGCCACTACCTTGTACAATACTCCAAACACCTATGAAGACACCTTTATCAAAGCCGTGACCACGGATGCCCTGCTCTCCAATATTTACGTGCTCTCCGACAAAGAGCGGACGATCTCTACCACGAAAACGAAGGAGACCGGTCTCTTAAGTGCGTACCTGGAAAGCTCCCAGGGGCAGATTTTATCCGCGGACAGGGCAAAATATTACCTTTTCGGCAACCAGTCCGAGGTCGATGCAAAGCTTGGCACGGATTCCTCCAAATACAGTGTCCGCCTCGCCAGATATTTCTCCAACGCTCCGGCGATCCTGATCATTGATTTCAAACCGAGTGTCCTGGATACCTCCTTATCCTCCCTGGATGGCGGTGAGGGCAGTCTCGTAGGCTTTGTCACCTGCGATGGCACCGAATACCTCTCCTCCCGGTCCGATGCAGCAGCAAAAAATACATTTGTCGGCAAATCCTATGTAGATGAAGCATTTGCCTCTGAGGAAGACAACGGCTCCTCCTATGTGGAAGAGGTTGGCGCAGAATATCTCTTCCTCTATTCCAAGATCGGTGCCCGTAATGCCATGATCTGTGCCCTGATCCCTCAGGAAAATATCATCGGTCAGACGGCGGAGATTAAAAATGTATCTCTGATCCTTGTCATTGCAGCAAGTGCCGTGGCGATATTGCTGGGATCTCTGTTAGCCGGGCAGTATGGCGGCTCCATCTACTATTTTATCCGCCGCCTGAAAAAAGTCTCTGACGGAGATCTGACGATCGAAGTCCACTCCAAGCGCAATGACGAATTCCAGCTATTAGCTGAGGGTATCTGTGATATGATCGCACATATGAAGAAGCTGGTATCCGGGCTGAAGGATGTCAATGAAGAATTATCCCAGGCTGCCACCGATATGTCTGCGGCTTCCTCACATTTCCTGGCGACCTCCCAGGATATCCAGAATCAGGTAGGTGAAATGCGCCAGGGTATTGAAAAACTGGATGAAAGCTCTGAGGACTGCCTGCAGCAGATGGACTCTCTGTCCGACACCATCGGCAGCGTATCCTCACATTCTGACCAGATCAGTGCGCTTGCCACCGGCACCACCGCTGCGATCCATACCGGTATCGAATCCGTGGAACATCTGAAGGAGAACACCTCTTCCACCATGCAGATCACCTCCAACATCGTAGATACCATCGGCAGGCTGAACGAGAAATCCAAAGCCATCGGTTCCATTACCGAAGCCATTAATGAGATTGCAGAGCAGACCAACCTCCTGTCCCTTAACGCTTCCATTGAAGCTGCCAGAGCCGGCGAATCCGGAAGAGGCTTCGCAGTGGTCGCTCAGGAGATCCAGAAGCTGGCGGATCAGTCCCTGCACTCCTCCGGTGAGATCTCCAGGATCATCGAAGAGATTGAGATTACCACTGACGAAGCTACGCAGGTTGCCAGACAGGCCGAGGGCATTGTAGCGGATCAGAACCAGTCCGTTGGCAGTACCACAGACTCCTTCCGTGAGATAGATTCCAAGGTAACAGAGCTTCTGAAATTCCTGCAGCAGATCAATGCAGGCGTGTCGGAAATGGAACACCAGCGCACCACTACCCTGTCCGCCATCTCCGGTATCTCCGCAGTATCCGCAGAAACTGCTGCCGGGTCCTCCAATGTACAGACTGCTGCCGAAAAACAGCTGCAGGCTATTCAGGATCTGGACAAAGCCACCTCCGCACTGGCAGCCCGCTCAGAAGAACTGACTACGATTCTGGAAGGTTTCATTGTATAGAAATGGCTATACACCCTGGAGAAAATATGTTATACTGATAACATCTTTTGACGAAGAAATTCTTAGGAAAATACATATAGAGAGGTAATCTTATGAGCAAAAAAAGAGTTGTCGTATCTCTGGGACACGATGCCCTGGGTTATACCACCACAGAACAGTGGGATGCAGTAAAAGTAACCGCGAAAGCACTTGCCGATCTCGTGGAGGCTGATTATCAGCTGACGATCACCCACAGTAACGGTCCGCAGGTCAGCATGATCCATAAGGCCATGACCGAGTTACGCCGTGTGTACATCGACTATACCCCCGCACCTATGTGTGTCTGCTCTGCTATGAGCCAGGGTTATGTAGGCTATGATATCCAGAACTCTCTTCGTGCAGAGCTTTTGGATCGCGGCATTTCCAAGCCGGTCAGCACTATTCTCACCCAGGTGACCGTAGATCCTTATGATGAGGCTTTCTATGAGCCCACCAAGGTCATCGGTCGTTACATGTCCAAGGAAGACGCTGAGATTGAAATAAAGAAGGGCAACTATGTCAAAGAAGATCCCGGAAAGGGCTTCCGCCGTGTCGTTGCTGCCCCCAAGCCTATCGATATCGTAGAGATCGAAGCCATCCGTGCGCTGGCAGCCGCAGATCAGGTAGTCATCGCCTGTGGCGGCGGCGGAATCCCCGTGATCGAGCAGAAGCATGCGCTGAAGGGTGCTTCCGCAGTCATCGAGAAGGATGCTATCGCCGGTAAGCTTGCTTCCGACCTAAGCTGTGACGAGCTGATCATCCTGACCACAGTTCCCTATGTCTATAAGAATTTCGGCAGGGAGGATCAGGCTGCACTGGAGACTCTCACCGTAGCAGAAGCAAAGGATCTGATCACAGCAGGACAGTTTGAGGAAGGCACCATGCTTCCCAAGATCGAGGCAGCGATCTCTTACCTGGAGAAGGTTCCCGCCGGCAAAGTCCTGATCACTTCCATGGATCACGTCAAGGATGCCATCAGGGGCAAGGCCGGCACCGTGATCACCGCTTAATTTTATATCAGAAGCAGTTAAGGCAACACAAAAGGAGATATCCGCCACGGATACCTCCTTTTTACATGTCATGATTCTAATATCTCGGGTTCTATATCTCTGATCTCTATGCTTCCTTTCCGGTCAGATGGTTCGACAGGATATTATACAATGTCTTCGGGTTGATGGGCTTGGACAGGTGATAGTTCATTCCGGCCTCTAGCGTCTTTTTCTTCTCCTCTTCAAAAGCATCCGCTGTCATGGCAATGATAGGTACCGTTTGCAATCTCCACCACACATCCGGCTTTTTCCAGGATCAGCTGGGCCACATAAATGTTGATCTCGTTATCTTCCACCAGTAAAATTCTGGCATCCATCAGATTCTCCGTGATGTTTTCCTCGGAACGCTCCTGGGAGAACGGATCGTACAGGTGCGGCAGGAACTCCGGACTCATTCCGATACCGTTATCCCTCACACGAAACCGGATTTCCACCTTGTCATCCTACTTCATTTCTACACCACAGATACAATACCAACATTTTCTTTTTCGTTCTGCATACCATGCCATACTTAACTTATACTCTCCCTCTAAATAATTGCTATCTCTGTATAGATGTACTTCTGTAATAAACATTCCTAGGCCAGCCATCTACAACAAACTGATCGGCAAATTTATAGCCTGTACTCTCTATGCTACATACAGACGGAGTATTATTAGGATGAGCACAACACCAAATAGTATCATAACCCATCTGTCTAGCTTCTCTTATAGTAGCATCCATGAATCTCTTCTGTATACCATTACCTCTATATTCCATATCAACCACAACGAATTCATGGCACATAATTTTATTGCCAGGAATTTCCATCCAATCAGTAATAGGCTTAGAGAAGAACAAACCACCTTCAAATGCAAAGCTTGCTGCAATAAGCTTATCTTTATTATATACGCCTAATAAGATATAATCACCATCCAAACATTCCTGTATAGTTCTTTCATCTGTAGGATAATAATATTCATCATGCAGCAAAGTCTTATTAACTTCATCCTGTAATTTAATAACAGGTTTCAAGTCTCTTTTTGGTTTCTTTATCTCAATCCTTCTTATTGATAAATCAAAATATTGACTCATATGAAACCTCCATTTACTCCGGCTTTTTTACTCGTATTTTTCCAGATAGAAGGAATACAGGATCCTCTCCTTCACGGGCAGCTGCATCAGCTTCGTCAGTGCCTCCTCATAGTATTGGATCTGGACGCTGTAGCGGTTCCAGAGGGCTTGCAGGGAATCGATCACATCGGTCTTGTAGTCCAGCAGGACGATCTCTCCGTTTTCTATAAAGAAGACATCGATGATACCCTGAATGAGAACCTTTTCCCCTTCAGGAAGGTCCTGATCCAGGCGCTTCGCATCAATGCCCAGCACGAAGGGCTGCTCTCTGTACAAAAGGCCCTGTTCGAAAGCTCTCCACATGCGGTAGGCCAGCTCCTGTTCCAGAAAATGCCGGATTTTGGGAAGGCTTACGGCCTGCGCATACTCTTCTGTCAGTCGTAGGGAAGCTGTCTCCCGCTGCAGGAATTCCTTCAGACGTTCCTGTAACCGGTCCGTATCCAGGCCCTGACGGTATTCCTCATAAGTCCCAGGGCATCCGGCAAATAGTCCGGATTCCATAAACAGATAAGAAAAGTCCAACAGTTCCATGGTCCGGTGGAACGCGTTACCGCGGACGGCTCCGCTGACCTTTTCCTGTTCTCTGCGGAAAGCCGGGATATAAGGCACCACTTCTTTTTCTTCGAAGGTATGAAATGCCGCTTCATCCTTCTCCGCCATGGCAGCAATCTTCAGTTCCGATACCGTGACCTTGGTATAGAGCTTCTGCAGGCCGGGATACGGATAGGCATAGGCAAATCGCTCCCGCAGTTTCGCAAGCTTTCGTTCGTTCTCCTCCGGGTCCCCAGGCAAAGGAGTCTTGCCGTCCGTCACACGCTGCAACAGTTCCCTGCGGTCTCCCATGCGCAGTTGTTCCCTGATCTCCTCTGCTGCCAGGTCTTCTGTTCCCAGCGTTGTTACTGCAATTCCTGTCTTAGGCAGGATCGGCAGCAGAAAATCCATATAGCTCCCCGCCTCACAGAAATCCAGATAGGTCAGCTTCTCCTGTCCTGTCATCCGGGACAGCTCCCATTTTTCCTCCGCCTTATCCAACACCGCTGTCAGGATCAGTTTTTCTCTGGCACGGGTCAGTGCCACGTAAAGCACACGCAGTTCCTCCGCCAGATTGTCCTCCTTCATTTTCGCTGACAGAACAGCCCGGCGGAGGGTCTTATTTTTAATGCGGCGGCCGGAATCCACATAGTCCACCGCTACTCCCAGATCCATATCCACGATCAGGGACTGGTTCGCATCCTGCATGTTGAAACGCTTCGACAGCCCGGAGACAAATACCACGGGGAATTCCAGACCTTTACTCTTGTGGATGCTCATGATCCGCACCACATCGGCATTTTCGTCCAGGGTATCCGCCTCACCGTAATCCACATCGTATTTTTCCAACTGTTCCATATAACGGATGAAATGGAACAGTCCAAAATAACTGGTCTTCTCAAAAGCAGAAGCCTTCGTCAGCAGCATCTCCACGTTGGCCCGGCGCTTGCTGCCAGCAGGAAGTGCCGTCACATAGTTCAGATAATCGTAATCGTCCAGGATCCGCTGCAGCAGGTCGCGGATGGAGGTGAAGGGAGTCAGATCACGGTAATGATCAATACGTTGTAAGAAAGTATCTGCCTTTTGGGTAAGTTCTGTCTCCGGTTCCATGTCCTCCGGTACTGTTGCAGCTTCCAATGCGCGCTGCCAGTACTGTCCGGCCCCGGCGGTTTCTTCCCCGGCGCTTTCGCCCGCTGATGCCTCTTCTCCCGCTTCCGCCATCCGTCCACTCTGCGCCACTTCTTTCAATGCCTCATACAGTGTCATTCTCTTCCGGGAATGCCCTTTGCTTCCGCTGCGGATCCGGGCGATCTCTTCCTGGGTAAAGCCTCCGAAGATCGACTGCATCACGCTGAACAGCGGAATATCCTGTCTCGGGTTGTCCAGCACTCGTAAAAACTGCAGCAGTTCCTGTACTTCCAGGGCCCCGAAATATCCGGTCTTGGATGTAATGTAGACAGGGATTCCCTGCTGTTCCAGTACTTTCTTGAATTCCTCATCCCAGCCACTGGTGGTACGAAGCAAAATCACCATATCCGAGTACCGCACCGGGCGCAATTCTCCCGTAGCCTTCTCCATGACTTTCAGACTGCCCTTCAGCTGCTTGATACGTGCCGCAATAGCCAGTGCTTCCAGCTGTCTTACGTTGTCATAGTCCACGGGACCTCTTGCCCCGTCGGGACGCTGTTCTCCGCTGCCGCCTTCCGCACCATCCCCCTTCTCCGGCTTACGGATCAGTAATAGTTCACTGCCGTATGCAGGATCCTCTGTGGCGGGATATGTGGCCCCGGGATACAATGCTGCCTTATCATCATAGGCAATGCCGCCGATCTCCTGGCTCATGATGCGGGAAAACACATCGTTTACCGCATCCACCACCTGCACACGGCTTCGGAAGTTCTTCGCCAGGTCGATCCGGCACAGATCCCCACTCTCCTGATAGGTGTCGTATTTTTCCAGGAAAAGTTCCGGTCTGGCCAGACGGAATTTATAAATACTCTGCTTCACATCACCTACCATGAAGCGGTTATAATGTCCCTCCACTTCCCCGGAGATGGCACTTAACAGATATTCCTGTACCAGATTACTGTCCTGGTATTCGTCAATGAGGATCTCCTGAAAATACTGGCGATACTCCAATGCCACGTCACTTGGCACAATGTCATATTTCACACCGGTGCTATCCATTTCTGTATCACCGGTGCTGTCCGTCCCTGCATCGCCGGTCTCTTCCACTTTTTCCCGTTTTAGCAGAATCTGTAACGCATAGTGCTCCATGTCGGAAAAGTCGATCAGATGTCGCTCCTGTTTGGCCGCAAGAAGCCTTCTGTCGAATTCCAGCACCAGGTTAAGCAGCATCCGGAGCGGCTCTCTGCAGGCTTTTCCCTGTTCCACCACCAACTCTAACGGTGTCTTGAAATATTGTTCCGTCAGATCCGCCAGCGTGTCTTTTACGCTATTACGGATGGATTTCGCCAGCTCCCGTTTGGCGGGATCCACGCTCTCATCCTTCTTGGAAGAAAGACGGCCGAAAGTCACTGCTGGAACCTTTGCTGCCTGTTCCTTCAAATCCTTGCAGGCCGCCAGGCGTTCCAGCTGTTCGCTCTCCGCTTCTGTCAGTTCTCCATACATATATGGACCGTCCGGCAGCTCACACAGCTTTTTCACTTCCACCAGTTTTTCCAGACACCCTTGCAGGACACGGCTCACACGCTCTGCCAGATATTGTCCGTAATCACTGTGCAGCAGGGCATCCAGATCTCCCGCCGCATAATCGTTTTTACGCTCTTCCAGCCATTCTGCGGGCCAGGGAAAACTTCCGGCATAGCGGGACAGGTTCAGGATATGCTGTTCCAGCACGCTCTCTCTGCCGCCGGGGCAGAAATATTCCACACAGGCGTGGAAACGTTCCCGTGCCTCCCGGGATGGGTCCTCGCTGTCACGTTTTCCCGGAACCTCTTCCGCAAAATCATTCCCTGACGCTTCCTCCGGTATCATCGCTCCGCTGTCACGGTTTTCCCGGGACGTCGGAACATCATCCGGAACAAATTTCCCCGCATAGGCATCCTCCAGCAGCTGTCCCAGCACCTCCTGCTGCAACAGCTTGATCTCACCCTCGTCTGCCACACGGAAATCCGGATCCAGACCGATCTCATTAAAATGATTCCGGATCAGGAACAGGCTGAAGCTGTCGATCGTGGTGATCTGGGCATTGTGTAACAGGGCGGACTGCTTCTGGATATGGTCGTTCCCCGGATCCGCTTCCAGTCTGGCGGCGATCCCGGCTGCGATACGCTCCCGCATCTCCGCAGCCGCCGCATTGGTGAAAGTCACGATCAACAGGCGGTCAATGTCCGCCGGATGCTCCCCCTCACAGATCATACGGATGATACGCTCTACCAGTACCGCCGTCTTACCGCTTCCCGCGGCCGCCGATACCAGAATGTTGCTGTTATGCAGTTCGATTACCTTTTGCTGTTCCGGGGTAAAATTCATTCCCATACGCTACCTCTGTTCCTGTTTCTTTTCTCCTGTTGCCGTCCTGTTCCTCCGGGCAGCGGGTGCTTTCTCTTCGAGCTTCCTGTCAGGCACACACTCCCGCCGGGCACCCTTTGCCCTAAGTTTCCACGGTCTTCTGCATCCGCTGCATCAGCGCCTGCTTATCCAGATCTTCCAGCTGTCTCTTCTCATAGCCCGGAATACTGCCATCGAAACCGCAGACCTTTTTATAGGCGCAATAAGTACAAGCCTCTTCATTGCCTTTCTCATAGGGATTGGCTGCTATTTTTCCGTCCAGGATCTCCCGCCCGATGCTGCGGATCTTGGCATCTACATAAGAAGATATCAGCTGCATCTCCTCCCGGCTTAAGACACCGGATCTGGCACTGAAGCTTCCATCCTTTTTCTTCTCCACCGGAATGACCACAGACTTATCCTGCATATAGCGGTCCAGCCGCTCCACGACCCCAGGATCACTGTTTACTACACCGTTCATACGAAGCTTTGCAAGGATCTGTTCATTGATCTGCTCATCCGTGAGCTCCACCGGTGTCTCTATGGTGGGATCATCGATGTGATAATACAGAAGTGCCGCCGGAACGATCTCCTTGTCCGGATGCTTTCGGCTCTCCATCTCCATGGCTGCATTCATATATACCACCAGCTGCAACTGCAGACCGTAATACAATGCCGCCAGATCAAATTTCCGGTTGCCGGACTTATAATCAATGACCTTGACGTAGACATGCTCTGCATCTTCCGACACATCGATACGATCGATCCGTCCCTGCAAATGCATCTTCTCGTCCTCAGACAGATCCACATGAATGCTGTCCAGATCCTCCGCAAACCGGAAAGAAAGTTCATAATCATCTGGCTGGAAACTACCCTGTTTCAAATGTTTCTGCAAGGTCAGCACTGTGCGGGTCAGGATCCTGCTCATGCGGGTAATGGCATATTCATTCCGCGCAGAGCTGTATAATACCGTCTCCCCGTAGGTTGCCGCATAGGCTTCCACGGATTCTTTGACGGCTTTGGCTGCAAAATCCTCCGTAAAATCCCACCATGTCAGGTTGGATTCTGCAAGTTTTCCTGCAAAGTTTTCCAGTACTGCATGATATACCGTACCCATATCCGAAGCCTCGAAGCCGAATTCTTCCCGTTCCTGCAGGGAAAGACCATATTGCAAAAAGTGTCTGCAGGCACAGGCAGCATAAGTTTCCAGACGGCTGACACTGTTTTCCAGCTGCTGTCCGTACAATGCTCTGGCCACGATCCGGGACAGACCGCTCTCCCTGTATCTGCGAAATGCCGCCCGGGTCAGCAGGTCTCTGCCCGCCGCATCCGCCTCGTAGGCACGGTACATGAGATAGAAGTCCTGCCTCTCTTCTTCCGGCAGGGTTCCTTCCACATATTCCCGCAGTTCCTCCGCCAGATATCTGGCACCTTCCTGTCTGCCCTCGATCTGTTCCAGACGGCTGCGGTTCTGGGGATACTCCACGCTCATTGCCGGGAACAGCTTCCGCACCGTATCGATCAGGTAGGACGGTCTTATGCCCTTTCCTTCACAGTTTACCTTGGCATAGGACAGATACAGCTGTTCTGAGGGCTTGGTCATATTCAGATACAGATATAATCTCTGGATATACATCTGCTGTCTCGGGCTGGGTGCCATCTCTGTCCCGGATTCAATCAGGAATTCCCGATCCATATCCGAAATGATCCCGCCCTTGGAAGCATTTTTCGGAATATTTCCGTCATTGACTCCCAGGAAAAACAATACCTTCACCTGTTTCAGACGGGTTCGCTCCATATCGCCCACCACGATACGATCCACGTTCTGAGGGATCGTACCGACAGTGATCTCGCCGAAACCGGCCTCTAAAATATCCGCAAATTCCTGTCTGGAGATTTCTTCCTCTCCCAACAGTTCATAGACCTGATCCAGCAGATCCATGACCAGCCGGTAAATCTGTGCATACTCTCTGGCTCTGGATAAGTCTCCCTCTTTTTCAAACTGCTGCTGATAGTTCAAAAGCTTTTGCTGCACCTGATTCTGTTCCAGGAAATCGTACAGATGGCTGACATAGTCTCCAGCCTTTTCCTGGCTTCCCATGTGCAGAATCTCCACCGCATCCATGAACTGTTGCCGGATACGGTTCAGACGCTCCATGATCTTCTCTTCCGCCTGTTCGCTCCCCTCCGCATTTCCCTGCAGTTCTTCCGTTCTGCGGGTAAACAGACGGCTATAGGTCCGATAGCCTCTCGCCCCGGTGCGGATCACATAGTTTTCCAGCTCATCAATCTCTTCTCTGGAAATATCCGCCATGCCGCTGCGCAGAAAATGAAACACCGTATCATAGGAAAAATCCTTAATATACAGCTGCAATGCGCTCTTGATATATTCGATCATGGGATTCAGCACGATCCCTCTGGTACGGTCCAGGAAACATGGGATCTCCAGCTGTCCGAATTCTGTTTCCACATAGGAAGCGTATCCTTCCAGATCTCCGATGACCACGGCAATGTCCCGGTAGGTCATCCCCTGCTCTCTGATCAGGTGCCGGATGTACAGCGCTGTCTGATGGACTTCCTCTCTGGGGGAAAGGGCTTCAAACATATGGATCTCTTGCTGTTCTCCCGCATACGGTTCATACTGATACCGGAACAGATTCTGTTCCAGATAGTGTAATGCCGGTGCCTTGGCGAAGCGATTGGGCCCCCCCTTGACAAAGAGATCCTCTCCCCGCTCTACCTCTGCCTCCGCTGCCAGCTTTTCCAGATCCGCCACCGTCTTCTTGCTCAGATGGAACAGCTTCTGTTCACCATCCATTTTATACGGATCCTCTCCCACTCCAATGGTCACGGTAACGATGGTCTCTGCGCACACGCGCATCAGTTCCTGGATCAGCCGGTTCTGTATGGGAGTAAATCCCGTAAAGCCGTCAAACACCACTACACTGCCCTTTAAGATCTTTGATTTGGACAAGGATCTGCGCAGTACATCCAGTGTCTCCTCGGTGGTGATAAAATGATCCCTGATATAATCCTGAAAGCCCCGGTACAGAGTCTTTAAGTCTTCCAGTTTCATGGCCAGCGCGCCACGCTTCTGTGCACTGGTGATCAGCTTGTCCATATCCTGTGTGCTGATACCGTATTGCATGAACTCGGAGATCGCACTTTTCACCTCATGGATATAGCCCTGCTTGTGCAGGAGACTTCCCATGGCCGGAAGCTGTTCCTTCAGATCCGCCGCCACTTTTTGCAGCACCAGGCTTTTGCCGGTGTCATCCAGTACCGGCATCTCTTTGGTCCCCACTTCCTCCAGAATGCGGTGGCTGAGTCGGCCGAAGCTCAGGACATCGATATTCAGGATGCCATCCCGGTCACTGCGCATGACCAGATCCTTCTGGGTCTGCATGGTGAACTGATCCGGCACAATGATCAGGAAATTCCTGCCCGGTTCCTCTGCCGCCCGCTGCATGATCTCTTCATAGATTCTGTGGCTTTTGCCCGACCCGGAAGGGCCAAAACAGAAACGTAAGCTCATAAGTCTCCTCCGTTATGCTGTCCGTTTATTTCAGATCCAGTTCAATGGGACAATGATCCGATCCCAAAATTTCCGTGTGGATCTTCGCATCCGCCAGCCGGTCTTTCAGACACTCCGATACCACGAAATAATCAATTCTCCATCCGGCATTTTTTGCTCTCGCCTGGAACATATAAGACCACCAGGAATACACCCCGGTCAGGTCCGGATAAAAATAGCGGAACGTATCGATAAATCCGTTCTCCAGTACCTTCGAAAAGCAGGCTCTCTCTTCATCAGTAAAGCCCGCATTGCCACGGTTGGTCTTCGCATTTTTCAGGTCGATTTCCTGATGCGCCACGTTCAGGTCTCCCGCATAGATCACCGGTTTTTTCTCTTCCAGCTTCTTAAGATACGCCAGGAAATCCGCTTCCCACTGCATGCGGTATTCCAGTCTCGTCAGTTCTCTCTGGGCGTTCGGTACATAGACTGTCACAAAATAGAACTCCGAATACTCTGCAGTGATCACCCGGCCCTCATGGTCGTGTTCCTCCACGCCGATGCCGTAAGTCACCTGTATGGGCTCTTCCTTTGTAAAAATTGCAGTGCCGGAATAGCCCTTTTTCTCTGCGTAATTCCAATACTGATGATATCCGGGCAGATCCAGTGCGATCTGTCCCTCCTGCAATTTTGTCTCCTGCAAGCAGAAAATATCTGCATCCGTTTCCTGAAAGAAATCCAGAAATCCCTTCTGCATGCAGGCTCTCAGCCCGTTCACATTCCATGAGATCAGTTTCATATTTTCCCTGCCTCTTTCCTAATTTGTCTTATGCCATCTTATCCCGGTCATAATTTTTATCCGCTTTTCTGTCATCTATTCGTTCTATCCGCCGTGCTTTTCCATCCATTCACATTCCTTCCGGGCAGCCTTCAGAGACGCTTCGTACCCTTTCAGGATCTCCATAAGTCTCTGTACATCGATGATGCCGCTGGCTTTATTTTCCGGGTGATCCATCCATGGATGCTGTTTTTCCGGCGGATAAATATTTTCTATGGTATTTTCCCCGATCCGATACCATTTCTTCTGATAGCAGATCGTGTTGTCCGCCGGGTTTAAAAAGGTTTCCAGTTCCGTCAGTGGATAGATCTCTGCCGGTGTACGGGGATTACCTTCCAGACCTCTCACGGCAGTGACCTTCACAGTTCCACCCTCCGGTACTACACACAGCCACATGGGCTCTGCCGGTTTTTTCCATAATTTATCCAGTATAAAGTTCAACGGTCCCAGTAACAGGATCGTCATGAAAACCGCCAGCGCTCCCGTCAGTTCCGGAATCCAGTCACCCCACAACAACATCTGGAACAGCAGATGGTCACTCTCCCGCACACCCCAGACCTTCATCACTACCAGCACGGTTGCTACCATATAGATCAGTATAGTGATCAGGGCAAACGGCATCAGTACTTTTTCTTTTTTCATGCCCCATGCGGCATAAGCCTTGCATTCATCGTCCGTAAAAAGCACGGGCAGTTCATAGCTCTCTGTCATGCTCCGCTTCTCCCTCTTTTGCTATTCTCCGAGAATAATATGCAGGAACCGCTTGTCCAGCATCAACGTCCGGTTCCAGGGATTCAGGATCACACCCTCGATACCATCGGCAGTCAACGTCATGCGGAACAGCTGCTCCATATCCGTGAGAAAAGTGGACATTACGCTGCCGCTTCCCTTTAATTCTTCCTCAAATCCGGTGAAGGCCGACCACCATTTTTTCCCATCGGAGGTCTGCACCGCCTGCAGGCGCATGGCAGTTCCGGCGGCCTGTGTCACCGCTTCCTGCACATCTGCTGAGGGCGGTTCCACCGCCACGATAAGCTGTCCCTGCTCCCGCATACGTCTGCGCACCACCGTCAGAGCATGCGCCAGAAGTTCTTCTGTCGGCTCCTGCTGTAATGCCAGAATTGCCTCCTCTATTTTCTCATTTCCCTGTAAACCTTTATCTTTCTTTTCGTCCATAACCGTAATGTTGTCCTTTTTAATTGTAGTCGTTAAATCACTTCATCCTATTTCCCATGTCCCTTGCGCAATCTTGTATGCAATCTGTCGAATTCCATAAGAGCCACAGGCAACACAGCTCATGCCTATGCCCATCATACCATAAATGCCTCCGCAATTCCACTCACGTTTCCCTCCAGAAGCCGTCTTTTCCTTGACAGTGGGGATATTCGTTGCTAACATGAACCTGAGCGTTTGATGCTTAGAAATGAGGATAATTATGGATACTTTTGACCCGAAGCACATTTACAGCGATGCCGCAAAGCTGGCTCGTCTGAAAGATAAAAAGCTTTTCCTGTTCGATATCGACGGCACCATTGCCGTAGGCGATACCTTGTATGCGGGAAGTGCGGATCTTCTCCGCTACATTCAGGCCATCGGCGGCAGGGCTTATTACATTACCAACAATTCCACAAAAAGCGGACTGGACTATGTGAA
>ENA-ORNK01001815-ORNK01001815.1-human-gut-metagenome-genome-assembly--contig:-NODE-1815-length-14157-cov-3.297263_pt1 | contig 14157 bp, 8 predicted proteins | sample MGYA00242115_ERZ509022 | MGnify/ENA primary metagenome ERZ509022 (study PRJEB26280, sample SAMEA2338690) | human gut metagenome | biome: human gut; feature: human-associated habitat; material: faeces...
TGGCTCGTTTCCCCTGCGGTTGGAATTTTGGGGCGACACGATTGATACGATCGCACATTTTGAAATTGAATCCCAGCGCCGGACAGACCAGCTCCAATCGGCAAAAATCACACCGGCGCTGGAAATCCTATTTGACAGCCAGGAGCTTTTGGCCGATAAAATTGAAGCGCACTGCGCCTCCCTGCGTGGAAAGGCCGCCAAGGCAAGGGCATCTTTGCTTGCGGATGTGGACAGCCTGCGGGCTGGCGCGCACCTCTCCTCGCTAGACCGGTATCTGAACCTCGCTTACGATTCGCCCGCAACAATCCTCGATTATGCGGAAGACGCAATGCTATTCATCAGCGATACCGGCAAAGTTAAGGAGCGCGCGGCGGCATCCGCATCCCTCTTTCATGAAGAAATAAAAGAGCTCTTTGAAGACGGCATCCTGTGCCGCGGCCTGGATACCTTTACATTAGGCTGGGGGGAGCTGGTCAAAGCCTATGAGGAGCACGGCGCAATCTATCTTGACACCTTCGCCCGCGGCAGCTTTGATACGCCCGTGCAGGCGTTGACTACGCTCAATGCCCAGCAGCTGCCCGTTTGGGGCGGCGCGCTCGATATCCTGCTGCAAGAGCTGCGCCCGGCACGGGAGCAAGGGTATACCTGTGTTGTGATGGCGGGCACGGACAAGGCCGCTAAAACGCTCGCACAGGATTTGGAAGCCGAGGGCCTGCCCAGCGTTTTTTTTAATATTCCTCCTTCTGAGTTTCCCTCAAGCCGTGTCAGCATCCTGCCCGGCGGGCTCACTGCGGGCATGGAATACCCGCTGCTGAAATTTATGCTTTTCACCCACGGGCGCGCGGCGGGCGCTTCTCGCCGCGCGGTAAAGAAAAACAAAAATCCCCGCGCGGGCATCCATTCGCTCGATGAGCTGCACCGAGGGGACTATATTGTTCATGCTGTTCACGGCATCGGCATTTTTGACGGGATTAACAAGCTGGAGGTTAGCGGCGTTACCAAGGATTACATCAAAATCAAATATGCAAAAGAGGATGTTTTATACGTTCCCGTCACGCAGCTTGATCTCGTTTCCAAATACATCGGCCCGCATGAGGATGGCAAGAGCCTGAAAATCAACCGCCTCGGCGGCAAGGAGTGGCAAAAAACCCGCTCGCGCGTGCGCGCCGCTGTCAAAGATATGGCAGAGCAGCTTACCAAGCTCTATGCGGAGCGCATGAAGGCGCCAGGCTATGCATTCTCTCCAGATTCGGACATGCAGAACGATTTTGAACGGCGCTTTGAATTTGAGGAAACAGACGATCAACTGCGTTGCATTGACGAAATCAAAGGCGATATGGAGAAAAATTATCCGATGGACCGCCTGCTTTGCGGCGACGTAGGCTTTGGCAAAACAGAGGTTGCCCTGCGCGCCGCCTTTAAGTGCATTGCGGAGGGCAAGCAGTGCGCCATGCTCGTGCCAACGACGATCCTTGCCTTTCAGCACTATCAAACGATCCTCAAGCGCTTTGAGGGATTCCCTGTGGAAGTGGATATGATTTCGCGCTTCCGCACGCCGCAGGAACAGGCAAAAATCCTGCGCGGGCTCAGGCAAGGCAGCATGGATATGGTGGTCGGCACGCACCGGCTGATCTCAAAGGATATCAAATTCAAAGATTTGGGCCTTGTGATCATTGATGAGGAACAGCGATTCGGTGTGGCGCAGAAGGAGCATCTGAAAGAACTGTTCCCGACCGTTGACGTGCTCACCCTCTCCGCTACCCCGATCCCCCGCACGCTCAATATGGCAATGACCGGCATCCGCGATATGTCGATGCTGGAAGAGGCTCCACAGGATCGCCACCCCGTGCAAACCTATGTAATGGAGCACGACATGGGGATTCTGGCAGAGGCGATCCAGAAGGAGCTGCGGCGCGGCGGGCAGGTCTACTACCTGCATAACCGGGTGGATACGATCACCCGCGCGGCGGCAGGAATCCATGAATTCCTGCCAGAGGCGCGCATTGGCATTGCCCATGGCAAGATGGAAGAGGAAGAGCTCAGCGAAATTTGGAGCAATCTGCTCAACGGGGAGATTGATGTGCTCGTCTGCACGACCATCATTGAAACCGGCGTGGATGTGCCAAATGTCAACACTCTAATTATCGAAAACGCCGACCGGCTGGGCCTTGCACAGCTGCATCAAATCCGCGGGCGCGTGGGGCGCTCCACCCGGCGGGCCTATGCCTACCTCACCTTTACCCGTGGCAAGGAATTGAGTGAAATCGCCACCCGCCGCCTGAGTGCAATCCGGGAATATACAGAATTTGGCTCCGGCTTCCAAATTGCAATGCGCGACCTCGAAATCCGCGGCGCAGGCAACATTCTCGGCGCACAGCAGCATGGTCATATGGAAGCGGTCGGCTATGATATGTATATTCAGATGCTCTCGGAAGCTATCGCGGAGGAGCGGGGCGAAAAACCGCAAAAGCCGGAGGAAGAGTGCCTAATTGACCTGCAAGTGGAAGCGCACATCCCCGAGGAATACATTGAGAGCATCCCACAGCGGCTTTCTATCTATCGGCGGATTGCGGATATCCGCACGCCGGATGATGTGGAGGACGTATATGACGAGCTCATCGACCGTTTTGGAGACCCGCCGCCCAGTGTGCAGGGGCTGGTTAATGTCTCCCTCCTGCGCAACTCCGCCTCTGGGCAGGGCATCTACGAAATCAGCCAGCGCGGCAACTGCCTGCTGCTCTATTCTAATGCGATCGACATGCAGAAGGTATCGCGCCTGGCCGCTCTTCTACGCGGCCGGATCTTGGTCAGCGCGGGGGCAAAGCCCTATATTTCTGTAAAAATGGGCGCAGGGCAATCCCCCGTTGACACACTACAGGAAGCCTTACGCATTTATTCGCTCGAGCCGGAGGGGAAAAAATAGAAGCTGCGTACACCTGCAAAAGTATCCTCTATTTTTTGATTCGCAAAAACAACCGATGGCAAATCTGCCATCGGTTGTTTTTTCTTTCTTCATGCTTTGAACTGATAAAAGTAGTCTAATTTATAAGAAGCTTTCTATATGAGCAATCAACCCATTCATAAAATTCAGCCTTTGAGCCCTGTCAATCCCCTTTTGCCGGGTTAAAACGAAAACACTGCCCTTTGCCCCGTTACGCACTGCGCGCCCGTTTCCGTTTTTACTGTGATTTCATAAGCGTTCTGCTCACGTTTCACATACACGCTCGCCGTTTGCCCGCAAAGCCGCATCTGCTCTATGGAAAACACGTCCCATTCCGCCGGCAAATTCGGCTTTATTTCAAAGCGTTTCAATCCGGTTGGGCGATAGCCGAGAATCCCCTCGGAATAGATGCGTAAATATAGCCCGCTTTCGGCGGAAAGTTGGGCCTGATTCCCTTCCGGAAACGCCTCTACCGCGTATGGGATATGTTCACCGAGCAGCCGTGCTGAAGAGTAGCGCTTCAAGAGCCGTAGCGCGTCATTTGCCTTTCCGCAATAAAACATTCCACGCAGTGCATACAATGTGGTTCGATCCCAAAACACCTTTTCCCCGCTGCGTGTCACCAAGCCGTCATTCTTCAAAAGCTTGCCGCTTGTAAGCGCACGGACGGTTTCATCGGCCCGCTGTGTCAGCCCCATAGTAAGCGGAGCGCAGATCCAGGAGCGCAGATTTTTTTCCTCCCTGCAATACCGATAGGTGAAATACCCCTCTACCTGCGCGCCAAAATAGGCTTCAATCGCCTGGGAAAGCCTCTCTGCACACTCCAGAAGGAATTTCGCACGCTCCTTGTCGCCGATTTCGTTTTCCAAAAAGGCGCAGCTCCTCAATGCATCATAGGCGAGGCAGGAGGTGCAGAGATTATAGCTACCGCTTTCAAAGCGATTTTCCAGCTCATCCGAGTCGCTGCGCACAACGCCGTCTTTCCCAATCTGCGAGAGCGTATAGGCAATGCAATCCCGGATGGAGTCCATATAGAGAAGCGCCGTTTCCCGATCTCCAAGCGACAACAAAAAGCGGCTGCATCCATAGGCATACATGGCGCTGTCGCCGCGGTCTTTCGCGCCGTGCCAAACGCCGTCCCCCTGCGCGATGATGCTTGTAACCAGCGCCTTGTCAGGAGAAAGGTAGGGTTGATACATTTTGTAGGTATTGAAAGCCTGCTGCATGCCGGTTTCATAGCCGAGATATGCATACAAAGGGTTTATATACTCACATTGGTCATTCGTCCATATCGCGGCGTAAAAATAGCCGCCGCCCGGGGAATGCATCAGCCCGGCCTTTGTTTGGAAGATGCTCTCGCAGGCTCGGATTTTCGCATATGCCGCCATGGTATTGAGCGTTTTATCCGGTGTATTTACGACAAAAAAGGTTTCCGTTTCTTTCAGGAACGCTTGCCTAGAGCGTAATTCCGCCTCACAATCGACGATAAATTGCTCCCCTTTTTCCGCAGCGCAATAGGCAACCGAAACGGTCTTTGCTTCTCCTGGCTGCAAATCAAATTGCATGCAGGGATCTTCCTGCATATACATGCGATAAACAGCTCGATTCATTCCGTAGCAGGGCTTTGTTTCAGTCGGATGGTCATGGTTGTGAATTTGCACGCGCGCGGCCTTGCCCGTTGCATTGCACAACCGTACCCTCTCCACGCAGGCCTTTCGATTCGGTGCAGTAAAAATACAATGTTCCGCTTCTATGCCGCTTAAATCAGTAAACAGGTGTAAAATACCGTCAAACTCAAACCGAATCGCCTTTTCCCGCGCCGGTTTTTGATTGATCGAAAAGGTGATTCCCTTAAAATTATAGTCAAGATGGCTCCCCGTCAGATTCGGATACATACGCAGGGAGGGGAACGCAACATGGCGCATAATCCGCAGGTTGCCGCTCGAATCAGCTCCATAGCTGATGATAGAGGCCGCATAAAATCCAGCCATTTCAAGATGATTGGCATATTCTTTTTCCTTCTGGATAGAATAACAAATCTTTTTGCCCTCCAGCGTGTGTTTTTCCCCTATAAAAGGCTTGGTCATTTTTGCCCAACGGGCAAAATAGGGCGTTCTTCTTCGCGCAATCTGAAAAGGAAGCATGCGATCCCTCCATCATATGTAACACAACTTATTCGCTTTTAGCATATCGAAAACGCGCTAGAAATACTATAGAAAAAATACCAATTTTCTTAGAGATTTAACTAATTTGGACTTGCGCAAGCGCAGATTCTTGACAGATCGCATCATTTTCAGTATATTTGTTTTGTAAATATACCCACGGTGTACAAATGATATGGAGGTGGACTGGTGCTGAAGCGTTACAAAAATCCGGCTATCTGCTTTTATAGCCTATTTGTGATCGCCATGGCGGTCGCCGTATTTTATGACTTAGCGCTTGATATCTGGCTAAACAATCCGGGGAATCTCTTTGCTATTTGGCTGCGCAATACGGGGGAAATCCCCTCACGCCTGATCTGCCCGCTCGCTGGTACGGTAATTTTTTTTGCCGCATCCGGCCGCTGGGAAAAAGCCGCCGGATTTCTGCTTTCTATTGGCGGCTCCGCCTATTTCGGTTACTATTTCGGCAAGTATTTCTTTGTGGAGGAGCATCGAATGCTTTTCAGCATCCTCTGGGGCGTCGGGTTTGGAATCGTCGCGCTGCTCATAGGGAGCCTTATTCCACGCGAGCTGATGCAAAAGCTAAGAGCCGCCGCTTGGATTGGCGTGGTTGTTATGACCGCCCAGCTGCTTTGCATTGAGGGCTTGAAATATCTCTGGGGCCGCGTTCGTTTCCGTGATCTGCTCGCGGCTGGGAATTACGACGCCTTCACCTCATGGCTCCACCCTAATGGGATCAACGGGAATAAATCTTTTCCCAGTGGGCACACGGCGGGCGCAGGCATGAGCTACCTGATGATGCTCCTACCACTTTACACGGATCGATTCAAGGGAAAAGAGCGGCTTTGCTTTCTACTTCCATTCATCTATACATCTCTCGTGGCCTTCTCGCGCCTCATTATGGGCGCGCATTACCTCAGCGATGTGGCAATGGGCGGGGCGATCAGCTTCTCCCTCGTGCTAGTTGCACTGAAGCTTTCCAAAAAAATCGCTCCTGCAAACAAATCATAAGATGTTTCCTATAAAAAGCGAAGAGTGGATTCGCCCGCACAAGGCGAATCCACTCTTTTCCTATTTTTCTTCCTTCAATTGGATTGCACCGGTTGAGCTTTCAATATTGATTTGGCATGCGCCGTCACCATATAATATTTCACCGCTGTCCCCCACGATATTTTGCCCACCCGTTTTCATAATCCGTATATGAGAAGGCAGCTTATCAATTAGCTTGCCGACATTGGTGTTATAAAACAGATGAAAGCCCCGATCCAAAGATAGAAATGCCGATACAGCCCCCACCTCCGCTTTTAGCTCCAGTTGGTTGGCCGCCCGGTTCCCCCGGCCATAATCGATTCCCCCGGTGGAAGTGGTTATCTTCGTCTTCTTCGTCTGCACACCGGTTAACCTGGTTCCGCCGGTATCTGTGTGGATATGCAGCTCCTCCACAGTAATATTTTCCACCTGGCAACCGCCAACAGTCACCTTGCAATTCACCCGTTGCATACCGCTCGGCACATATACCACCAACGTGGCGCCACCGTTCCTGCCCCAGGGCCGGAACATTTTCCGCTTCAGGTAAAGATAGGTTTCCCCCAAGCGCGTCTCCACCCCATAGCTGTAGTTCGTTAAACGGTCCCCCATGGAATGCATTTTCACTTCGGACCGCAGCTTTCCATCCCATGAGGGCAACAGTTTAAGCCCTCCCACATCCACCTCCACGCGGATGTTTTGGCATGGCTCCTCCGTTTCTGTGCAAAGCCCGTTTTCCTGCCAGTTTTCAGGCGCTTCCAACTTCCCATCTGCCGGTGGATCGCTCTGCCCCTGCCCAGATGCGCCAAGCGCATCAATCAAACGATCTGCCTCCTCCTGGGTAATCACGCCATCTGCTACCATCTGCAAAATTTCTGCACGGGTATTCATGCTCATGATCATTCCTTTCCTGCTTAAATCCGCACAGGTTTGCGGATTTAAGCAGCCAAAATTTTAAATCGCATTGATGCTCGAAAATCACGAAATTCAGATTGCCAGAGATGGCTTTTAATCTTCCTTTTCTTGGTCTGTTTTGATCTGTGTGATTGCTTCATCCACAGTAAGCTCGCCATTTCTAATTTTCTCCAGCATCTCTTGCTGGGCAGATTTCTTTTTCACTTCAAAGCCCATTTTGCGAATGATCGTCTCTAAATTTTTTTTCACAGTTGGATAAGAGATGCCCAGCTCTTTTTCCATCTCCCGGATGCTGCCCTGTACGCGCAGGAACGTTTCCGCAAAAGCAAGCTCCTCCCTACTGAGCGCATTAAATTTGGAAAGTGCAAAATCCCCGCTGATCTGCGTTCCGCACTGGCAACAGGATAATTGCGTTACATGAAGCTTCTCCCCGCAAACGGGGCAAATCCCGATAATTTCATGTGGCAATCGTTTCAACTCCTTTCTTCTCTGATGTCCTGTGGTTTAAAAATAACACATCTAATTCACTTTGTCAATCGTAAAATCAATTTTTTTAATTATTTAATTTATTTATTTGATTACCATCTCAAAAGAGCCGTAGTTCCTCCGGAACTACGGCTCTTTTCATTATTTACGCTTGTTTTTATTGATAGGCCCCCCTGCCGATTAGCGGTCAGCTAAAGGGAGACGCACGGTAACCTTAAACAAATCGCCATCCATTGTAATTTCTAGCGTACCACTCTGCAATTCGCACAAGCTCTGTGCAATCGATAACCCCAATCCGCTGCCCTCCGTGCTTCTGGAGGCATCTCCACGCACAAAACGCTGTGTGAGCTGCTCTATTGGAACATCAAGCGGTTCCCTGGACACATTCTTGATTGCAAAAACGCCAGCGCCGTTTTCTTCGCCAACCTCAATATAAACCCTTGTGCCGGCCAGCGCATATTTTTTAACATTGCTGATTAAATTATCAATAATCCGCCAGGTCTTTTGGCTATCCGCAAAGAGGATGGGCTCCTGCTCCGGCTGGTTCAGCCGCACATCCAGCCCTGCTGCCTCCAACGCATCCGCATTCTCTCCCATCGCCTGCATGGCAAGCTCATAGAGGTTAACCCTCACAAAATTAAGCTTCACATTGCCTGTGGTCGCCTTAGAGGCCTCTACCAAATCCTCAATCAAATGCTTGAGCCGTTCGCTCTTCTCCTCCAGCACGCCGATATATTCCCGCGCCGTCTCATCGGAGATTTCGCACTTTTTCAGCAGATCCACGTAGTTTACAATCGCGGTCAGCGGCGTTTTCAGATCATGCGAAACATTGGTGATGAGCTCCGTTTTCATGTGTTCGCCCTTGATCGCCTCATCCACTGCAGTTCGCATCCCTTCCTGCATGCCGATAATATCTTCTCCAAATTTACGCAGAAGCTTCGGCATTTTGGAAGGGGTTAGCGGATAGCTAAGATCGCCCTGCCTCGTTTTGGAAACAGCTGTCATCATTTCATCCAGTGCAATGACACTTTTCCAAAATAAAATCAAAACGATGAGGTTAAATAAAGCGGTTAACGCTCCAAAAAGGAAAAATGGAAAGAACTCGCCATTCCACATGCAAAAACTCGCGATAGCCACCAAGATCACATTGCCCAACAGATATCCAATGAATAAAAACAGGATCGATATGCGCAGATTTTCCATGTGATGCTTCGGGATTGCATGCTTTTGAATATCCGCTTTGAGATGATGGAGCGCCGTTTGAAAGCGCCTCCAGTTTTTCTTGAAGAAACGGAAGAGCTTTGCAAGCAATGTATTGCGCCAGAACTGCTTACGTTTGAGATTGCGTGCAACGCTCGTCAGCCATTCAAGCAGTATGCCCACAGTAGCCATCGCAGAGGCGATCGCTGCGACCACCCCGAGACTGCTCGCCTCGTATGAAGGATACCAAAGCGAAGACATCGTGTATACCGTACAGGAAACGCCAACCACAATCAGCGCACCGGATAGAATCAAGTGCAGATCGTTTGGAATCCGATCTGTCCAGATGAGAGTGATCTCCTCCGTGCCGGCGCGGCGCCCGCTTGCGGCAATTAGGCAAATGGCGAGGGCAACCACTAGCAGGAAGGAAACCCCTGCTGCTATGAGGTAAGACGGCAGCGTGTTTTTAGCAATTCTAAATTGGGTTTGCAGCGAATAAAATTCATCTGAAGATTCAAGATGATCGTTCAGGCCAACATAGACGTCCCAGCCCTGATTGACAAATTCCTTCTCATAAAGCGTTACCCGATCCTGATATGCTTTGGCCCAATTATCATAATCCAAAGATCCCACCCACATGCCTACTGTTTGCTGACTATAAGAATCCACCCGTTCCCCGGAATGATAGCGATATTGCTCCGTATAGCTTTCATTCCATTGGTATTGCTCCACGAGAGAGCGCAGATCCATTGTTTTAGGGTCGATCCTTCCTTCCAAATTGGTGTAGATCTCGCCTGTTTTGCGGTTGACCAAAAGGTAGTGGAGATTGACAAGCTCTGAAAGCGCAGTTTTTGCCTCTCGGTATTTATCCTCAAAATTCATGCGCAGGTATCGCAGCTGTTCATTATATTGATACTCGACCTCCCTGCGGATTTCTGCCTCTTCCTCCTCGGTCAGCTCCACTCTGGTTGGTTCAGTGGAGGAAGGGGCGGTTGTTTCTATGGAGCCGTATTCATCATATGAATTATAATCGTTCTCCTTTTGCCGCGCCGCTTCCTCTTCTTTTTCCTGCCTTAATGATTCAAATTCTTCCTGCAACTTCTCGTCCTTTTCCTTCTTTAGCAGTTCTTCCTGCTCTTTCAAGGCCGAGCCGTCGCGGACTGCTTCCTCTGAATGATACACAAATGCCATCTGGTGCATATAATAGAGGTTTTTCGCCAATAGCTGCTGAAACATGCTGCTGGAGGTAAAATCACCGTCCGTTTCCTGAAGGATCGATTCGAGCGATCTGCCACCCAAATGATTAGCGAGATCGACGGCCTGGCAAACCGAAAGCATGCACACACCGGTCAGCGCCAGCACCAACAGCACGCAGATGGCTTTCAGCCCTTTTGATCTAAGAAAGCTTTTCGATTTTATAGCCAATGCCCCACACCACCTTTAAATACTTTGGTTCCTTTGGATTGATTTCAATTTTTTCTCGGATGCGGCGGATGTGCACCGTAACCGTTTTTTCACTGGAATAGGAGGGCTCGTTCCACACCGCCTCATAAATCTGCTGCGTCGAGAGCACATGGCCAAGATTGCGCATCAGGTATTCCACAATGCCGTATTCCCGCGCTGTCAGCCGGACCGGTTCTCCGTCAAGCGTCAGCTCTTTGGCCACGGTATCAAGCGCAAGGCCGCCGGTGATAATCACGCCCTCCTTCGACTCAATGCTGCCCAGCCGCACATAGCGCCTAATTTGAGATTTTACGCGCGCCATCAGCTCCAGCGGATTAAATGGTTTCGTCACATAATCATCGGCGCCGAAGCTCAAGCCTGTAATTTTATCAGTATCCTCACTTTTAGCCGAGAGCAGGATGATTGGAAAGTTATGCTTTTCCCGCATTTTTAGCGTTGCGGTAAGGCCATCGATATTCGGCATCATAATATCCAGGATTGCGCAGTGGATCTCTGTGTTTTCAACTGCCTTAAGAGCTTCCTGCCCATTCATTGCACGGATGGTATGATAACCCTCCAGATTTAGATAGATCTCCACCGAATCCAGGATCGCCTTATCGTCATCGCAGACCAGAATATGATACATAAAATTGTTTCCTCCCGTTTCCTTCCGGTATTTTCATCAGGGTTTCCTTTAAAAACGTCCCCTTTAGTATACCAGAGCACCCATGAAAAGCAAACAATCACCTGCCTTCCTTTTCTTAGGATAGCAGGCAATTGTTACATTTCAGGCGGAGAATTCTTACGAAATCCTTACAATTCTTCTTCTTTTCCATTATGGAACCATGGGCCGCCAGCAGAGCGGTCACACCGTTTTCCGCGTTACCGTTCCTGAAAAGGTTGCCGTATGGCAAGATGCGCAGCAAACCAATTTGTTGCGGGGTTTCCGGGAAAAACGCGTTGATCCCCGTTGAGCTCGCGCTCATACACTCGCACAAACAAAAATGCGGCCTGTTTTATGTGCGGAACTGATAGCGGTATAGCTGCGCATAGATTCCATCTTGCGCCAAAAGTGAATCATGCGTGCCGCGCTCCTGAATCCCCTCATCCGTAAATACAATGATCTCATCGGCATTTTTGATGGTGGAAAGCCGGTGCGCAACGATCAAAGAGGTTCTCCCGCGCGATAATTCCTCCAAGGATTCCTGAATCAGCATTTCGGTCGCATTATCCAGCGCGGAGGTCGCCTCATCCAAAATTAAAATTGATGGGTTTTTTAAAAAGACCCGCGCAATGGAGATACGCTGCTTTTGCCCGCCGGAGAGCTTCACGCCCCGCTCACCAATGTAGGTATCGTATCCCTCAGGGAGCGACATAATATAATCATGGATATTCGCCTTTTTCGCCGCTGCAATCAGTTCCTCCTGCGATGCGTCTAAATTGCCGTATGCAATATTTTCTCGGATTGTCCCTGTAAAAAGGAACACATCCTGTGCGACCATGCCGATATTCCGCCGCAGGGAGGTGCGGGTCATCTTTGTGATATCCTGCCCGTCGATCAAAATTCGGCCTTCGCTCACCTCATAAAAACGGGGAATCAGATGGCAGAGCGTTGTCTTTCCGCCGCCGGAAGGGCCGACCAAAGCAACCGTTTTGCCCTGATCGATGTGCAGCGACAAATCTTGGATGATATATCGGCCGCTTCCCTCTTCCTTTTCCCCTTCATATTGAAAGCTGACGTGGTCAAAATCAATGGCTCCGGCAAGCTGATGAACATCTGAAGCGTTTGGCTCCTCTCTCTCCTCCTCCTGCGCCATCAGCTCCTCAAAGCGCTGGAAACCGGTGATTCCATTCTGATACTGCTCAAAAAAGGCTACAAAACGCTTGATGGGGTTTAGAAAAGAATTCACATACAGCAGATAGGCTGCAAACTCCCCTGCGTCGATCCGATCTTGAAAGAAAAACAGCCCTCCCGCGACCAACACCAGCAAGTAGAGTACATCCGTAAACAGTGTGCTGCCGGTGGTAAACACCGCCATGATTTTATAAGCCGCGCTGCGCGCTGAAACAAAGCGCTGGTTTTGCCGCTCAAACTTCCATGTTTCATGCTCCGCCCCCGTGTATGCACGGGTCATGCGAATCCCAGCGATGGAATTCTCCAGCCCTGCGTTCACCTCCGCGATCTCTTCGCGCGATTTGGTAAAGGCCGCTTTCATATTTTTACGCAGCCGCATGGAGAAATAGATGATAAAGGGGAGGGTTAGGAAAATAATCAACGTCAGCGGCACATTAATGGTGCAGAGGATTGCAAACGAGGCTACCAGCATAACCAGCGATAAAAATAAATCCTCCGGCCCATGATGGGCAAGCTCTGAGATATCCATCAGATCGTTGATGATGCGTGACATGATGCTGCCCGTCTTATTTTCATCATAAAAAGAGAATGGCAGCTTTTGCAGCCTGCGGAACACATCTCTGCGCATATCCGCCTGCATTCTGACCCCCACTATGTGTCCATAATAGTTTACAAAATAATTAAACCCAGCCTTGAGCAGATAAATGCCCAATAACACCGCCGACCAAATCAGCAGCAGCCGCAGATTTTTATCCGGCACATACTCATTGATGATATTTTTTGCGATCATCGGGTAAAACAGGTCGCACACAGCCAACAGAAAGGCAAAAAACAAATCGGCAAAAAAAAGCTTGCGGTGCGGTTTATAGTAGTCGATAAAACGGCGAAGCATTTTGTCCGTCTCCCCCTCCTGTGTAAATTAGCATTAGGGTAACATGGATCCTGTAAAAATTCAACAGCCTATTTTGCGGAAAGCCTCATTGGGGGAAACTTCTCGTTTGCCAATACTCGACGTGTTTTGCAATTCGTGCTATACTGATTCAGAAATCAGGCGGCCGGCCGGCTGACACCGTCCTCTTTGCCTTTTCCTTATATATATCACCCGGGAGGGATTTTTTTGAACCATACAATTGCCGCGATCGCTACGCCGCAGGCGGCAGGCGGCATCGGCGTGATACGAATTTCAGGGCCAAAAGCGCTGCAAATCGCCGATGCGGTTTTTCAGGCGGCGAGCGGGCTGCCTTTGGCGCAATCCAAAGGCTACCGTGCGCATTTTGGCCGAGTTTTCCATGAAAGTGGACCGATCGATGAAGCCATCGCTCTGGTTTTTCGAGCGCCGCACAGCTACACGGGTGAGGATGTGGTAGAACTCTCCTGCCACGGTGGCCTCTTTCTGCTTCAGCAGGCGTTGCGTGCGGTTTTTCAGGCGGGTGCAAGCCCGGCAGCCGCAGGTGAATTTACACGCCGGGCCTTTCTGAACGGCAAAATGGATCTTACGCAGGCAGAATCTGTGATGGGGCTCATCGGCGCACAGGGTAGCCAGGCAGCCCGTGCTGCGCTGAGTGCGCATGATGGAGCGCTCAGCCGCGAGATCCACGCAGTTTCCCAATCCCTTTTAAAAGACGCCGCGCATATGGCCGCTTGGGCGGACTATCCGGAGGATGAACTGCCGGAGCTGAATATAAACTCCCTAAACCACGATATTGCACAGGCCCGGCAGAGGCTCTCCGCCCTTTTGGCGCAGTTCGATACCGGGCGCGCGGTGACACAGGGCGTTGATACCGTGATTTGCGGCCGGCCCAATGTGGGAAAATCCACGCTTATAAACACCCTTGCGGGGTCGGCACGCGCCCGCACCGGCGACCGCGCCGGCGTTACAAGGGGAAAGCAGTGGATAAGAATAAACGACCGTCTTGAGCTGCTGGATTCCCCCGGTCTGCTTTGGCCGAGGCTGGATAATCAAACGGCGGCGGCGCGCCTTGCAATAACCGGTGCGTTAAACGATGATATCCTTGATAAAGAGGAGCTGGCGCTGGAGCTTGTAAAGCAGGTAAGCGCCGCCTACCCCGAAAACCTTGCCGCGCGCTACGGAGTTGCCGTTTCCGATACGCCGCTTGAACCCTATGAGA
>ENA-ORNK01001817-ORNK01001817.1-human-gut-metagenome-genome-assembly--contig:-NODE-1817-length-14141-cov-13.395286_pt1 | contig 14141 bp, 15 predicted proteins | sample MGYA00242115_ERZ509022 | MGnify/ENA primary metagenome ERZ509022 (study PRJEB26280, sample SAMEA2338690) | human gut metagenome | biome: human gut; feature: human-associated habitat; material: faeces...
CCCCGCCAGCACGATCAGCCATGCCGGACTTCTTCCCGTTCCGGGCTTGGGCGCAGGCTTTGGCTGCGGCACAGGCTTCGGCTTGGGCGCGGGCGTGGGCTTCGGCCGCGGTGCCGTCTGAACGTTCGCGCCGCAAAAGCGGCAGAATTTGCTGTTCTGCGGCAGCTCACTGCCGCAATAAGGACAGTTCATACGCTTCTCTCCTTCTGTTCTTTTCTTCTCCTGTTGTCTGATGTTATTTTATCATCTTTTCTCCGATCTGTACATATCCAAATACGCATTATTCCAACAAAAGAAGCATGGCGCAGCATCGTAAGCGCGCACATCCCAAAAGCGGCGGCACGTCACAGGACGCGCCGCCGCTTGAGCGTGTCAAAAAAGTGTTTTTGACACGCTCTCAAACGGGAAACGCCTTGCTGGTTTCCCGTTTGAAAAGGCTTGCATCCTGCTGCGCGCATAATTTGTGTGCCGCAGGCACACAAATTCCACACTTGCAGGACGTAAAGTGTTTTGTCCGACGTACACGCCGCCGGGCAAAACAAATCTACATTTTATTCCGCCGTGCGCGGCGGAACTCTACGAGGTTTTTTGACAGACTGAAGCGGCGGCGCGTCACAGGACGCGCCGCCGCTTTGTTTTCTCTATTCAGGACTGCGGGTATCGGATCAGGTCATAGAGCGCGCCGAAATCGCCGAAGCGCCGCGTTCCGGCAAGCTCCATGCCAAGGTGGATGTATTTGTCGCATTTGGGCTTGGCGTCCGTTTCCAGAATCACCGGCACGCCCAGCCGGTCTCCCTCGGCAAAGGCCATTTCCATGACCCGGCGCATATAGCCGCGCCCCTGATATTCCTCCCGCACGCAGACCAGTCCGACAAAAAGATACGACTGCTTTTTTCTGTCCATCTGCTTGTCCAGCCCTGGGCCGCCCTTCGCCATGATCCGCGCGAAGCGGATCATATCCTTTAGACCCATAGCGCCGAAGAACGCCTTCGCCATTGGGAGCGCAGCCCTCAGTCTGAGCCGTTCGCCGGGACGCTTGAAGGCGATATAACCCTCGCCGTTCTCGCTCGTGGTGTAGAGCATCCCGGCCCGCAGCGCCATCCGCACATAGCCGCAAATGAACGCCGCCGCGGCGTCGCGGCTCGGAAATGCGTCGATCAGGCCGTGCTCCGTGCCGTAGTCGTAATACCCGAAGGCATGGCCGATGTCCTGAATTCTGCCCTCGTCCAGCGCCGTGATCTTCATTCTGTACGTCCCTTTCTGAGCACAGCGACCGCGCAGGGTATCCTGCCCCTGCAAAGGGTGTAGCTTGCATCCGTATATCTGGCATCCGCAAAGAATTTCCGATAGGTCTCCGGCGTGAATTCCCGCTTGAAATCCGCGCCCGCCCTGCCGATGGCCCCGGAAACGCTGTTGGTTGTGCCCTTCTCCGTCTGATTCATATAGGTCGGAATCACGATTCTGCCGCCCGGCCTGCAAACCCGATCCAGCTCCCGCAGAGCCTTGTACGGCTCGTCCAGCAGATGGATGACATTTGCCGCCACGACCGTGTCAAAGTGCCCGTCCGGATAGTCGAGCGCCAGAATGTCCGCCCGCTCGAAGCGCACGTTTTTGTATCTTCCGTATTTCTTCTCCGCCCGCTTCAGCATGTTTGCCGAAAAGTCCGTCGCGGTCAGGCTCCTGCACCGGGGCGCGATCACGCCGGTGAGCAGCCCCGTGCCGCAGGCGCATTCGAGCACCTCGTCCTCCGGCGAGATCAGCCTCTCCACGACCGCGCATAGCTCCCTGTTCGCTCTTCTATTGATAACGTTTGCAAAAACGTCATACACCCATGCGACCCGATCCCAGAACATCGTTTTCCTCCTCAAAAGCATCCGCGTCTCTCTCAGCGGACAAAAATCGTCATGACGGCGGAAAGGATCGCCGAGATCACGACCATGCCCGCCGTGCCGAAGAGCCATTTCCTGCGCTTGTCGGCGGCGGTGATGTACGGCTTCAGATCCTCCGTTCCGGGGATCGTCCACGCCCTCGTATGTCCGACCCACCAGCCGTCCACCAGAAAGCGGTCGATGAGATTCATGACCGACAAAATGACGAGCAGCTGCCAGAAGCCCTCAAGGAAGCCCCGCGCGCCATTGACGGCGTACACAAACGCCAGCACATAGGCGATGTAGCCGGGAACGCAGATCACCTTGAACAGCAGCGCGTTCCGTTTGATCTTTTCCTGCGTCGTCAGGCCGAGCTTCACGCAGCGTGCCTGCACCTCGGGGCTGTAGAGATGCACCATTCCCACCGCACCCCTGCGGATGCCGAACGCACAGACCAGAACCAGCAGTGCGCCAAGCCCGACGCCCTCCAGCAATGTATACCAGATCATTTCTTTTCCTCCTTCAATCGCTTTACAATCCTTGCGAAGCGCTCCTTCGCTCCCTTGTACGGCAGTTTTTGCGCAAGCCCGCACGCTCTTTTCAAGCTTGTTTTTTTCTAAGGCGATCTGCTTTACGAGCCGCGCCCAAGCCTCCGGATGACAGGCCAGCAGCTCTTCATGCTGCATATCCTGCTCGTGGATGATCGGGTGCGCAAAATGCTGCATATAGCGGGCGCGGTACTTTTCTCCCATCTTGAGCGCGTAGAAAATATGGATTTCCGTGCCGGGCACGTTGATCGCATCCGGCAGCGGCGTAATAAGGTCGGAATAGAACTGATTTTTGCAGCTCCGCTCCGTCACATAGGGCCGCGCGGATATGTCCGCCGCAGTTTTCCCCGGATATACGCCTCGATCTTTTCCGTTTCCTCGCGCATACCGGGAAACTCCGTCCGCTCCGTTTCGTCAAAGCCGTCATAGCTGACGCAGAGCACGCGGAAGTCCTCGGCCAGCAGCGGGATCACATGGCCGAAATTGCCCTCCCAGTGGCAGCAGGTGCCGGGCAGGAGCAGGATCGCCGGAGGCGTTTCCCTTCCGAATGCGTAGACCTTCATTTTCCGCCGCTTCCGTTTCCGCCGCGGCACGCTGCGCCGTCCTTCTCCAGAACAACGATCCGGTTGGAGATATTCCGGACAAACGGAATTTTCCCAAGCAGCTTATAGACCGACGCGAACACTGCCATGCCCTCGGTCAGGCAGTGTTCCTCGACAAAGCGGAAGCCCGGCAGCAGCGCCGCCAGCGCCTCTCCGTTCTTCACGCCCCAAGTGAATTTCGCCCCGCTGCCCTCGATGGACTTTTCCCGGAAGCGCTTGACGATCATGGGATTCATCGTCTCCACAAAGACCGTCGCCTCGGAAAATCGTTCCGCAATGACCGCAAAAATGCGCTTTACGTCCGCCTCTGACAGATACATGGTCAGCCCCTCGATCGCGACCAGCGCCGGAACGCCGCCCTCCGCGATCTCGCCGCCCCAATCGTCCATCGCGGACATGGCGATCTGCGAAATGCTGCCGCCCTCCGGCAGAAGCCGTTCGCGCACGGCGATGGTCTCCGGCAGATCGAGGTTATACCAGTGGGCATAGCCCTGCATTCGATAGCAGCGCGTGTCCAGCCCGCAGGCGATGTTTACGACCACCGCGCCGGGGTTTTTCGCAAGCCACGCCCCGACCATCCGGTCGAGCACGATCGTGCGGGCGATCACACCGTTATACATCGCGGGATCCTTCTCGGCCAGAGAGAAATCATAATCGAGCCTGCCAACAAGCTCCTCCGCCTTTTTGTCCCGGATCACACCGCGTCCTCTGCTTTCTCTCGCGCGGGCATAAACCGTTTGCAGCATGGTTTCCGGCACGCCGGAGAGCATTACCTTTTCGGCCATTCTTCCTACATCTCCATTTCCATATCCATTTCCGAGTGCTCTGCGCCTGCCCACACTGCGTTCGCTGCCATCCAGATCAGCAGCGCCGCATTGCCGGAGCCTTGGCTCAGTACAAAATCCATCGTCGAGACCTCCGCTCCGGCCAGCTGCCGGATATCCGGGATCAGAACAAAAATGATCTGCCATGTCAGCATATGAAACACGAACATCCGGCGCGGCAGGATCGTTTCCCTTGTCAGTACGGCAAAGGCGCTGCTGAGGATGAGCAGGAACATTCCCGCATAGGCAGGCAGCATGGCAGGCATCAGCCGGTCATACTTCTCCTGAATGAGTGCGGCTGTCTCTTCCCGTCCCAGCACCTGTGAAAGCGTGCTCGTCCAGTCGGCAAGGCTGCCGATCAGAAGATGTATCATACCGGCGGAAGCGACATAGATCACGCCACCGACGAGCACACACAGCCGTGTTTTGCGGTACTGCGGCCGGATCTGCGTGTAAGATGCCCGCACCGTAAAAAACGCCAGCGCCATACCGAGAATCCCCGTCGCCAGCAGCACCGGCAGCCGCCACGCGGGATACATACCGCTCAAGTATGCCTCCCGCATAAACAGTCCGCTGTCGGCCGGGGCTGCGGGAATTACACTCAGGCACAGGTCTCCCACCAGCATCAGCGCCGCGCTGAGCGCAGCCAGCCAGCAGTCGCGCCGGTAGCTCTTCCATGAATCGTTCATGAATTCCCTCACGTCTCCATTTTGCTTTCGCAGACTGCCTCCCCGCACCTATACCGGCCGCCGGGAGGTATGCACTGCTTCATTCTTTACTCTTTCGTCTCTTTGTTAGTTTACTCTAACCGTCATATCATCGAAAAGCCGCTCACAGGCGGCGATCTTACCGGTCTTCCTCTTGCTTCGGGTCTCTTCCGCAGCTTCCATGGCACGACCGGACTTTTCAGTCCTATTTTAGCACCAAAATCCCGCTATTTCAAGGCAGATGTGAAAAAACATGCGAAAATCTGCCAGAGGCCACGCGTATCAGAACCGCGATAGCGTAATCTTTTCCGAAAAGGCGCCGTCTCTCCTGCGGCTGGATTTTTAATTTTGAATTTTTTCAAAAACAGGCTTGACAATTCGTCAGATTATGCTATAATAAGCGAGCTGTTTGAGAAACAAACATGCTGCTGTAGCTCAGTCGGTAGAGCGCGTCATTGGTAATGACGAGGTCGGCAGTTCGAATCTGCCCAGCAGCTCCAGAAGAATCCTTGAAACCGCAATGGTTTCGAGGATTTTTTCTTTTTTCTGTAAAATGAATTTTCTGTGGCTTCCAACAAAATAACCCGTGCAGCCGCTACATGGCGGCAAGCAGCTTGGCGGACTTCGCTTTTCCGTATCGGTTTGTCTTGCATTTTTCCCGTAAAAGCCCGGACAATGCTGCTTGAAAATTGCCGCTGCGGATGCTACAATAAGGCTGTCGAAGCGCCCGGCCATTTGGAAACGCTTTTGCATTCATTCCGCAGTCTGCATATGCCGACTGCTGCCGCCGTCCGGCGGCATTTTCATCGCGCTTCGGTTAGAGTTGACTAACCAGTTTCTGACCGAAGCAGCGCCTGTTCACAATGAATCTCTCACGCAACTTTCCGAACCCAGCTCCAAAGCCGCGCTTTACAGGAGGCAAATCTTTATGCTGTTTGAAACGTTTGGCGACAAGTCGAATCCCGCCGTGCTCTTTTTCCACGCGATGAGCGTGACCGGCGCGAGCAGCGAGCCTGTGGCAAGGCAGCTGCAAGACAGGTATTATTGCATTCTTCCTACCTCCACAGTCTACTGCGCCGGGCAGAAATACGCCGGAAAGGCCGATGAGGTGCAGCAGATCGAAGCATTCCTGCAAAAGCAGGGCGTGGAGCGCCTCGCGCTTGTGGTCGCTTCCTCCATAGGCGCGGATCTTGCCGTGGCGTTCCTGATGCAGACAAAGCTGCCGGTCGGGTATGTTTACTTTGACGGCGGGCAGTTCGCGCAGATCGGCAGTGCCACCCGCCGCATCATGACGCCGTTTTTATATCTCGCCATCAAGAGCCTCTATTGGTCAAAGGGCGCGACGCTCCAAAAGATCCTATGGTGCAGCGACGACGCCATCAAGCCCTATTTCATCGCGGCGGGCAAGGCGCTGACCTACGGCAATCTCCGCCGCCAGCTTGCTGACAGTCTCGAGGACAGGCCGTTTCCGCCGCTGCCGGAGGAATTGCAGAAGCGCACTTACTTTGCGTTCGGCAGCATCGAGGATCATTTCAAATACCGCAGCGCGGTCATGCGCGCCTATCCCGCAGCCCACTTCCCGGTCTGGGAGGGCTATGACCACATGCAGTATCAGATCCGCGACCCGCAGGGCTTCGCGGCGCTGCTGCGGTCGCTCATGGAGCAGGACGCCCTGCCGCCGCTGCCGCCGCTTCACATACTGTAAACAGGGCCGCGTATCGGCCATCTCATAGACAGGACAGGCGAAAAAATGTTGTACTCTGAAAAATTGAAAGCCTTTGAAGCCGCGCACCCGTGCGCGTATCTGACGGTGGACGGAGCCAACTTCCGCTATGTTCTGAGCGGACAGCACGTCGGAAAAACACTTGTGCTGCTCAACGGCGGCATGAACACGCTGGAAATGTGGATGGACTATGTAGAGCCGCTCTCCAACGCCTGCCGCGTTCTGCTCTTCGACTATCCGCAGGAGCTGCGCACCAATCAGTCGCTCGTGACGGGGATGCACGCATTCTTCGCTAAGCTCGACATCCGCTCCCCCATCTTTGTCGGCGCCAGCGACGGCGGCATGGTCGCGCAGATCTATGTGCAGAGGTATCCGGGCGAGACCGGCGGACTGGTGCTGATCTCGACCGGCGGCATGGACGAAAACACGCTGAAAAGCCTGAAAAGGAAATACCGCCTCGCGCCGCTCATGCTCTGGTACATGAAGCACTGCAATTATGAAAAGCTCAAGCCGACGCTCATCAAGGCCGGTATGAGCCACATCCGCAACGAAAGCGCCGAGGAGATTGCCTACGCGCAGGACATGTTTGAGACAATCTTCAAGGACTACAAGCAGGAAAAGGACGTACATATTTCCGGGCTGCTTGCCGATCTGATGCACCAGAAGCCGGTCACGGCAGAGGATTTTGCGGCGCTGGAGGGCAAGATTCTCCTGATCCTGCCCGATCAGGATTTCTTCTCCGGGAAAATGCAGGAGGATCTTATCCGGCTGATGCACAGCCCGAAGCTCTCCTATGTCTCGGGCGGGCACCTGTCCACCGTACTGCGGGTGGACGACTACGTCCGGACGATCCTTGATTTTCTGAAAACCATGCAATGATCGCGCAAAACGGCCCGCACCGGAGTTCCGGTGCGGGCCGTCGGTTCTCTCATGCTGTTTTTCTTCCGGTGTCCGAGGCGCTCCCCTATCCGTTCGTGAAATGATAGGAATGGCCCGGATCATAGGCCATTTTGTTGCTGGCCGTCACGAAATCCATGAAGCGGTTGGCAGCAGGCGTTGGCGTAACGCCTCGAAGCGTACACATCACGACCGCGCGCGGCGGGATGGTAAAGTCGGTTTTCAGCGGCAGGATCACGCCCCGTCCAAGCCCGGACAGGGAGAATTCCTCCGTCACGCAGGCGACGCCAAGTCCGATCCGCGCCAGAGCGACCAGCAGATTGTGCGACCCAAGCTCGATCTCCGGCTGGATCGTCACGCCGTGCTCCTGAAAATAGCGCTCGACATACAGACGGGAGCTGGCCTTGCGTTCGAGCAAAATCAGCGGGAATTCCGCGATCTCCTGCACGGTATACGGATGGTCGAAGTCGCAGTCATAGTCCGGCGCAGCGACAAAGATGGTATGCGTGTCCACGCAGTGGCGCACGCAGTAGACCTCCGCGTCCTGCTCTTCGCTTGCAAAGGCGATATCCACCTGACCGCCGCGCAGATAGTCGAGCACCATCCGGCTCGTGCCGTTCAGGATGCGGATGCGGATGTCCGGATATGCCTTGTGGAACGCCTCCAGACGCGAAACGAGATATGTTTTGGTCACGGTGTCGCTCGCGCCGATGATCAGCTCGCCGGTCAGCAGCTGCCGCGACTGCGCCAGCTTTTCTTCTCCGTTCTGGATCAGCCCCAGCGCGCGCGTTACATACTCGAGAAGCGTCCGCCCCTCGGAGGTCAGCATCACGCCGCGCGTGCTCCGGGAGAACAGGCGCACCTGAAGCTGCTCCTCGAGCTGCTTGATCGACTGGCTGACCGCGGACTGGGAAATATACAGATTCTGCGCCGCTGCGGAGATATTGCCCATCTTGGCTACCTCCTGAAACACACGGTAAAGCTCCAATTTGACTGCCATTTCAGCCTCCATAAGTCATCTTAATATTTCAGATTAATTATATCTATTTTACTTATTCCTATTCTCTGATTATAATGTATGCGCTATGGCTTGTCCAGCACATTTTTCGCAGAACAGGAGATTTTCTCATGCTGATCCGAACGCCTGAACAGGACATCGAGCGTGTCCTTTTTACCGAAAAAGCCATTGCCGCACGCGTGGAGCAGCTCGGCGCTGAGCTGACCGAACAGCTCGGCGACAAGCGTCCCGTCCTCGTCTGCGTGCTCAAGGGCGCTTCCTTTTTCTATATCGACCTCTGCCGCTGCATGAACTGCGCCATTGACATGGACTTCATCGCCGTTTCCAGCTACGGTCAGAACGCCAAATCGTCCGGCGTCGTGCGCCTCATCAAGGATCTTGACAACAACATCACCGGCCGTCACGTCGTGATCGTCGAGGACATCATCGACTCCGGCCTGACCATGAAATACCTCAAGGAGCTGTTTTCCGCCCGGAAGCCCGCGTCGGTCACGACCGTCTCCTTCCTCGACAAGGCCGGCGCGCATCCCAGCGAGTATAAGACCGACCTCTGCGGCTTTGAGATCGGCAACGAGTTTGTCGTCGGCTACGGTCTGGACTATGCCAATTATTACCGGAATCTTCCCTATATCGGCATCCTTCGTCCGGAATGCTACGCAAAGTGAGTTTTTCGGCAAAAAACAGTTGACGAAGCTGTCCGCGTGGTGTAGACTATCTCACATCCAAATATCGTCTCTGCCAATATAGTTCCGGATAGATGGCCCGGATGTTTCTACCGCAGCGCCGCAAAGAAAGCTGCGACTATTGGAGAAAACGCTGAAGCGGGATACCGCTCCGGCGGCATTGGCAGCAGCTTTTCTGCTGCCGTTTTTTATTTCTGAAGGAGGAAATGGATTATGGAGGCACTCAAGGAACGAATTCGCAAGGAAGGCAAGGTCCTTCCGGGCAACATCATCAAGGTGGACGGTTTCCTGAACCACCGCGTGGACTGCCAGTTCATGGCGGAGCTTGCCGATGAATTCGCAAAATATTTCGACATGTCCAAGGTGGACGTGGTCCTGACGGCGGAGGCCAGCGGCATCGCGCTTGCCGCGATCTGCGCATACCGCTACAACAAGCCCCTCGTTTTTGCCAAGAAGGCAAAAAGCGACAACATTGAAGGCGGCCTGTATTGCAGTGAGATCGTCTCCTACACCTATCGGAAAAAGGTCACCCTGATCGTCTCCAAGGAGTGGCTCCATGCCGGAGACCGCGTGCTCATCATCGACGATTTTCTTGCACGCGGCGAGGCCATGCGCGGCCTGTGCGAGATCGTGGAGGAAGCGGGCTGTGAGCTGGTCGGCATTGGCTGCGCCGTTGAGAAGGGCTTCCAGCACGGCGGCGACAAGCTCCGTGAGGCAGGCGTCAATCTCAAGTCTCTCGCCATTCTGGAAAAGGCGGAGCCGGGCTGCGTCGAGTTCCGCGAGGACTGAGCCTTAATTTATAAAACCAAGGCAGGCACAGATGTGCCTGCCTTTTTCCGTATTCAGTTCGCCGCGTCCGCGTACTGGCTGTAGAGTGCAACATGGTCGTCGATACAGAAATCGCCCGTCCACGCCTTGGAGGTCACGCAGATCAGGTTCCTTCCCTTCGGGCTTACGCCGAAGCTTGCGCAGCAGTTCATGGCCTGCGCCGTGTAGCCGGTTTTTGCCCCTTGAATCTCGCCGCCCTTGAGATCCTGATATTCCACACGGGAGAGGAATTTATTGAAGATCTTGAGGCCATCGGGATGCTGCTCCGTCGGCTGGCAGGTGTAATAGGTCGTCGAGAGGATCTCGCGGCAGATCTCGTTGTCCATGGCCGCCTGCAAAATGATTGCCATGTCACGGAGCGTCGTATAATGCTGCTCGTCATGCAGGCCGCTGGCGTCCACGAAGTGTGTATCCGTCAGCCCGAGCGCCGCCGCCTTTTCATTCATCAGCTCCGCGTAGGCCTCCTCCGAGCCTGCCACATAAATGGACAGTGCCTCCGTCGCCTCCGCTCCGGACGGCAGGATCGCGCCGTAGACCAGATCGAGCAGCGGCACCTTCTCGCCGTCCACGAATCCTGCCAGCGAGGCGTCCGCCAGATACAGCGGGTCAATGATGGCCTGCGTCATGGTGAAGGTATCGTCCCAGTTTTCGATCTGCTCACAGGCGACCAGCGCCGTCATGACCTTCGTCATGGACGCCGGGAAAATGCGGTCGTCGGGATTCTTTTCCGCAATAACGGTGTTGGTATCCACGTCGATCAGGATCGCGCGCTCACTGTAAAGCTGCAGATCGAGCACCTGCGTGGCGTCCGTCTCCGCCGCGTGCGCATATGTCTTTTCCTCCGGAGCCTCCGTCGGCTCGGCGGGCGTTTCTTCCTCCGGCTCAACCGGCTGAAGCTCCTGCGCGGGATGCCGCTCATCCTGTGCCGGCGTTTCATTGTCCTCCGCCGGTGTCGGCCCCGAGAGCACCGCAGGCGTCTCCGGCTGCTCCGCGATCGTCTCCCCCTGCGTCTGCCCTGCCGGCTCGCGCTTTTGCAGCAGCGGTCGCAGCGCCGTAAAATATAACAGCGCCAGCACGCCAGCCGTCACAGCAAGGATCAGCGCGATCAGCGCCGCTGTCACGCCGGCGCTCATGCCGCTTTCCGGTCTCTTTCTCTTTTCTTCCTGCTCAGTCATGCGCCATGAACTCCTGTCTTTCAATTTTGTCTTATCATATCACAATTTTTCCAATTCGTTAAGTAGTAAAGAAAAAATTCACATTTCCTGTCGTTTTTCTTAAAAAATCAGGGATTCTACTCTCAGTAGAATTCCCCTTTTGAGCCGTAGAGCCGCACTTTCAAAGAGTCTCTAGCTTTTTGAGGGCAAAGACGGTATGATAGATGCATCATTTTTGACCTGCACACCAAGAAGGAGGAACTAATATGACAATGCCCTATCAGATCATCACCGACTCTTCCTGTGACCTTCCGCAGGAGCTGGCGGACAGCTACGGCCTGATCGTCCTGCCGCTGAGCCTTACAGTCGATCATAAAACCTACAAGAATTACCTGGACGGTCGCGAGATCGGTTTCCACGAGCTGTATGAGAAATTCCGCTCCGGCTCCCAAACCAGCACCTGCGCGGTGAATCCCGAGGCGTTCATCGAGGTCATGGAACCCTGCCTGAAGGAAGGCCGCGACATCTTCTACATTGGCTTCTCCTCGGGCCTCAGCACCACCTATCAGTCCGGCGTCATCGCCGCCTCGGAGCTGCGCGAAAAATATCCCGAGCGGAAGATCATGACCATCGACAGCCTCTGCGCCTCCCTCGGTCAGGGCCTGTTTGTTCACTACGCCGTCAAGAAGCAGCGCGAGGGCGCTTCCATGGAGGAGCTTTCCGCCTACCTTGAGGCGCTCCGCCCGCATCTGTGCCACTGGTTCACCGTGGACGATCTCATGTACCTCAAGCGCGGCGGCCGTATCTCCGCCTCGACGGCCCTTCTCGGCACAGCGCTTCAGATCAAGCCCGTCATGCACACCGACAACGACGGCAAGCTGGCCAACGTCAGCAAGGCCCGCGGCCGCAAAGCCTCCATCCGTGCGCTGGTAGACCGTATGGAGCAGACGGCCATCGATCCGGCCAGTCAGACCGTGTTCATCTGCCACGGCGACTGCATCGAGGACGCCGAATACGCAAAGAAGCTCATTCAGGAGCGCTTCGGCATTCAGGACATCGTCATCAACTTCACCGGCCCGGTCATCGGCTCGCATTCCGGCCCCGGCACGCTTGCGATCTTCTTTGTCGGCACCGAGCGCTGATCGTTCTACATACGAAGTCCCCGCAGATATAAAAGGCTTCGGAGCAAAGAGCGCTCCGAAGCCTTTTTCAAAGAAGATTTGTCTTCTCGCAGTCCGATGCTGCGAAGCATTCACAAGCTTCGCCCGCAGCCGCAAATGCGGCTGCGGGCGCGTTCTCTTTTTTGAAAACGGCAGCTTTTCCAGCGCGGCGTTTACGCCTCTTCCATGATGGTGCGCAGTTGCTCTTCGCGATACTGGCGGGTATAGAGCTGCCAGTAGGCGCCCTTTGCCTGCATCAGCTCCGCGTGCGTGCCGCTCTCGACGATCTTTCCGTCGTGAACGACCAGGATCACATCCGCACGGCGGATGGTGGACAGGCGGTGCGCAATGATGAAGGACGTGCGTCCGGACATCACCTTTTCGATGGCGTTCTGGATCAGCCGCTCTGTGACCGTATCGACCGAGCTGGTCGCTTCGTCAAGGACGAAAATACGCGGGTCGGCCAGCAGCGCGCGCGCAAACGACAGCAGCTGCTTTTCGCCGGTGGAGAGGCTGTTGCCGCCCTCGCCGACGTCGGACTCATAGCCGTCCGGCAGACGTGCAATGATCGAATCCGCCGAGACGGCCTTGACCGCCGCCTCGATCTGCTCCATTGTCGCGTCCTCCCGGCCGTAGCGCAGGTTTTCCAGAACGGTACCCGAGAACAGATGCGGCGTCTGAAGGACATAGCCAATGTTGGAGTGCAGCCAGAGCTGGCTGCGTTCGCGGGCGTCCCGCCCGTCGATCAGCACCTGACCCTCCGTCGGCTCAAAGAAGCGGCAGACCAGATTCACCAGCGTCGATTTGCCCGCGCCGGTCTCGCCGACGATGGCGACGTTGGTGCCCTGCGGCACCTTGAGGTTGAAATGCTCCAGAATGTTTTCTTCTCCGTCCGGATAGCGGAAGGTCACGTCGCGGAACTCGATATCGCCGTGCAGCGGCTCCCAGTTCACCTTCTTCGGATGGAACGCGTCGCCGTACTTCGCCGTGACCTCCGGCGTATCGCGCACGTCGGACTCCGTCTCCATGAGCTTTGTGAAGCGCTCAACGTTCACCTGCACGTTCACAAGGGACGAAAGCACCTGCACCAGCCACTGGATCGGCTCCATCATGCCCTGTGCGTAGTTCATGAACACCGAAAGCGTACCGACCAGCATCACGCCCTCACGGGTGATGATGCCGCCGCGCCAGAGCACGATTGCCAGCGCGATGGAGGCCGCAAACGCGGTCGTGGACATGAACACGCTGCGGAAATGCATGGCCCGGACGCTGACGCGCTTCATCTCGCCGGTCAGCTGGTCGAACTCCTTTTCGACCTTGTCCTCGATCACGAGCGTCTTGGTCGTTTTCGCGCCCGTAATGCCCTCGTTGAAGGCCGACGTGATCTGAGAGTTGTGCTCGCGCACCTTTCTGTGGTAGGACACGAGCTTTTTCTGGAAGAAGATGCTGGAAACGACCAGGATCGGGACGATCACCATGACGCACAGCGCCAGCTTCCAGTTCAGCGCGAACATCATGACAATGGCAAACAGCAGATAGGCGATCTCCCACACGCCCTCCATAATGCCCCACGCCAGCGTACCCGCGATGCGGTCGGTATCGGAGATCACGCGCGCGTGGATATAGCCGACGCTGTTCTGATTGAAATAGGAGAAGGACAGCGTCTGCACATGGTCGAACGCCTCACGGCGCAGGTCGCGGCCGATATAAAGCTCCGCCTTACACGCGCCGTAGGCCGAGATGTAGTTGGAGGCCGTCTGCACGGCCATGACCAGCAGATACAGCGCTACAAAGGGCCAGATGCCCTGCATGGTGCTGTCCGCGATGAAGTGGTTGATGGCGTACTGCTGGAACAGCGGGATCACCACGTCCATTCCGCTGGCAAGCAGGCCGAACAGCACCATGCTGAGGAACAGCCTTCCGTAGCCTCTCAGATACGGGATCAGCTTCGGGATGCCGAACCACGGGAGTCCCTTATGATTTTTCTCCTTCACGCCGTCTCCCCCTCTCCGATCGACATCTGCATGTCGTAGATCTGGCGGAACAGGCCGCCCTTTTCCAGAAGCTCCTGCGGCGTGCCAAGCTCCAGCACCTTTCCGTGCTCCAGCACAAGGATGTTCTGGCAGCCC
>ENA-ORNK01001825-ORNK01001825.1-human-gut-metagenome-genome-assembly--contig:-NODE-1825-length-14091-cov-11.696495_pt1 | contig 14091 bp, 9 predicted proteins | sample MGYA00242115_ERZ509022 | MGnify/ENA primary metagenome ERZ509022 (study PRJEB26280, sample SAMEA2338690) | human gut metagenome | biome: human gut; feature: human-associated habitat; material: faeces...
CTGCCGCACGGTCACGTCCGCGCGGCGGCGCGTTCTGGAGGGCGAGGCGTGAGCCGCCGGAGCACGGAGAAGGCGGCTTGACCGTTCCAAAACGGCAATGTATGTCTAAAAATGACATGTTTTGTGCTGGCTATGACGTTGTCAAGAAAAAAGAAAGTATTATAATTGATAATGTACAAAAAAGCGCGCGCATGATAAGTACAAAACTGTCAAAATGCAAATTTAATGAAGAGGTGGAACATTCATGATGAAAAAGACGCTCTGCATGCTCCTGGCGCTGATCCTGCTCCTGAGCTGCTTTGCCGGCTGCGCAGCGAAGCCCGCCGAGGAAGAGACTCCGGCAAAGGAGAACAATTCCGCTGCTGAAAACCAGGAAAACACCGAAAATAACAACACAAATGAGCCTGCACAGGACGAAACGCCTGTTGACAGCCTCCGGGCCTACGAGGGCACGACCATTACTGTCGCTCAGAACCAGGGCGAGTACATTTGGGACAAGCTCTATGCCATCGGCGACAAGTTTGAGGAGCTGACCGGCATCAAGGTCGAGTGGCAGGACATTCCCTCTTCCGACTGGGATACCTGGTATGCCGCACAGTTTGCCGCCGGCACCGAGCCGGACATTCTGTTCAGCATGAAGGACAAGTCCTCCTATTTCGATCAGGGCAAGCTGATGGATCTGACGGACTACTATGAGAAAGAGAACCCCTTCAACGGCCGTATCTGGAAGGACTGCTTCACGGACGGCGGTCTGGACGACTGCTACAGCGCCGACGGCACCCGTCTGATCTCCACCGCCATCACCTTCGCGACCGTCAACCTGTATTACAACAAGGACATCATGAACACGCTCGGCCTGGGCGATAAGGCTCCGGAGACCTATTCCGAGATGTTCCGCATGATGGACGTCGCCAAGGAGGACGGCACCTATATCCCCATGAGCGTTATGAACTCCATGGGCTGGAACCTCACCTGGATCGAGGACGACATCCTCGACGCGCTGTTCCATGACACCGACATTCTCCAGAAGCTCGACATCATCGTCCCCAACGGCTGGCTGGACGAGAGCGAGATCCTGCTCGGCCTCAAGACCGGCGTGCTCCAGTACGACGATCCCCGCTTCATCGAGTACTTCAAGATCATGAAGAACTTCACCCAGTACTGGAATCAGGACTTCAACTCCGCCAGCTGGGAATATGAGAGCCTCTTCAACGAGGGCAAGGTGCTCTTCAACTTCAACGGCGGCTGGTATCCCGGACAGGTCATCGAGCGCGACATCGACGTGAACTACGGCACCGCGCAGAAGCCCTATGTGGACAGCGATTTCGACCAGTACGGTCTGACCTCCCGCATCCTCTACACGGCTCCCGCCGGCGAAGCGAACTTCCCCGTCACCAAGAAGTGTGAGGACGAGGGCAGAGGCGGCGCGGCTGTGCTCTTCCTTCAGTTCATGACGGACTACCAGACCGGCGCACAGATGTATGTGGACGCGGTCATGCTCGGCACCTGCGTGAAGGACGTCGTCCTGCCCGCAGAGATGGCGGAGATGCAGAACATCGAGTACGGCGACGCCAAGGCGATCCACTATCAGAACGCCTTCAAGTTCAACGCCGAGGTCTCCAACCTCTACTGGGCGGACTACACCGCTTATCTCGATCCGTCCTCCACGCAGAGCGCGGAAGACTTCGTCGAGCAGCTGAAGAACGAGCTGCTGCCCTTCCTGGACGAAGCCATCGAGGACTACACCACCTATGACGTTCTGTCGTATGTAGGTCAGGTTTCGTAACGATCCATAGCCTGCGTCAGGGATCACCGTCTGCGGCTCAGCACGGATCGATACTGTCTCAGGAGAAAGACAGGGCTGTTCTGGGATCCGAAAGGAAGCTGGAACAGCCCGTTTTTTCAGAAGGAGTGGAGCCGGAGGCGGTGCTTGTGGTATAGTGAATAGCGTCAGCCGACGCTGTACATTCCAAATGAGTGGGGGATATCCTATGCTGCCGCAAGATACGATCGTTTTTCTGAACACAGAGCTGAAAACCGTCCTTGACGGGATCACGGTGACCATCAGCCGCTTTACAAAGACCGTGGACCAGAACCCGTGGGAGATCGACGCCCACGCGCATCTGAGCCTGGAGCTGCACTATATTTTCGACGGCTGCGGGACGATCATTCTCGGAACGAACGAGTTCCGCGTTCAGAAGGGACAGATGTATATCTGCGCGCCGTTCGTGGATCATACGCAGATCTGCGACCGGCGGACGCCGATGAACGAATACTGCATCGAGTGCAGCCTGGCGCTCGAGCCGCAGGGCGCGGACGCGAAGCCGCCGTTCTGGGAGGAGATCGCCAAAGGCATGGCCAACTATCGCTACGAGGACAAGAATGGCATTCTCGACGCAAATTTCCAGATGCTGGAAACGCTGCTGCGCAAGGAAAAGCAGCCGCTGGAGGGCGGAAAGAGCGCTGTTGTGCGCTCCTTGCTGGTGAGCACCGTCCTCTGTATGCTGGAGATCCCGTTGTCGAAGCGGTCGGTCACGCAGAGAAGCCAGAACTGGAGCGATGTGAACTACCAGCGGGCGATCGCCATACGCAACTATATCGAGGCAAATTACAAGAACAATATTTCGGTGAAGGACTGCGCGTGCATCTTCTATATGAGCGAGCGTCAGATCGACCGGACGCTGAACAAGGTCTTTCAGGAGTCCTTCCACAGCCTGCTGATGCGCACGCGCGTCTGCATCGCCATGAACCGCATCCAGACGACCAGCGATTCCATGGAAAAGATCGCGGTCGAGAGCGGCTTCTCCGGCTACCGGCAGATGCTCCGGCATCTGGGCAAGAACGGCGTATGCAGGCCGAAGGAAATGCGCGGCGCGGATGCGGAGATACCCCGGCCCGGAAGGCCGTCCGGCGGCAGAGGCTGAGATACCGGGGCCGCCGCGCGGCAGAGCAAAGAAAATGAGGAGGGCTTTTCGTGAAAAAGAATACGTTGATCAAGTCGGTCTGGCAGTCGAAATGGTATTACGCGGCGCTTCTGCCGACCATTGCGCTGCTTTGCATCTTCGACCTGTATCCGGTGTTCACGGGGATCATTCGTTCCCTGTTCCGCTGGAAAACCAAAAACTACTTCAATCCCGTGTTCTGCGGGCTGGACAACTATGTCAGACTGTTCCGGGACACTGCCTTCTGGAAGTCCTTCGGCATCCTGTTCGTCTTTCTCGTCACGGGCTTTATCACATCCTTTGCGGTGAACCTGCCGATCACCTATCTGATCTTTCGGCTGAAAAAGACGAAGGCCGGCAAATTCTTTGAGCGCGCGTTCGTCATTCCCATGATGATCCCCGGCATGGTCAATTCCATGTACTGGAGCTTCTTCTACCGCCATGGCTCCGGCCTGCTGGATACGATCCTGACGCTTCTGGGACGCTCGGATCTGATCCATGTATGGCTGGCGGACAACCAGCTGACGCTTCCCGCCGTGCTTCTGATCGGCTTCCCGTTCGCGGGCGGCTTTACCATGCTGATCCTGCTTTCGGGCCTGCTGAACACGGACGCCGCCATGGAAGAGGCCGCCATGCTGGACGGCGCGGGCGCGTGGAGCATCTTTTCGCGGATCTATCTGCCGCAGCTTGTGCCGCAGATCAAGATTCTCTCCATTCTCGGCATGATCGCCGGTATTCAGGCCTACGGCACGCAGGTCATTTACACCTCCGGCCGCTATAACACCATGGTCCCGGCCTACTATATGTACCAGTCTGCATTTATAAACGGAAACTACGGCTATGCCACGGCGCAGGGCGTGGTGCTGTTCCTGATTATTCTGACCGTGACCATTTTGCAGAAGAAATTCATAAAAACAGAGGAGTAAGGAGGGAGAGCGATGAAATTGAACGCACATGCCAAAAAACGCATTTCCAGATGCGCGATCATTGTATTTCTGACGCTGATCGTCGCGCTGACGTATTTTCCCTATTACTTCATGCTGCTTTCCAGCCTGAAAAACAACGCGGAGATCGCGGCGCACCCGTTTACGCTGACGTTCCCGCTGCGCTTTGAAAACTATGTATCCTCCTTCGGGAAGATCATGAAATATTTGAAAAACTCCATTCTCGTCTCCGGCGCGACCGTGATCGGCACTGTCCTGACCGGCACGCTCTCGGCGTATGTGTTTGCGCGCTTCCGTTTCCCGGGAAAGAACTTTCTGTATATGTTCGTGCTGGCCTTTTTGATGGTCCCGAGCGTGCTGACGCTGATCCCGCAGTATGTGCTTGTCAGCGATATGAAGCTGATCGGCACGTTCTGGGCGGTGATCCTCCCGGCTATCGCCACGGCGCAGATCCAGTTCATCGTCGTCCTCCGGCCCTTCATCGAGGCCACGCCCCGGGAGCTTTCCGAGGCTGCGATCCTGGACGGCGCCAGTCAGACGCAGCTGTTCCGCCACGTCATTTATCCGCTGATTAAGTCCACGATCATCTCGCTGGCCCTGATCGCATTCCTGAACAGCTGGAACGATTTTATCTGGCCGATGCTGACGCTGTCGGCCAACGACGAGCTGAAAACCATTACGCTGGGCCTGTATTCCTACCGCGACCTTCAGCAGATCCTGTACGGGCCAATGTTCGCGGGCTTCTTCCTGGCGTCCATCCCCATGATCGTTTTCTTCAGCCTGAACATGCGGAACTTCATCGGCGGCATCACCTCCGGTGCGGTCAAGGGCTGAGCCGGACTGCGGAAATGCCGCTGTGACGCGGCGGGGAGACTGCGTTGAGAAAAATATTTGATGTGGATTCGCCGCTGGCCAAGGCGATGAATATGCTGGCCAATGTGATCGTGCTGAGCGTGCTGTGGCTCGTCGGGTGCATTCCGGTCGTGACGGCCGGAGCCTCCACGTCCGCCGCATATTATGCCGCACGGCAGTCCGGAGAGCCGGGAGAATCCCTCTGGAAGCGCTATTGGAGAGCCTTCCGCCGGGACTGGAGGCAGGCCGTCTGCGTCGAGCTTCTGTGCCTGATCCCGGCGGCGTCGCTGCTCGGCGGGGCGTATATCCTGACCGCGGTGGGAGACAGCGTTCCGGTGCTGCTCAGCGGCGCGTATGGCGTGCTGCTGTATCTGGCGGCCGCGTTTTTGAGCTGCGTTTTCCCGCTGCTGTCTTATTTTGACTATCCGACGGGGACGCTCCTGAAAAATGCGCTTCTGATCGCGTTCGCCAACCCCGGATGGACGTTTCTGACCGTGCTCACAGGGCTGCTGCCGCTTTTGCTGGCGATGCTGCCGCCGGTCTGGCTCGTCCGGATTTTGCCGCTGGTCACAGCGCTCGTTCCCGGCGCGGTCATACGCATCAATTCGGCGGTCTACGCACGTGTTTTCCGGAAATATGTCCGGCCGGAGGAGGAAACGGCCCGGACTCAGACATAAAATCTGTTCAATTGAGAGGAAAAAGATAATGAGCAACAGACTGAAAAACTATGAATATCTGAGGCGCAATGCGTGGAACGGCCTTTGGAGCAAGCGCATCCTGGCCGAGCTGGGCTTCCTGCTGGAGGCCTCGGCGGCAGAGGAAAATTCGCTGGACGGGCAGCTCCTGCCGGTCGTGGATTCCCTGCTGGAGGGCTACCGGAGGGAGAACGCGATCACGGCGGACATGGCCCGCGCGGCGGAGGAAGCGCTCCTGCCGCTTTCCGGGAAGGCGAAGGAATACGACGTGACCTGCGTCGCCCATGCGCACATCGACATGAACTGGCTCTGGGGTATGCAGGAGACGGCTTCCCTGACGATCGACACGTTTGTGACCATGCTCAGGCTGATGGAGGAGTACCCGGAGTTCACCTTCTCGCAGTCGCAGGCCGCGGTCTACGAGATCGTGGAGCGCTTTTATCCGGAGCTGCTGGAGCCGATCAAGCGCCGCATCCACGAGGGCCGCTGGGAGCTGACGGCCTCCTTCTGGGTCGAGAGCGACAAAAACCTTTCCGGCGGCGAGGCGATGGCGCGCCATCTGCTCTATACGCGCCGATATCTGTCGAAGCTGTTCGACATCCCGGAGGACACCGTGAAGGTCTGCTTCGAGCCGGACACGTTCGGACATTCGGCGCAGCTGCCGGAGATCCTGAACAAGGGCGGCGTGAAGTATTATTATCACTGCCGCGGCTCGGAGGATGCCTGCGCATACAACTGGAGAACGGCCTCCGGCGCGGAGCTGCTGACGCTGCGGGAGCCGACGTGGTATCATCAGGCGGTGGACTATGATCTGCTGCTCAACGTTCCTTCGTATTGCCGTGAGAACCATACGAAGCAGTATCTGAAGGTCTACGGCGTCGGCGACCACGGCGGCGGCCCGACCAGACGCGACCTTGACCGTATTGTGGAAATGAGCAAGTGGCCGCTGTTCCCGACCATCCATTTCGGGACGATCCACGGCTTCTTCGAGAAGCTCGAGGCTGACCGGGCAGCTTTGCCGGTCGTGGTGGGCGAGCGCAACTGCGTCTTTACGGGCTGCTATACCTCGCAGGCCCGCACCAAGCAGGCAAACCGGATCGGCGAGGACAGGCTGACGGCGTCGGAGGCGCTGGACGGCATGGCGCGGCTGCTGTGTCCGGACTACCGCACAGCAAGCCCGTTCGAGCCTGCATGGCGGCACGTTCTGTTCGGCCAGTTCCACGATATCCTGCCCGGCTCGGGCCTGCGCGAGACGCGGGAATATGCGCTGGGCCATCTTCAGGACACGCTTGCCGTGGCCAACATCAACGCGAACCACGCGATGGACGCCATTTGCAGCCGCATCCACACGGGCTTCCTGACGCCGGAGACCGGCGAATCGACGGCGGGCGGCGCAGGTACGGGCTACGGAACGGACGAGCCGACCGGCTACCGCTTCCCGTCCACGGAGCGCGGCAGCGGCAGCGTGCGCGCATATGCGCTGTTCAACCCGACGCAGTATCCGCGCACGGAGACGGCGGAGATCACGGTATGGGACTGGAACGAGGACGCCTCCAGAATGTACGCCGAGAACGCGGAGCATGAGCGCATCCCTGTTCAGGTGCTCAGCGAGGGAACCTATTACTGGGGCCACCACGGAACGAAGCTCGTCGTGCCGGTGGAGCTGCCGCCGATGGGCTATACGACGGTCGTCCTGCGCAACGGGGAGGCGGAGCACGTCGAATGGCCGCTGCTCGGTGCGCCGCGCGTCGATCATATCACGGACGAACCGCTCGTTCTGGAGAATGAAAAGCTCCGCGCGGTCTTTTCTCCGAAGACGATGCAGCTGCTCAGCCTTGTGTCCAAGGTGTCCGGCAGAGAGCTTATGAACGCGCCGGGCGGCGATTTCTGCCTTGCAGCGGAGGAATGCTCCAACGAAATGACGGCGTGGCGCGTGGGCCGCTTTGCGAAGGTCGTCAATTTGAGCGTGGAAAATCCGGTCTGCGTTGCAAAGATCACGCGCGGAGCCGTCCGTCAGAGCATCCAGTTCACGCTGCCGTTCGAGTCCTCCATGCTCACGGCGGAGGTCGTGTTGGACAGCGGAAGCGACACCCTTCGCTACAATGTCAGCGTCGATTGGAAGGAGGAGGGATCGAAGGAAAAGGGCGTTCCGCAGCTTTTCTTCCAGCTTCCGCTGGCGAAGAAGATGGAAAAATCGCGCAGCGTGATCCCGTTCGGGACGATCGACCGCGATGTGCTCAAGCAGGACGTGCCGAGCCTCGGCATTATTTCCGACGCGGACGACGGCGAGACCGCCGCGCTGGTCTCCGACTGCAAATACGGCTTCCGTAATGAGGGCGATAGGCTGACGGTCGATCTGATCCGCGCGTCGTTTGACCCGGATCCCAGCCCCGAATACGGAATGCACAGCTTCTCGTTCGGGATCCACATCGACTCCGGCAGCGCTGAAAGTCTGATCCGCGAGTGTGTCTGCTTTGCAAATCCGCCCGCAAGCCACTCTGTGCCGATCCAGAACGGCGAACTGCCGCTGGCCGGAAGCCTGCTTACGGCGGAGGGTTGCGCGGTCTATGCGATGAAGCGTGCGGAGGATGCGGACGGGCTGGTCCTGCGGCTCTTCAATCCGCAGAAAAAGGCGGCGTCTGCACGGCTCCACTTTGCGAAGGCCGTACAGCGGGCAGAGCTGCTTGCGATCCCCGAGTGGCCGCTTGGCGGCGCGCTCCGCACGGAGGCGGACGGCGTGTGCGTTGAAATGAAGCCGGAGGAGGTCGTGACCCTCCGCGTCGTATTCTAAATAAGTAAATAAAGAGCATAAGAAACCGGCAGGCACTTGAAGTGCCTGCCGGTGATTTTATGCTTCCTCGGGCTGGAGCTTTTGGGACTTCTTTTCGAAGCCGTGTACCCAGTCGGAGAAATGATAATAGATGAGATAGACGATGGAGCTAAGCGACCAGGTGATGGGATACGCCCAGTAGATATACTGGATGTCATGGACAAAATGCATGACAGTCGTGATGTAAGTAATTCTTACAACGCACCAGAACACGAGCATGATCGTCATGGGCACGAACGCCTTTCCTGCGCCGCGGCATACGGACGCGACGGCGTGCGAGAAGGCCAGCAGGCAGTAGAACAGCGAGATCGTGCGCGCCTGCTCAACGCCAAGGGCAATGACCTCCGGCGTTTCGGTGAAGATGGCGGTCAGCTGTGGCGCAAACAGATACATCAAAACGCCGATCAGCTCCGCGAGAAGCAGGGAGGTGATGATGCCGAAGCGGGAGCCTTTCTTGGCCCGGTCGTATTCGCCCGCGCCGAGATTCTGGCTGACATAGGTGGTCAGCGCCATGGTGAAGCTCGTGACGGGCAGGAATGCGAAGCCCTCCAGCTTGGAGTAGGCGCCGTAGGCAGCCATTGCAAGCTTGCCGAAGGAGTTGATGTTCGACTGGACAATGACGTTTGCAAAGCCGATGACGGAATTCTGCACGCCGGAGGGCAGGCCATAGCGGAAGATCTGGTCCAGCATTTCCCGGTCGAGCCGCAGGTCGCGCAGACGGACCTGATAGATCGTGCCTTTTTTCGTCAGATGGATAAGGCAGAGCACCATGCTGACCGCCTGCGAGATGGTCGTGGCGGCGGCTGTCGCCCAGCGCGTTCATGATGCCCTTGCAGGTGTTGTACATCACGACGGCGAGAATGCCGAAGAAGTAGTAGCGGAAATAGGAGATGGCCTCCGGCAGGACGTCCGGGTCGGTGCCCATCCAGCGAAGGAAGGTCGGCGTCAGCGCAACGCCGAAAACGGTCAGGACAATGCCGCAGAGAATGGCCAGCAGGACGTTCGTATGGATGGCGCGGGAGACGCGCGCATAATCTCCTGCTCCGAAATAGCGGGAGATGGTGACGCTCGCGCCCATCGACATGCCGGTAAAGAAGCTGATGATCAGGAAGATCAGCGTTCCGGAGGAGCTGACGGCGGCCAGCGCCTCGTCGCCAAGAAAACGGCCGACGATCAGTGCGTCCGCGGTGTTGTAAAGCTGCTGGAACACCTGACTGAGCAGAACGGGAATGGCAAACGCGGTAATGAGCCGCCACGGCTTGCCGCGGGTCATGTCCATGGTCGAACCATCCATATTCATACATCCTTTCTGTAGAGAAAAATAGACGGGCAGGGGAGAAAAAACAGGGTTTTCTCTGCTGCGCGCTATTTTCTAAGATAGCAAAAAAGCAGAAGAATTGCAAGAGCAATTAATGGAAAAATCAAACTTTTGTGCAAATTGGAGAAACAGGCCGCAGGCCGCGGCGGCCTGCGGAAAAATTCTGATTTCTGGACGGAAAACGACGGATGAAGCTGCGCCTGCGGGAAATACTATCCTCTGAAATATTTTCTGGAGGGGACGCAGATGGCGGAAGAAAAACAGGAAACACGCGCACAGGAGCAACTGGTCGATCTTGGGTCGGCGACGACGCGCTCAAGCCGGGGAAACATTTACACGCTGACGATCATCGGCCAGATCGAGGGACACCAGATCCTGCCGGAGACGGTCAAGACCACGAAATATGAGCATGTGATCCCGCTGCTGGCGGCGGTGGAGGAGAGCGAGGACATTGACGGCCTGCTGCTGCTCCTCAATACGGTGGGCGGCGATATCGAGGCCGGGCTTGCCATCGCGGAGCTGATCGCCGGGATGAAGAAGCCGACGGTCTCGCTGGTGCTTGGCGGCGGGCATTCCATCGGGATCCCGCTGGCGGTCTCGGCCAAGAAGAGCCTGATCGTGCCGACGGCCAGCATGACCGTCCATCCGGTGCGCATGACGGGGCTTGTGGTCGGCGCGCCGCAGACGTTCCAGTATTTCCAGCGCATTCAGGAGCAGATCGTTGATTTTGTGACGGCAAACTCCAGGATCAAGCGCGAAAAATTTCTGGAATATATGATGGCGACGGACGAGATCGCAACGGACGTCGGGACGGTCATCTATGGCCGCGAGGCGGTGGCGTGCGGGCTGATGGACCGGCTCGGGAGCCTGCGCGACGCGCTCGACTGCCTGCACCGGCAGATCGCCCGCAGCAAAAAGCCGCCGGAGCAGAAGCATAAATGAAAATGCAGGCAGAAATCCAAATGAAACGAAAGTATGGAAATATTCCCGGAGATGTGCTAATATAATAATCTATGGCAAGCCGCAGACGCTCTGCGGCCTGCCGGACGATCACAGAAACCGGGGGTGTGTCCATGAACGTATGGCAGGCGATCTTACTGGGGCTGGTGCAGGGAATCACGGAATTTCTTCCGATCTCCAGCTCCGGCCATCTGGCGGTTTTGCAGAGCTTTCTGGGGCTTGGCTCCGTGGAGGAGCATCTTTTTTTCGACGTGCTGCTCCATCTGGGCACGCTGGGCGCGGTTTTCATTGCCTACTGGAAGGAGATCGCGGGGCTGACGTCGGAAGGGCTTGCGATGGTGCATCTGAAAAAGCTGCGGCGCGGTCAGAAGCCAGATCCGCTCAAGCGGCGGATGATCCTGTTCATCCTGCTGGCGACGCTGCCGCTGGTGCTGGCGGTGCTCGTGAAGGACGCGGTCGAATCCCTCTATACCAATACGTTTTTCATCGGCTTTGCGCTTCTGGTGACCGGCGGTCTGCTGTTTGCGGCGGACCGCATGGGCCACGGCAACAAGACCGAGAAGAACGCGACCATTACGGAGGTCATGCTGGTCGGCCTTTCGCAGGCCGCGGCGACCGTCCCGGGCCTTTCGCGTTCCGGTACGACCATCGCCGTCGGAATGCTCTGCGGCTTTGAGCGTTCGTTTGCTGTGAAGTTTTCCTTTCTGCTTTCGATCCCGGCTGTGCTGGGCGCGAATCTGCTGACGCTGATCGACGCGGTGCAGGCCGGTATCGACGCTTCGATGCTGCCGGTCTACCTTGCTGGCGTCGCGGCGGCGTTCATTTCCGGCTTCCTGGCCATCAGCCTGCTGCGCATCCTTGTGCAGCGCAGCCGCTTCGGCAGCTTTGCCTATTACTGCTGGGGCGCGGGTCTGGTGACGTTGATCCTTTCACTTGTGGCGTGAGGTTGAGCTATGGCGGAACAAAAACAAAAGAAAAAATCGACGGCCGCGAAGAACGCGGCGCGCAGCGGCTCCAATGGCAGCGCGCGCGGTAAGGGTGGAAAGAAAGCGGCCGCGCGTCCGATGCGGCGTGAGATCGGTGCGTTTGTGTGCCTGTTCCTCGGAATTTTTACGGTCCTGTGCTGCTTCCATGTAAACGCGGTGGTGCTGAATCTGATGGCCTCGCTGTTCAAGGGGACGATCGGAGCGGGCTTCTACATATTGCCGTTTTCCTTTCTGCTGGGCTTCCTGATTTTGCTGCTGCATGACGGACGGCCCGTTGCGCTGCGCGTGACGTGCGCGTTCCTGCTGGCGGCGACCATCGGTGCGCTGGCGCACGTTTTTTCCGGCGGCAGCGAGCTGGAATGGTCGTGGGAGATGTTCGGCGAGCTGTGGGACGGCGGCATTTCCGGCGCGGGCGGCGGTGTCCTCTCCGGCTTCCTCGCGGAGCTGCTGTCTGCCGTTATCAGCCGCATCGGCGCGGCGATCGTGCTGTTGGCGGCGCTGCTGCTGGAGCTGATTACCTGCCTGAACATGACCATCGGCGGCATTCTGACCGCCATCCGGGAGCGGCCAAGGGCGGAATATGCCGAGCCGCAGCGGGAGCATCCCGACCCGGCGCAGGTGATCGTCAATCATGTGGCGCAGAAGCAGATCGAGCGCACGGAGCGCAAGCGCTCCCGCATGTCGGAATTTGATCTCCCGGTGGACGACCCGCCCATGCCGGTCGAGGAGTCGGAGGCCGGGAAGAAGGGAAAGAAGAACGCGCCGGTCCGGCCAGACGTCTTTGTGGAAAACAGCCGCCGCAGGGCTGCGGAGGAAAAAGCAGCCGAGGCGGCGGAGCAGGGGCCGGACATTCTGGCCGAGCGTCCAAAGCCTGTGAAGGATTACAAAAAGCAGCTGGAGGCGCTGCGTCAGGAAGAGCTTGCAAAAGCAGAGCAAAGGCCGGAGGCCGCCGAGGCTCCGCAGGAGCTTCCGCACCAGTTCCCGCCGCTGATCCTTGAAAACCGGAGCGCCGACGGAGAAGAAACAGAGGCTGCGGAAGCACCGGAGCCTGTGGAGGAGCCGCTTCCGGAGCCGGTTCCTGTGCTGCCGGAGAAGGCGGCGCCGGTCATGCCGCTGCCGCCGATCACCGCGCCCGCGCCGGACGAGAAGTCCATTAAAAAGGAAGAGGTGCATCAGGAGGCAGCGAAGATTGCACAGGAGATCGTGACCGGCGAGCAGCTCATGATCTATCACTATCCTCCGGTCGAGCTTCTGCGCTCCGGGGACGGAAGCTCCGTGGACGGCACGGAGGAAATGCGCCAGAACGCCGATCGGCTGAGCGATACGCTCCAGTCGTTCGGGATCGAGGCGCACATCATCAACGTCACGCGCGGTCCGTCCGTCACGCGCTATGAGCTGGAGCTGAGCCGCGGCATCAAGCTGTCGAAGGTCACGAATCTGGCCGACGATATCGCGCTGTCGCTGGGCGCGTCGGGCGTGCGCATCGCAGCCATCCCGGACAAGATATCCGTCGTCGGCATCGAGGTGCCGAACCGCATCGTCTCCGTCGTGCTGGCGCGCGACGTTATCGATTCGCCGGAATTCCGCAAGAGCAAGTCGCGCATCTCCTTTGCCGTCGGCAAGGACATCGGCGGCAACCGCATCATCGGCGACATTGCGAAGCTGCCGCATATGCTGATCGCCGGTACGACCGGCTCCGGTAAATCGGTGTGCATGAACTCGCTCATCATTTCGCTGCTTTACAAGGCGAAGCCGGACGAGGTCAAGCTCATCATGGTCGATCCGAAGATGGTCGAGCTTGGCGTTTACAACGGCGTGCCGCATCTGCTGATCCCGGTCGTGACCGATCCGAAGAAGGCGGCGGGCGCACTGCAATGGGCGGTGACGGAAATGATGCGCCGCTACCGCATGATGGCAGATGCAGGCGTGCGCGACCTCGAATCCTACAACAAGATCGCGGAAGCGACGGAGGAGCAGGAGAAAATGCCGCAGATCATTGTGGTGATCGACGAGCTGGCTGACCTCATGCTGGTCGCCGCAAAGGAGGTCGAGGAATCGATCTGCCGCGTGGCACAGATGGGCCGTGCTGCCGGTATGCATCTTGTCATTGCCACCCAGCGTCCGTCTGCGGATGTCATTACGGGCCTGATGAAGGCCAATATCCCGTCGAGAATTGCGTTTGCCGTTGCCTCCGCGATGGAATCGCGCATCATTCTCGACACCGCTGGCGCGGAAAAGCTGGTCGGTAAAGGCGATATGCTCTATGCGCCGCTCGGTCAGGGCAAGCCCAAGCGCGTGCAGGGCTGCTTCATCACGGACGCCGAGGTGCAGAGCGTGGTGGATTACATCAAAAAGAACGATTCGGCGCAGTATTCCGCCGAAATTCAGGAGGATATCGAGCGCCGCGCCGTACAGGGCGGTAAGGGCAGTCCGGCCGCCGCGTCTGCGGCGATGGACGAGCCGGAGGCGGACGCGGGCGATGAAATGATGCCCGCCGCGGTCGAGGTCCTGCTGGAGACCGGACAGGCATCCGTGTCGATGCTCCAACGGCGGCTCAAGCTCGG
>ENA-ORNK01001846-ORNK01001846.1-human-gut-metagenome-genome-assembly--contig:-NODE-1846-length-13956-cov-2.281131_pt1 | contig 13956 bp, 10 predicted proteins | sample MGYA00242115_ERZ509022 | MGnify/ENA primary metagenome ERZ509022 (study PRJEB26280, sample SAMEA2338690) | human gut metagenome | biome: human gut; feature: human-associated habitat; material: faeces...
GATCGGAGAACTGATCGCAGAAGCCATGGAAAAAGTCGGAAAGGACGGAGTCATAACTGTAGAAGAATCCAAGAGCCTTGGAACTACTCTCGAAGTGGTAGAAGGTATGCAGTTTGACAGAGGATATTTATCGGCATATATGGTCTCTGACACGGAGAAGATGGAAGCAAACATCGAGAATCCTCTGATTCTCATCACAGATAAGAAGATAACTAACATTCAGGAATTAGTTCCTATTTTAGAGCAGATCATGCAGCAGGGCCGCAAGCTTCTGATAATAGCAGAAGATGTTGAAGGCGACGCGCTGGCCAATTTGGTGGTGAACAAACTGAGAGGCGTTATCGATGTAGTGGCAGTTAAAGCTCCGGGATACGGCGAAAGAAGAAAAGCTATGCTGGAAGATATAGCGATCCTGACAGGAGGTACAGTAATCGCCAGCGACCTGGGATACGAGCTCAAAGAAGTGACCGTAGATATGCTGGGTAACGCGTCGACGGTAAAAGTGGATAAGGACAATACCGTTATCGTAGGCGGAAGCGGAGATAAAGCAGAAGTAAAGGCCAGAGTGAACAGCATAAAATCTCAGATCGAGGAGACTACATCCGAATTCGATAAGGAAAAGCTTCAGGAGAGACTGGCTAAACTTGCAGGCGGAGTAGCAGTCATAAAGGTTGGAGCAGCTACCGAGACTGAACTCAAAGAGCGCAAGCTGAGAATAGAAGACGCTCTCAACGCTACAAAGGCCGCCGTAGAGGAAGGCATAGTGGCGGGAGGCGGAGCCGCATTGGTGAACGCTATTCCTGCTGTAAAAGATTATGTTTCAACTCTTGCGGGTGATGTAAAGACAGGAGCTGCTATAATAATCAGAGCTCTCGAAGAACCTGTACGTCAGATCGCCGAGAACGCAGGTATGGAAGGCAGCGTAGTAGTTGCGGAGGTCAAGAAGAGCCAGGCAGGCGTCGGATTTAACGCCGCTACTGAAGAATATGTAGACATGATCGACGCCGGCATAGTGGATCCTGCCAAGGTTACGAGATCTGCGCTTCAGAATGCAGCGTCAGCGTCGGCTATGCTCCTGACTACAGAAGCAGGCGTAGTGGATATAAAAGAAGAAACCCCTGCGATGCCTCCTATGGGCGGACAGATGGGAGGTATGGGCGGCATGATGTAAGAAGCCGTTTCATCTGTAAAAATTAAGACACAGTAAAAATGCCAACAGAAGTTTAAATTTTGTTGGCATTTTTTTACTATTTATGATATAGTCATCGTAAAAGGAGGTGGGATCGTGACAGATGAAAGAGGAGTACAGTCCATAGACAGAGCTCTGGATATAATAGAAGTTCTGGCTGTAGAGGAGTCGGGCCTTGGGGTGACGGAGATAGCAAGCCGCGTGGGACTCCACAAGAGTACGGCTTACAGGATAATCGAGACGCTGTATAATCGCGGCTACCTGAATAAGACGCAGGATAATCATTATAAGATAGGGCTCAAACTCATAGAGGCTGTCAGCTGTTATATCAACAGCCTGGAGCTTGAGACACAGGCCAGGCCTTATGTAGCTCAGATAACGGCTGAACTGGGCCTGACATCTCATCTGGGGGTGCTGGAGGGGGATAAGGTTGTTTACATAGAAAAGATGGACGTGTTCTCTTCTGTGAGAATGTATTCGCAGATAGGACTTAGGATGCACGCCTACTGTTCATCTCTGGGCAAATGTATGCTTTCCGGCTACTCCAGGAAAGAACTCGGAGAAGTCATGAAAGATTGCAGCTTCATAAAATTTACGCCTAACACGATATCCAATATAGAGGAACTTCAGAAGGAAATGCTCAAGGTGAGAAAACAGGGCTGGGCTATGGATGATGAAGAGTACGAGATAGGACGTCGCTGTATAGGAGCGCCTATCTATGACTACCGGGGAGAAATAATCGCCGCTATAAGCGCCAGTGGCGATAAGCATATACTTACAGACGACAGGATAGAACCGGTAGCCGAGTACGTCACTAAAGTGGCTCTTGAGATCTCAAGGGGACTGGGATACGTAGAATAGAGCCTCCTAATTACCTGTGATGAGGGATACTGCGCACCATAGGAGAATGATTCCCATGACGATATTGAACAGGCGATAATATTTTTTCAGAAATTTTTGAAATATACTTCCTGCAGCCGCCCAGGACAACGTTCCGGCTATGCCTACGGCAGTGATAACTGCAGAGTGAAAAAGCAATGTGGATAATTGAGCCGTGTGCGGAAGCACGTATCCCGTATATACGGTTATGGCATATAGGATGATTTTTATATTGGCGAATTCGAGAAAAAAGCCCTTTGCAAAAGACATCTTGCGCTCATTTTCGTATGAAGGCTTGCTGATGGCTATGTGTACTGCCAGATAGGCTATATATGCGGCGCCTATATATTTGAGAACTTCCGAAAAAGCCGGAATGTACTTTGACAATTCATAGCAGAATACGGCGCATAGTATCATGACGCATAAAAAACCGGCAGCGATGCCCCATAAGACGTTTTTACCGGCTCTCCAGCCTCCCTGACCTACGGCATGGAGAGCTATTATATTGTTTGGGCCCGGCGTAAAAGCAGTGACAATCGTATAAGGAAGATACGATAAAAAAACTGAAAATAACATTTGTATTTCACCTCCGATGGTATTATGATATAATAAAAAATAAGTTTAATCAAATTGAAATAATTAAAATTATATTTTAAAATTTATGAAATAATGGTGACGCGATGGACTTGAAATATCTGAATACTTTTAAAACTATAGTCAGAGAGGGCAGTTTTTCTAAAGCCGCAGAGAAACTTAATTATACCCAGTCTACTATTACGTTCCAGATGGATCAGCTGGAGAGAGACTTATCCGCTCAGCTATTTGAGAAGGTAGGGAGAAATATGATACTGACCAAAGCAGGAGAAAATCTGATCCCTTATGTGGATGAGGTACTTGACTCTGTGGATAAACTTCATAATTTTGAAGAAGATATGAAAAAATGCTCCGGAGATCTGAAAGTGGGCATTGCGGAGACGCAATTATGTTACAACATTCCTGCGGTTTTAAAGAAATTCCATGAGAAGGCTCCCAATGTCAGGCTCTTTTTAAGGTCTATGAACTGCTATGACATCAGAGATGAGATCACAGAGGGAACGCTGGATCTTGGAATTTTTTATGAAGATGTGGGAGGATTCGGCTCAGCCATAGCGACTTATCCTTGCGGAACATATCCGCTGGCGCTTGTGGCGTCTGCCGACACCAAGGAGAGATATCACGATTTCATAACACCCGACAGAACCATACTGGTACCGTTTATAATAAATGAAAAGAACTGCATATTCCGGCAGATCTTCGAAAGGTATCTCAATGAAAGGGCTATAAAGATGAGCCATACCATAGAGCTTTGGAGCATACCTACCATCAAAAATCTGGTTATGAATGACATGGGAGTAACCTTTTTGCCGAAGTTTACAGTTCAGAGGGAACTGGACAGAGGCGAACTAAAAGAAATACCTGTGGCCCTCGACAATGATGAGATTTCTGCAGTGTGCGCTCATCATAAAAACAAGTGGATAAGCCCGTCCATGAGGTTATTCATGGATCTTGTATGCTGCAGGTGACAGATCGGAACATCATATAAAAGACGGCAAACCCCCGGCGTCTTAATGCCGGGGGTTTGCCTCAAATGTGTGATATATATTTAAACCTCGAATTGAGGAGGGCCGACTTAAAGTATATTTTTCAATACTATAGTCTTCACTCTCGTCATCTCGTCGAAGGTGGACATGACCCCTTCTGTTCCTATGCCGCTGTGCTTCCAGCCGCCGAAAGGCATTTCGAAAGATCTGAAGAAGCTGGCGCCGTTGATGACTGCTCCTCCTGCTTCCATAGCAGAAGCTACTTTGAAGGCACGTTTCTGATCTTTTGAGAATACACAGCTGGAGAGACCAAATTTTGAGGCGTTAGCTATTTCAATGGCCTCTTCATCGGTATCAAAGCCTATGATGGAAACTACAGGGCCGAAGATCTCCATGTCCTTTGCAACGTCGGCAGTCTTAGGAATATCGGTGATCACGGTAGGCTCATAGAAAGCACCGTTTCGCTTTCCGCCCATGAGAAGCTTGCCGCCCTGCTTTAGAGTAAGTTCAACTTCTTTTTCGACTTTTACAGCCGCTTTCTCACTGATGAGGCATCCTATCTGAGTGTCTTCTCTTGAAGGATCGCCGCATTTGAGCTGTCTGATTCTGTCCATGGCTTTCTGAGTGAACTCATCTTTCAGCGAATTATGGATCAGGAATCGCTTGCTTGCGCAGCAGACCTGTCCCGTATTATACATACGGCCCCATACCATTTCTTCTACAGCCAGATCCACATCGCCGTCATCCAGGACGATGAAAGCGTCGTTTCCTCCAAGTTCCAGAGCGGTGTGAGTGAGATTGGCCGCCGCCAGTTTAGCAGTTTCAATGCCTACTTCTGTGCTTCCGGTGAGAGTAACCAAATGCACTCTCGGATCGGTAACGGCTGCGTCTTTTACGGCTCCGGGAGCAGTCAGACACTGTACGACTCCATTTGGCACGCCGGCTTCAACCAGCATTTCTGTTAGCTTCATCAACGTCAGAGGATTATCAGAAGAAGGAAGCACTATGGCTGCGTTTCCCATCATCAGGGCAGGCGCCACCTTTTGATCATATAGATCGCAAGGGAAGTTGAACGGGATTATGCAGGCTACTACGCCTATAGGTTCCCTCGTCACCAGCTGCATGGTAGACTGCTGTCCGGCTTCTGTTCCCGGAGGAATGATGGTTCCGTAGTAGTGCTTGGCCTGTTCGGCAAAAGCGGCGAAAGCGATGCTTATATTGCCTATCTCAGCTCTGGCCTCGTTGATGGGTTTTCCGTTTTCTGCCGAAAGAGTCTGAGCCAGCATTTCTTTATTTTCTTCTACTATATGTATGAACTTGTACATCACCTGCGCTCGCTGGCTGACAGGTATCTTGGCCCATTCTTTCTGACCTTTGACAGCAGCCGTAACCGCAAGATCTATATCCTCAGCAGTGGCTTTTGGAACGCTCTCTATCACTTTGCCTGTTGCAGGAGCAGTCACATCAAATGTAGCGCCGCTTAAACTGTCAACTTTTTTTCCGTCTATTATCATTTTCATTTTAATTTCTCCTCTCTATTTGCCGAAAGCTGTAAAGGATAACATCAGTCCGCCGCAGGTATTGTTGCCGTCATCTTCATAGCCGTATTCGCCGAAGGTGAATTCCATGATAAACGGGATGTAGCCGACTGTTTTTTTAACTTGCGCCGTCACTTCGTTTATCCTCGAGTCGATGCCGGCTCGTCTTCCTCCGCAGTGAACAAGGTGAAGTCCTGCGATAGGTCCGTCTATCTTGTCTTTCAGTTCTTTCAGAGTAGTTCCCACTGCCTCGATGAGTTCGTCTACCGTAGCTTCCATCTGTATTACGGCAGTTCCTACCGCCAGATTATTTCCGATATTCATAGTGCCGTCATCGTTTCCGTTCATAGGGTGTCTGATGGCGGTGAGATCGCCGAGCCTGTCTTTTACGCCCAGAGGCTTACATATGGCGTAAGAAAGGAGATTGCCCCCTCTTATGTCATCCTCCGATGCTCCGGTCCATCTGCGGTACTGCTCCATGGCCGGGATTCCGTTTATTTCCGATAAAGTGCGGTCGCCTGTAACCTTGGTTATGACACCTGCATTTTTAGTCTCGTGATATGCTCCCGTAAACTTGTTAGCGAAAGGCTTATCCGTATAGAAGAAAGCTACGGAGACTCCGTCTGCCGTCACCATTTCATCGGTATAGAGGAGCCATTCTCCGGCTATGGCGTTATCTGCTGCGCTGCCCCCGAAGAAAGGAACTCTTCCGATGACTTCGGTGATGCCCTTCAGATAATACTCTTCTTCTCCGGACGGAGCCGACATATAGAAGAAATCGGGAGCTTTATCTTTGCCGGACCTTCTTAGAGCCTCTGCGGCTACTTTATGACCTGTCTCTCTGGCGGTGCCTTCCTTTGGCATCCCCGCAACGCTTACTTTGAGTTCAGGATCCGACAGAGCCATGACGCCTACGAACCCGTCGCTGCTGCTGACAAAGCCTTCCTGAGTAATTACTCCCGTAAAAGAAGTATTTCCGATGAGCGGTACGCCGGGCAGTTCTTCGGATACGGCGTCCAGCATCTCCTTCTGATCGTACTGCACGCCGCTGTAAACAAAGGCCATCTTCATATCCTGCAGATTCTCTTTTACCTGAGCTGCGGCCTCTTTGCCGGCCATAGAAGCCTGACTGTTTGTACTTGTACCTGTCTTGATCTTTAACATGATATTTCCCTCCTCATGTAGATTTTTTTGTACATATCGTAAGTATATTTGAGCGGTCTTGCTTTATGGTTTCATGATACCCCTATATTAAAATGTGTCAACAGGGCCTGTTCTGCAATATAGAAAGGGTGTTTCATAATGCGGGACAGACGTCTTGATGAGAAAATTCATGTGACATATTGATATTCTTATGGTATCTTATATATATAAGAAGTAAAGGGGATGAAATATGATGGCGAGTATGAAAAAGAGCAGAAAAAACACGATGATACTGGTCTTAGCTGCAGCGATTATCATAGCGGTGATTTTAGCAGTTACTCAGATGAACAGGACTTTAAAACTTAACGGCCTGCAGGAGACGGTGATAAACATAGGCTGCGAGTATGAGGACGAGGGTGTAAATATAAGGGATGCGGAGGTATCGGGAGAGGTAGATACGGCAAAGACAGGCGATTACACGGTGACGTACACTTATAAAGATCAGAGGGTGTCAAGGACGGTACATGTGGTAGACCCGCAGAGTCTTATCGCAGGTCTTAGAGGAAGTGAAAAGACTGTAGTCTGTCAAGGAGATCCTTATGTAGAATCAGGCGCGTTTGCGGTGGATAAGGATAAAGGAGCGGTGACAGATTGCGAGATATCCGGCCAGGTAGATACTTCTGCTCCGGGAACTTACCAGATCAGATATAAATTTGTGTCAGGTTATGTGGAAAAGGAGATAACTCGCAATGTAGAAGTCATAAGTAAGGAAAAATTTTGTAAAAACGAGTCGGGTATACCTGTACTCATGTATCATTATGTTTATACTGAAGATGACAAGCCTGAGAAACTGAATTCTAATTATATATCGGACAAAGATCTCGAGAGCCAGCTTAAATATTTAAAAGAAGAAGGATACTATTTTCCAAGTTTTAAAGAGCTGAGAGCTTACGCAGACGGAGAAATAGCTCTTCCACAAAAAAGCGTCATCCTCACTTTTGACGACGGACAGATGGGCTTTCTTTCTTACGGTATTCCTCTGCTGAACGAATACAGGGTACCGGCGACATCGTTTCTGATAGGAGTAAATGACGGGGAAAACAAAGTGAGAAACAATGCTTCTGCCTATGTCGCTTTTGAATCTCATTCTTATAATATGCACCGGCCCGGAGGAAACATAGGACATGGCGGAGTTATAAGCGCTCTTTCCAAAGAGGAGATAGAAGACGATCTGCTGCGCCAGCAAGAGATAGTGGGAAGCAGTCAGGCCTTTGCATATCCTTACGGAGACGTTACGGAAGTCGCTAAGGAAGCGGTCAGCCAGACCGGTATCCAATGTGCTTTTACGACTCAATACGGAAAAGTACACAGAGGCGATGATTACAGGGCTCTGCCCAGGGTAAGGGTACTGGGCGGCGCAGGACTCGAATCATATAAAGCCAGTCTGTAATTATAAGCCTTTAGGCTTGAAGAAAATTCGAGTATCCTCTTGTCAAAACATCAAAAATATTATAAAATATACGGAAAATAAAATTGGACGGCGGAGTATATTCTCCGGCCGTCCGTTGCTATAAATCGCTATGTAACGAAGAGGAGGAGAATAATGGCTCATTATTTTGAAGAACCGTCAAGAACATTTAACGAATATCTTTTGGTACCGGGTTATTCCAGCAAAGAGTGCCGCGTAGAAAATGTTTCCTTAAAGACGCCGATAACTAAATTCAAGAAAGGGGAAGAACCTAAGATCACGATGAATATTCCATTGGTTTCTGCGGTAATGCAGGCTGTCTCTGACGATAAGATGGCAGTAGCGCTTGCCAAAGAAGGTGGAATTTCTTTTATTTTTGGTTCTCAGCCTATAGAGAGCCAGGCAGCTATGATCCGCAGGGTAAAGACCCACAAGGCCGGTTTTGTAACCAGCGATTCAAATTTAAGACCGGATCAGACTCTCAAAGACGTGCTTGAGCTGAAGGCGCTCAAGGGACACAGCACCATCGCCATCACTGACGACGGTACTGCCGAAGGCAAAATCCTGGGACTTGTGACCAGCAGGGACTACAGGGTGAGCCGCATGTCTCCTGACACTAAGATCAGCGAATTCATGACTCCTTTTGATAAACTCATATATGGAAGATCCGGCATAACACTGAGCGAGGCCAATGATATCCTTTGGGATCACAAGCTCAATGCGCTGCCGATCATAGACGATAATCAGAGACTCACCCATTTCGTGTTCAGAAAAGACTACGACTCGCATAAGTCGAACCCCAACGAACTCTTAGACGAACAGAAAAGATACATGGTGGGAGCAGGCATCAACACAAGAGATCACGAACAGAGAGTTCCTGCGCTGATAGACGCGGGAGTGGATATTCTCTGCATCGACAGCTCTGAGGGCTACAGCCAGTGGCAGGCAGACACCATCGCATGGATCAGAGAAAGATACGGAGACGATATAAAGATAGGAGCCGGAAACGTAGTCGACGGAGAGGGTTTCAGATATCTGGCCGAAGCGGGAGCCGACTTTGTCAAGATAGGAATCGGAGGAGGATCCATCTGCATAACAAGAGAGCAGAAGGGCATAGGACGAGGTCAGGCTACGGCTGTCATAGAAGTCGCCGCCGCAAGAGATGAATATTTTAAAGAGACAGGCATATATGTGCCTATCTGTTCTGATGGAGGCATAGTATACGATCACCATCTTACATTGGCGCTGGCCATGGGAGCCGACTTTATAATGCTGGGAAGATATTTTGCCCGCTTCGATGAGTCTCCGACCAACAAGCTCAACGTCAACGGCAACTACGTCAAAGAATACTGGGGAGAAGGTTCAAGCCGCGCGCGCAACTGGCAGCGCTACGACCTCGGAGGAGATCCTCGCATGAAGTTTGAAGAGGGCGTGGACTCATATGTCCCTTATGCCGGCCCGCTTCACGATAACGTGAATCTCTCTCTGACCAAGGTTAAATCTACCATGTGCAACTGCGGCGCTCTCAGCATCAAGGAACTTCAGGAGAGAGCCAAGCTGACGCTGGTCTCTGCGACATCGATAGTAGAAGGCGGAGCCCACGACGTAATACTTAAGGACACTTCAAACAACGTGATAAAATAGAATGACAGGACTGCTCTTTTGGAAGCGGCGTCCAGTCCTAGATATAAAGTTATAAGGAGAAAATCATATGGATAACAACAAGAGGCCGGAGAATATGGCCCGGATAAATAATGAAGAACTTGCAAGCCAGTTCATAGACCAGCAGGTCAAAGAGATAAGGGAGCAAGTGGGAGATAAGAAAGTGCTGCTGGCCCTGTCGGGGGGAGTGGATTCGTCAGTGGTTGCAGCCCTTCTGATAAAAGCGATAGGAAAACAGCTGGTGTGTGTCCACGTAAACCACGGGCTTTTACGCAAGGGAGAGCCGGAACAGGTAGTGGAGGTCTTCCGCGGTCAGATGAACGCTAATCTGGTATATGTGGACGCTGTGGACAGGTTTCTCGATAAGCTTGCCGGAGTGGCAGAGCCGGAGAAAAAGCGTAAGATCATAGGAGCTGAGTTCATAAGAGTCTTCGAGGAAGAGGCCAGAAAACAGGACGGAATAGAGTTCCTGGCTCAGGGGACTATATATCCGGATATTCTCGAGAGCGACGGCGTAAAGGCTCATCATAATGTAGGAGGACTTCCGGAAGACTTGCAGTTTGAGCTGGTAGAGCCGGTAAAGCTCCTGTTCAAGGACGAGGTGAGAGCCCTTGGACGTCAGCTCGGACTTCCCGAGACGCTTGTCAGCCGTCAGCCCTTCCCCGGTCCCGGTCTTGCCATCAGGGTCATCGGTGAGGTCACGTCGGACAAGCTTGACATTCTCCGGGAGGCTGACGCAATTTTCCGCGAGGAAATGAAGCGCAGCAGGGTCAGGGCTGATCAGTATTTTGCCGTGCTTACAAACTCCCGTTCGGTCGGGGTTGTCGGGGATTTCAGAACCTACAACTACACCGTTGCGCTCCGTGCGGTCAGGACGACGGACTTTATGACCTGCGAGTATGCGCCGCTTTCGCACAAGCTCCTCGGCAGAGTTTCGTCGAGGATCGTGAACGAGGTCAGGGGTGTCGGCAGGGTCGTGTATGATATTACCGGGAAGCCGCCGGCTACTATTGAGTGGGAGTGATACCGATCGGTCCGGATGTGTCTGAAAACCGCGCAGCCCGGGGGGTTGCGACCCGGCACTTCAAGAAAACCGGTTTTACGGCTGAGACGCAATAAATATCAAAGGGGTGTAAAAAAACCGTTCTGAGTTTTTTTACACCCCCGTTCGTTCCGGAAAGGGGCTGTTAAAAGCATCTGGCTTTGACAGTCCCTTTTCCGGATCACAGTATTTCTTTTTCAAACAAACCGATCCACGCGTCGGAAATGAGCTGATGCCCTGCGGGGAACGGATGTACGCCGTCATCAAACCAATACTCCGCGCCGACAGTCCGGCAGGCATTGTCAAACATCTTCTGCAGCGGCAGAAAAGACACACCTGTTTCTGCTGCGAGTCTTTCCGTTATAACGGCTCTTTCCCGCACATTATCCCGGAAATATTCCCGGTTTTCCGCCACAAGAGAACAATTCCCCACAAACGGCTCCATCAGAATGATTTTCATTCCCGGGAAACGCCGCAGTGTATCGGTAATATACATACGGTAGACTGTTCCGAACCGTTCGGCATCCACGCCGTTGCCGTTCAGAATCTCATGCCATACGTCGTTTATGCCCACAAGAATGCTGAGAACATCCGGTGCATGATTCCAGACGTCGATTTTGATTCTCGCGTACAAATCCACTATCCGGTCGCCGCTGTTGCCGTTGTTGATGAATGTAAATCTTCCGGGATACTTTACACCGAGTCTGCCTGCTGTCATGAGTGCGTAACCCTGCCCGAGGGGAAGCTGACTTCCCTTTCCGAAGCTTTTTCCCGCATCGGTGATTGAGTCTCCCATAAACAGTATTTTCATTTCAGTATTCCTTTCCCGATATCCGGATCCGCCGGAGGCAGAGATTTTTTTGTGTCTCTGCTTTTTTATTGCGCTGTTATTTCAGTGCGTCCAGCTTTTCCGTCAAAGTCATAAGCGCCTGGTTATAGGATTCCATGTTGGCGCTCAGCCGGCTGGAAATGGAGGCTTCCTTTGCCTGAAGCGAAATCCACGTCAGACCGGTGATATTATTGACTGCATTTCCCCAGATGTACAGAAAATCGTTTGTGATATTCTTACGGATCAGGTCAAGCATTTCTGCGGATTCATCTCCCTGGATATACTTTCTCTTCAGCGCGACCTCGTAGTACTGCGGGTAAACGGTTTCATGGCTGACGGAGGACATCAGTTCAAGCGTTGCGCCCACGGCATCGTAACGCCCGGCGGGGACGGTGGAAAGTATGCCGACCATCTGTGCGCCGTTATAGTGGCTTGTTATATAATTCTTTTGCTTTTCGCTGTATTTGGGGAGAGGGACTATGTTATAGGTGGACTTCATGTTGCGGAAAACATCAAGACCGGTAGCGACCACACGGTCAACGTAGAACAGGCCCTGGTCATCCGCAAAGAGTTTTCTGCCGAGAATGTCGTCGCTTTCCTCCGGGCGGAGAGACTTTACACCCTCCGTGGCATAGAAAAGATCATAGAGCTTTTCGTAAATATCGATATACTTGGTGGTACCGAGGGTGATCTCAATTCCCTCTTCGGTCTTCTTTGAGTACTTTATTCCCTGCGACAGCATAAAAGCGTCAACCGGTCCGCCGATCTGACAAAGCAATCCGTAGCGGTCGTTGTTGTCCATATAACCGTTTCCGTCAAGGTCCTTATGTCCGTTGGCTATAAGCGATTTCATCTTCTCAAAGGTCCATTCTCCGTCGTTGACTATCTGAAAAACCGACTTTGACTCTTTGGGGGAGATGTTGTCGACCCATACCGTTTCGTTGACATACATCACGAAAAGGTCGGCGATATAGAACGGCGTCAGGTCTCCGGTTGCATAATACTTTTTGCCGTTATAGGAAATGGCGTCAATCAGTCTGGTTCCCCAGTATTCCTTTGAAAAGTCGAGATGATTGACGCGCGACATATCAATCACCCAGCCGTTCGGGGCAAAGGCGATATGAATGGAGCCGCAGATCAAAGCCACCTCATAGTCGTCGCCCTGGCTCATAACCGAGTCGCCGACCTGCGCGCTCAGTTGGGTATAATTGATTTTCCTGTCGGTGATAAGGACATTCAGGCGTTCTTCGATCTCCCGGTTCCGGCGCCAGATGGCGGCATTGACGGTGTCGGACTGATTGTCCTCTTCCCCGACATCAATGCTGTTGATGGCATTGGGGGTGGTGATAAACCGGATCTCCGTCTTGCCGAAGTTCAGATCTTTCGGCAAATCGTCACCGTAAGGGTAGGAGCCGTCGGCATTGCCCGTGCCGCTGCTTTCGCCCGCACCGCCTCTGTTGCCGGTACAGGCTATGCCTGCCAGCAAAAGGACGGGCAGCAGCAGGACACAAAGGATTTTTTTCGTAATGGGTTGCATAATATCTTCCTCCTTCAGGATTGTTTATCTCTTTTGATTTTCACCGCAGCGGTAAATCCGACGGCGATCAGGGCAAAGAACACAGCACCGAGAGCAATGAACTTGGCGGGGGTGCTTTTTGCCTTTTTCCCGGGCTTTTGCTCCGCACTGTCAGCGGTTTCTTCGTTGCCGGGCTCGGTTGATTCCCCTCCGGCATTTTCGGCGGCGAGCTTTTTCTCGGCATTTTTCAGCTTCATGTAGTCGGCAGTACTCACAGCTTTCTTTTGAACGGCAGTAAGGCTGTTGTAGGCATTGCGCACAGCCACGGTATATGCCCGGTCGGGGTCATCCGCATTTATGCCGCTGATTTTTTCCGTAACCGCAGACACGGCTTCGGCATTTTTACGCAAAACCTCTGCCCTGATCTCCGAATTCTCAAGTCTGTCGGCGTTCATTACCTCCGCCCTTTGCTCACTGTTCAAGGCACGGTAGGCATTCGCTGCCTCCGCAACCGCCCCGGCGTCGGAAAGCTTTATCTTTTCGGGCAGATTCCCGATCAGGGTCATGACCCGAAGAGCGGGAAGCCTTATGCGTTCAAAGGCATCCTCTTCTCCGCAGTCTCCCACACGCCCCTCATATGAGACGGATTTCACCCGCAGAGCCGCCTCTCCGGTTTCCATGCCGAAGCAGAGGGCATATTCCTCACGGAGATTGAAGAACAGAGCCCGGGGCTCTTCCTCGCCGGAGGCAATGAATGTCTGTTCTCCGATCTGAACGGTGTTTCCGCTGTCGGTAACTGCATATGCCTTGAGCCGGTAGCTCTTCCCTGCCATTCCCTTGACATTGAAGGTGTAACGATACTGACCGGTTCCCCGGGCTTCAGAGGAAAGGGTGGGAAACACGGCATCCCGCCCTGCCTTTACGGTGCTGCCCACGGCATAGGCGGTATCATACTTTTTCACGGTGATAATCTCGTTCACTGTCCCGGAGCCGCCCGCCTCAACAAAGCCCGCGCCGTTCAGGTTGGTATAGCAGACATTCTGCGTCACATTGTATACGGCGTAGCCGAAGAGGGACAGGGGGGAAACATTATAATTGCGGGAAAAGCTG
>ENA-ORNK01001857-ORNK01001857.1-human-gut-metagenome-genome-assembly--contig:-NODE-1857-length-13895-cov-6.933960_pt1 | contig 13895 bp, 6 predicted proteins | sample MGYA00242115_ERZ509022 | MGnify/ENA primary metagenome ERZ509022 (study PRJEB26280, sample SAMEA2338690) | human gut metagenome | biome: human gut; feature: human-associated habitat; material: faeces...
GCAGCCGCAGCAGGCAGATGTAACGGGCCAGGTACTCGGCCTCGGGGGTGGGGACTGTCCCCACGACGACCTCCCCCGAAGGGCCGTCGGGGACGATCAGGGTTTTCATCCTGCGCCGGTAGCGGCACACGCGGAAGATGAAGGGCACGGCCACGCAAAGGACGGCCGCCAGGATAATGTTAAGGAGTATAATCGCTTTTTAGGCGATTATACTTATGTTCGAGGCCGCATTTCGCAGCCTTTAGGCTGCTTTCTTTAACTTACCCAAGCAACCGTTTAGGTTGCTTACCTTATAATTAATATTATAGAACTTCAATTTTCCCCCTACACCTGCCATTTGCCGACAAAGGAAATTTTCATTCCGTTTCCGGGATTTTCCCGGTATGATGTTCCATTTACAAATCATTTTTTGTCCTCCTTTCATCCTTTTTTGTGGGATTTCCATGTTTTTCTTTACGACTGCGCATAGTTATCCCGTTATCTTATTATGCGACTTTTTGTTCCCGTATATCAGACCTGCTAAACACAAGTGTTTCAGGCGATTCGTCGGAAACAATCCGTCTTGTTATCGTTGTATGTACATAAACTCTCATACGCTGGCAGCACTCGCAGAAGAAAGGATTCTCATAACCGTTCTCTTCTTCCGGCGTATTTTGCACCTCATTCTCGTCCCGTCCGAAGTATTCCTCCGGTAAATTGCCCTTGTTGGAGTAGAAGCCGTAGTATCTTACGATACGGAAATAATGCAGGGGAACGTGCTGCATCAACCGGGGGAAGAACTCACGGTAATGCAGTGTCAGTTCTTTCTCCAGCGGATTCCTCCTATCGGGAGAATTTTGATAGTCACGGTAACGGAACGTGATGTTCTCGTCTTCCATTGCGGTGATCTTATATTCGCTCAGGCACGCCCTTTTGGAGTACCGCCCGATATATTGTATCACTTGTTCGGGCATTTCCAAAGGTGGTTCCAGATGAACAATCCACTGCTTCTTGTTTACCACGTGTTTGATAAAACTCATGAACTCCATGCGGTTGCGGAAGTCATGTTTGAGTTTCCCGTTGTCGAACAACTCTATCAGAGCCTTATCGAACGAGTGTTTGAATATGCCCCTGATGAAAGCGTCGTTCACCTTTGACCTTTCGGGAACGACAATCTTTCCGTTCCCGTCAATGCCGCCCCACGACAGAATCATGTGCGTGTGAACATGGTACTGCTTGGTTTCCCCGTAGGTATGCAGTACGGCTACCACGCCCACTTTCAGCCCGAAAGCTTTCATCATCCAGATTTTCAACGCTTCCGCCGACGTGCGCATCATGATGTTGAGCGTTTCTTTCTTGTTGCGTTTCACCAAGTCAAGCAACACGTGGGGTAAGGTCATTACCACGTGGCGGTGAGGGACACGCAACAACTTGTCTTTCATGCGTGCAGCCCATTTGAGCGTGTCACGCCAGCCGCACGTGGGGCAGAAACGGTTCTTGCAGCTATGGTAGATTTCCCGGACTTCGCCACATTCGGGGCAGGCATAAGTATCTATCCCTAAAGCGGCGGTACGGCATACACGGATGGCGTTTGCCGCCTTGTATTGTTCGGGAGTGATATATTCTGCCGGATGCTTGGCGTACTCGTCCCACCAACGGTTGAAATAGTCTGCCAAACGGTACTTTTTTTCAGTGCCGCAGCCTTCCGATTGTTCCGATATGTCGAGTAAATCTATCATCTTTTATATTTATAACTATCTGTTATACAGTCTAATAGTAACTTCAAGGCCTTGAACGTTATACTATCAGCCGATTTGGCTGTTATTTTCTTTAAGTATCATAGCTCGTTTTCCTCCAAAATGTCGTCCAGCGGGCTTTTGATCTTCCCCTTATACGTGTCGGCTATGTGAACATACATTTCCGTGGTTTTGATGTTCTTATGTCCCATAAGCTCCTTCACGATTTTGAGGTCTGTACCTTGCTCTATCAGGTGTGTGGCAAAGGAGTGACGTATCAGATGCGGGTAAACCCGCTTGGTAATGCCCGCCTCCCGGGCCACGGCTTTCAGCCGTTTCGACACGATGCTCTCGGTGAACGGTTCTCCCGGCTCGCGCTCGAAGAGCCACTCTCTCGGCTTATAGAGTTTTTTGTATTCATTCAGCTTGGCCACCAACGGTTTCGACAACAGGGTGTAGCGATCCTTGTTCCCTTTGCCCTGCCGCACACGTATTAACGAGCGCGACTCGTTGATGTCGCCGGGTTTCAGTTCCAGCAGCTCGCTGATGCGCAATCCCGCCGAGTAGAGTACGGCCAGCATACAGTAGAACCGCAGGTCGGTGGCCGCTGCCTCCAGGCAGGCTTTCACCTCCTCCTTGCTCAACACGTCGGGCAGTGTTTTCTCACGCTTGGCACGGTTTACCTTGTAGCACCTCCGTTCCTGACCGAGGACTTTCTCGTAATAGAACTTGATGGCGTTTATGCGCTGGTTCTGCTGGCAGGAGGAGATCCCCTTTTCGTGGATGAGATACAGCAGATAGCCGTTTATATCGTCCGGAGTGATCTCCCCGAGGTCACGGCCGTCGAAATATTGCATGAAATCCCGGAAATAGGCGGTATATACCCTCACGGTGTTTTCGCTGTACCGTACCTGCTCCAGTTTCTCCAGGTAGCCTCCGGGCAATGGCGGCCGCTTGTCCTCCACCACCCGGGATTCCGTCTGCCGGATCGCCGAGTAGTCGATGAATCCTATTTTCACATAGCGCTCGAAGAACTCGGACAGGACAAATCCCTGCAAGGGAAGATAGGCGTTGCCGTCAGCGAACAGCACGTCTTTCTCTTTCGACAGCGCCAGCCGGATGGCATCGTTGTCGCCGAACTTCACCTCCACGTACTCCCTCCCTTCACGGAGGGCCGACGCGAGCTTTATCCTCGGTTTAGGTGTGTATGTTTCCATGCCTCACATTTTGTCGGATATTGAAACCCGTTTTCGCAAATCTACAAAAAAATCACGGTTATCCTCGCGCTTTATTGACATTTAACAATAGATCCCGACAGCCGGATAACCGGAGTGTGGGTACATGAAACGCCCGATAAAAATTCCACCCGTGGCGACGTCCCGTTTCTCCCTTTTCTACGGAGAAAGCGCCACAAGCGTCCACTTCTGCGCCCGATGCTTCCATAGCCTTTCCAACTCTTTTACGTTCAGCCGGTTCCCCTTACTTTCGTTCCCGCATCGCTATTGGTGCTAACTAAAAACACTCGTAATTATGGACGAAAACGTAAAGAACGAAGCCAAACAGGTCATGCTCGTTCAAAATGCCGACGACGGACGACTGCAAGCCGTTACCGGCGCGGATCAGGACGGTACGATCCGCACCGCCGACCCCACGGAGCAGAACGTGGCGAGCCTGCTGAACGTGAACACGCAGGATTCGGCCCTCGAAGCCTTCTTCAAGAAATTCATGGAGCAGGCCCAGAACCCGGCCCACACGGGCATCTTCATCATGACGGAGAACGCCCTGAACAAACTTATCCGCATCGACTTCGACCCGGAGATCCTGGAAAACTACCGTATCGACCCCTCCGAGCGGCTCCAGACGCAGGAGCGGAAGTTCGAGCCGCTGGACGTCACGAAGATAGACCTGGCGGATATGGAGAAGAAAGGTATCCGCATGGAGGACATCGAGCCGCACCTGAAAGCCATGTCTTACGGACATAAATCCAACGGGCTGGTGGAGATGAACCCCGAACTGGAGAACGGGATGCGTGTTTCCACCAAAGGGCGCGTGTCGCTCGAAGAGCAGGCGGACGGCTCGCTGCGCGTCGTGCCGCATTACTGGCAGGAACGACCCGACCTCGACGCCCCCTTCCACGGGGTGCTGCTCGATGAGGAGGCGAAAACGAACCTGATGAACACCCGTCATGCCGGGAAAGTGATCGACCTGGAGCTGGAGCCGGGCAAGCTCACGCCCTGCTACGTGTCGATAGACAAATGGACGAACACGCTGGAACCCATGCCCGTTTCGTTACTCGAAAAACGTGCCCGCATCAAGGAGGCCGACCTCTCGGAAGGCAAGCAGATGGATTTCTACGGCGGCGGCAAGGTGTTGCTCGAAGGATATACCACCCGCGCGGGTTATAAGCGGGATGCCTATATCCAAATCGACGCGGCCGAACGTAACTATTCCTTTACCTACGACGGTTTGGATCGCAACCGCTACGCCCAGGAGAACAAGGAGATTTACCGCCAGAAGGCCGCCGAGAAAAACGGACGGCAGGAAACTACGGCCTCCGAACGACAGCCCACGCTCACGATTCACCGGACAATCCTCAAAGCCTCCGTGCCCAAAGAGGCTTATGACCAGTGGACGGAAGCGGTGAATGATCCCTCCAAGCGGGCGGATGTCAAGGCTTTCTACATCAAGGGCATGGTCAAGGACGGGCAGGGTGAGCCGTTCAACGCCTGGGTCAAGCCCAACTTCGAGCGTAACAAGATGGACTTCTTCCGCTGGAATCCCGACCGTGCGAAACGGCAGGGAGCGGAGGTCAAACCCGCCGTTGAAAGCCGTACCCAGGTCGCCGTCAATTCCGAGGGCAAGACCGTCGAAGCGGTCAAAGGTGTGAAAGAGCCGCTCAAGCAGGGACAGCAGGAGGCCACCCCGGCGCAGAAGAAAAATTACCGCAGCAGCAAAAAGAGCAACTCCAAAGGTGCCAAGGTATAACGTATGAAATGGTTCTACATGCAGGCCGGAGCCATGCCGCTCCTGATCGCGGCGCTGGCTGCCTTGTACCTCCGGCCGGGTAAACGCAGCCCCCCGGAGAAGGCGGACGACGGACGGCTGTATTACGACGGGAACGGCAACCATGTCTATTACGACCGCCGGCTGATCGCCCGTCCGGAAAAAGAGAAAGAAGAAGAACAACAAGAAAACAACCACTGAAAAATCCGAATCATCATGCAAGTAATTATCGCAGAAAAGCCCTCGGTGGCGCGTGAGATCGCCGCCATCGTGGGAGCCACGAACCGTAAAGACGGTTTTATCGAGGGAAACGGCTACGCCGTAACCTGGGCCTTCGGCCACCTGGTCGGGCTGGCAATGCCCCAACAGTATGGCATCGCGGGTTTCCGCCGGGAAAACCTGCCTATCCTGCCATCATCGTTCATCCTCCTGCCCCGGCAGGTTCGGGAGGGTAAAGAGTATAAGGCCGACCCGGGTGTCGTGAAGCAGCTCGGTATTCTCCGGGAATTGTTCGGCATGGCCGAGCGCATCATCGTCGCGACCGACGCGGGGCGTGAAGGGGAGCTGATCTTCCGCTACATCTACTCTTACCTGGAATGCCGCACCCCTTTCGTGCGGTTATGGATCAGCAGCCTGACCGACCGGGCCATTCGCGAGGGGTTACAACACCTCCGCCCCGGCAACGAATACGACAACCTCTACCTCTCGGCCAAAGCCCGCAGCGAAGCCGACTGGATCGTCGGTATCAACGCCTCGCAAGCGCTTGCCGTGGCTGCCGGGCGGGGTGTCTGGTCGCTCGGACGGGTGCAGACCCCCACGCTGGCGATCATCTGCTCCCGTTACCTGGAGAACAAGGCGTTCAAGCCCGCCGCCTATTTCCGGCTGAAGCTCTCCACGGCAAAGGAGGGCACGGAGTTCACCGTCCTCTCCACGGAGAAATTCGACGGCAGGGAGAAGGCGGAAGCAGCCCGCGCCGAGGTTATCGGCGCCCGAACGGTACGCGTCGTGAACGTGGAGCGCAAGGAGGCCAGGGAACAGCCGCCTCTCTTGTACGACCTGACGACACTCCAGAAAGAGGCCAACAGTCGGTATGGTTTTTCGGCAGAAAAAACGCTCGACATCGCCCAGTCGCTTTACGAGAAGAAGTTCATCACTTATCCCCGTACCGGCTCACGCTATATATCGGAAGATGTGGCCGAGGAGATTCCGGCACTCATCGGGAACATGACACGCTATCCCCGTTTCGCGGAATACGCGGGCAGGATGGATACCGCATCTCTCTCCCGCCGAAGCGTGGACAACGAAAAGATCGCCGACCACCACGCGCTGCTTCCCACCGAGAACCTCCCTTCCGAACTGGATGCCGACCACCGCATCGTCTATGAGATGGTCGCGGGGCGGATGCTCGAAACCTTTTCCGGGGCCTGCGTGAAAGAAAACACTTCCCTTACCCTGCAAAGCGCGGGACATGATTTCACGGCCCGCGGCAGTATCATGGTCGAGACGGGCTGGCGGGCCGTCCTGAATGAACCTGTCGAGGAGAAAGAGGAGGACATGACCCTCCTTCCCGACATCGTGCAAGGCGACGAGCTGCCCGTCAAGGGATGCGTCACGGAACAGAAACAGACCCGGCCGCGCCCCCTTCACACGGAATCGAGCCTGCTGGCGGCGATGGAAACCGCCGGACGCGAACTGTCCGACGAGGCCGAACGCGAGGCGATGAAGGATGCCGGCATCGGCACGCCCGCCACCCGTGCCGCCATCATCGAAACGCTCTTTGCCCGCGAGTATGTCAGGCGAGAGAAAAAGTCGCTTGTACCCACGGACAAGGGACTGGCCGTGTATGCCGTGGTCAGGGACAAGAAGATCGCCGATGTCGCCATGACGGGCGGCTGGGAACTGGCCCTCTCGAAGATCGCCACCGGGGAGATGGACGCCCCGACGTTCCATCGCGGTATCGAGGTCTTCGCCTCGCAAATCGCCAAAGAACTGCTGGAAGCAAGAATCGACGGCGCGGAGAGTGACACAGCCTGCCCGCGTTGCGGCAGGCCCGTGGTGTTCTATCCCAAACTCGCCAAGTGTCAGAATCCCGATTGCGGCCTGACCGTATGGAGAACCGTGGCCCGCAAGGAGCTGACCGACAAGCAGCTCGCGGAACTGCTGACCAAAGGCAAAACCGGCACGATCCGGGGATTCGTCAAAAACGGCGGCGGGACGTTCGACGCGGCCCTCACGCTCGATGACCAGTTCAAGACCTCGTTCGTTTTCGAACCGCGCGATACTCCCAGGCAGGGAAAGAGGAACAAACGGAAATAATCGTTACCTTTGCCACTGGAAAAGACCTGTCATAACGAGATACGCTTGTTTGATAAGGATTTTTTCAGTGGTCGGCGCTTCGGGTGGGAACCCGGGGCGCCTTTCTCTTCCCCGATTATCAACGACCACTAAAAATTCTTATCATGCCAGACAAGCAACACCATACCCCCACGGGGGAATTGTCCTATTACGGACTTTCGTTACTATCCTACCTCAAGGACAGCCACCCGGAACTCATCGCCGAAAGTGAGTTCATCGCCGAGCGGGCCGACAGCGCCGCCCAAGCGTACAGCGAGGCGATCCGTTCGGGCTGCAACCACATCGAGGCCGAAGAAATTGCCCGCGAGGAACTCTGCCGCGGACTGCACTTTTCACCCTACAACACGCTGGTAAACATCCTCTGGAGGGAATTCGAGGCGGAGATTCCCGAGGATACCGCCCGGCAGGCGGCTCTACGCCTGCTGCCCCTCTGCCGCGGGGTGCTGGAGAAGTACGACCTCACGGACGACTTCGCCGACACGCCCGACTATGAACTGTTCTATACCGAACTGACGGGAACCGTCCAAATACTTCTCGAAGATGGCATTCAATAAGAAAACCCACCTCCGCCAGAATATCGACGCGCTGAAGACGGCCTTCACGCTCGACAGGGAACGGCGGGCGCCGACTCCCGAAGAAGAAAGGACACTCGGCGCATACAGCGGCTTCGGCGCCATCAAGGAAGTGCTGGAAAACCCCACCGGGAAACCGGACAAGGACGGCATGGCAACGCTCGTGGCCGAGTTGCAAGAGGTCATCAGGGCGAACACCCCCGACGAACGGGAATACAAGCGCTACATGGACGGGATCAAGAACTCCGTCCTGACGGCTTTTTACACGCCCCCGAAAGTGGCAGACGCCATCGTGGAGGCGATATGGGATACGCGGATCGCCCCCCAACGTATTCTTGACCCCAGCGCGGGAACGGGGGTTTTCGTCAATGCCGTGGATTTCCACGACCCCTACGCGGAGATCACCTGCTTCGAGAAAGACCCCGCCACGGGGTTGATCCTGAAGCACCTGCACCCCGAAAAACGGGTGCGGGTACAGGGATTCGAACGTATCGAACCCAAATACGCCGGTTACTACGACGTGGCCGTGAGCAACATCCCTTTCGGGGACGTGGCGCTCTTCGACCCGTTCTTCTCCACCCATACCGACCCCGTGCGGCGGCAAGGCACACGGGCGCTGCACAACTATTTTTTCATGAAGTCCGTCGATATGGTACGCGAGGGCGGCCTGGTGGCATTCATCACCTCGCAGGGAGTATTGAACGCCGAGCAGGGACGCCCCGTGCGCGAGTGGCTGATGAACCGCTGCGAGCCCGTATCGGCCATCCGGCTGCCGAACAACCTCTTTACAGAACACGCGGGGACGGAGGTCGGCAGCGACCTGGTTATCCTGCAAAAGAAAGCCGCCACGGGGGAACTGTCCGAACGGCAGCGGGATTTCATCGAATCCCGCAAGCTGTCGAACGGCATCCGGATAAACAACCTTTTCCAGTCGTTCGACAGGGTGATCCATACCGAGGCCAAAGTAGGCAAAGACCCCTACGGCAAACCGGCGATGGAGTTCACCCACGCGGAGGGCGTGGACGGCATCGACCGGGAGATGCGGCGTATGCTCTCAGAGGATTTCAACCGGCATTTCAACGAGAGTTATTGCCTGGAACATGCTCCGGAACAGACACCCGGTACACCGGAGCGGGAATTGTCCCGTCCCCGTCAGGCGGAACGCCAGCGTGCCGAAAGACACGAGCCCCGCCTTGCCGGAGAAATCGTCAAGGAGATTATAGCCGACGCCCGTAACCTTCAGCAGCAGCGGGAAGAGGAGGAAAAACGCCGCGTCGTCGCCGAAATGGCGGCGCAGGGCTACCATGTCGATACCGAAACCGGGGAGATTACCCGAATCGAAAACAAACCCGGACAAGCGTTACCGGATTCTGCCGCCACTCCCGCCGGAGAACCGACCGGAGAGGATCTGGCCGACTTCGGGGCCTGGTCGAAAGAGCGGGAGAATCGCTTGTGGGAGCAGCACCCGCCGAAACCCGAAGATTTCGGCATGGCAGATACTCCCGTGCAGCACGTGGGCGGAACAACGGAACCGAAACCGCAGGAGGGCTTCGCCGGGTCGCTTTTCGACACGGTGGAAACGGCGGCTCCCGTACCTGCCACCCAAGCTGCCGAACCGGTAAACGTGCAGCAGGAACCGTTGCTGACGCTCTACGATCTGTTCGGCTTCAGCGCCGAGGAGCGGCGGCAGGCAGAACTCGGTATATCCAAGAAAAGGAACAGCCGCCGGGGAGCAAAGCGGAAGACGCCCCGGCAACCCTCGTTATTCGCCCCGGCCTCCTCTCCGGAGGAACAGAAGAGCGAAATGCCGAAAACGACGCCACCGGAGCGTGATCCCGAAGACTTGTATGCCTCCCTGAACTGGGAGGACAACCCGCCGATCAACGGCTTTTACGAGATGATGATGTCGCTTACCCCGGAACGGAGGGCGGAATTGCGCCGGCAAAACGCCCGGCAGCAGGAAACCCCGGAACAGCGGGAACGGCAGGCGGTACGCCCCCCGACGGAAGCCCCGAAAGACAGACGGAAACAAGCCGCCGGTACGCCGAGAACGGGCGGCCTGTTCGACACGCCGGACAATCCAGAGGAGGAAGAACCCGGTAAAGAAATGCCGCAGATACGGGAGGCGGATATGAAACCCCGCCCGTTCGAGGGGGAGGTCGCCCCCTATTTCCGCGAGGGAACACTCGTCACGGACGGACAAAACCGGGTCGGCTACCTGCGGGGGATTGAATCCCTGCAACCCATGTTCCACCCGCTGGAACTCACGCCTGCACAACGGACGAAAGCCTCCATGTATATCGAGATACGCGATGCCTATTACCACCTTTATAACAACGAGGCGGAAACGCTGACGGCGAACCCCGCCCTGCGGGAGATGCTCAACCGGCTTTACGACAATTTCACCGAACGCTTCGGACGGCTCAATGACAAACGCAACCTCGACCTGATCAAGATGGACGCGCGGGGGACGGAGATTCTATCGCTGGAGCGTTACATCGACGGCAAGGCACGCAAAGCCGACATCTTCGAGCGTCCCGTGGCCTTCAATCCCGATGAGATCACGCACGCCGACGACGCTTCGGAGGCCCTTGTGGCCAGCCTGAACAAGTACGGCCGGGTGGAACCGCACTACATGGCCTCGCTCACGGGAACTACCGTGGAGGGAATACTCGGGGAACTGAAAGGACGTATCTATTACAACCCGGAAACGGACGGCTACGAGGTTGCCGACAAGTTCATCGCCGGCAATGTCATCGGGAAAGCCGAACGGATCGAGGCGTTCCTGCGGGAGAATCCCGACCACGCCCCGGCCCGGGAATCGCTGGAGGCTCTGCGCGAGGCGACGCCCAAACCCATCGCTTTCGACGACCTGGACTTCAACCTGGGCGAACGGTGGATTCCAAAAGGTGTTTACGAGCGTTTCGCCTCCTCGCTCTTCGATACGGAGGTGAAGATCACCTTCGCCTCCAACCTGGACGAGTACGGCGTGAAGGCGGAAGCGACGAACGTGAAGATCACGGAGCAGTATGCCGTCAGCGCGCAGAGCCGCAAGTACAACGGGCTGCACCTGCTGAAGCACGCCCTGCAAAACACCTCGCCCGACATCACCAAGACCGTCCTCAAATGGGTGGACGGAGAACGGCGGGAGGTCAAAGTGCGTGACGGGGAGGCCATACAGCTCGCCAACAGCAAGATAGACGAGATCCGGGGTGCTTTCCCCGAATGGCTGCGCGAGCAGTCGTCCGACTTCAAAGACCGCCTGACAGACCTCTATAACCGTACTTTCAACTGTTACGTGCGCCCGAAGTACGACGGGACGCACCAGGAATTCCCCGACCTCGACCTCAAGGGGCTGGGAATCGACAAACTGTATGACAGCCAGAAGGACGCGATATGGATGGACAAACTGCTCGGCGGCGGGATAATCGACCACGAGGTGGGCGGCGGAAAGACCCTCATCATGTGCTGCGGGGCCTACGAGAAGAAACGCCTCGGGCTGGCCAATAAACCCATGATTATCGGGCTGAAAGCCAACATCCATGAAATAGCCCGGACGTTCTGTACCGCTTACCCGATGGCCAAAGTCCTCTACCCGGGCAAGGAGGATTTCACGCCCCGGAAGCGTGAGCGCATCTTCCGGGAGATACGCAACAACGACTGGGACGCCGTGATCCTCTCGCACGAACAGTTCGGCATGATACCCCAGTCTCCGGAGATACAGCAGGAGATATTGCAGGCCGAGCTGGACTGTGTGGAGGAGAACCTCGAAGTGCTCAAAGCACAAGGCAGGGACGTTTCCCGCGCCATGATGAAAGGGTGTCAGAAACGCAAGGCCAACCTGGAAGCCAAGTTGCAGAAGGTGGCGCACGCGCTGGAAACACGCAAGGACGACGCCGTGGACTTCCGCCTCATGGGTATCGACCACCTCTACGTGGACGAGAGCCATAAATTCAAGAACCTGACTTTCACGACCCGGCATGACCGGGTGGCGGGCCTCGGAAATCCCGAGGGGTCGCAGCGGGCGCTCAACATGCTTTTCGCGCTGCGTACCATACAGCAGCGCACGGGCCGCGACCTGGGGGCGACGTTCCTCTCGGGAACGACCATCTCCAACTCGCTCACGGAACTGTACCTGCTTTTCAAGTACCTGCGCCCGAAGGAGCTGGAGCGTCAGAATATCCGCACCTTCGATGCCTGGGCGGCCATATTTGCCAAGAAAACCATCGACTACGAGTTTTCCGTGACCAACGAGGTCGTGCAGAAAGAACGGTTCCGATATTTCATCAAGGTTCCCGAACTGGCCATGTTCTACTCCGAGATTACAGATTACCGCTCGGCGGAGGATATAGGGATCGACCGACCGCAAAAGAACGAGATATTGCACAATATCCCGCCGACACCCCAGCAGACGGAGTTCATAGAACGACTGGTGCAGTTCGCCAAATCGGGCGATGCCACGCTCCTGGGCCGCCTGCCGCTCTCGGAGCGGGAGGAAAAGGCGAAAATGCTCATTGCCACAGACTACGCCCGCAAGATGTCGCTCGATATGCGTATGATAGACCCCGAACTATACAGCGACCACGTGGACAACAAGGCGAGCCACTGCGCCCGTATGATTGCCGGTTACTACCGCCGTTTCGAGGCGTACAAAGGTACGCAGTTCGTATTCTCCGACCTGGGAACCTACAAACCCGGAGCGGGGTGGAACGTCTATTCCGAGATACGGCGTAAACTCGCGGAGGATTACGGCATACCCCAAAGCGAGGTGCGGTTCATCCAGGAGGCGACCTCGGAAAAAGCGCGCAAGGAGATGATCGCCGGTATGAACACCGGAAAAATCCGCGTACTCTTCGGATCGACCGAGATGCTCGGGACGGGAGTGAACGCGCAGAAACGCTGCGTGGCGATACACCACCTGGACTGCCCCTGGCGTCCCAGCGACCTGGAGCAGCGCGACGGGCGGGGAATACGCACCGGGAACGAGATCGCCAAACTCCATGCCGACAACAAGGTGGACGTGATATTATACGCCGTCGAGAAGTCGCTCGACGCCTACAAGTTCGGGCTGTTGCACAACAAGCAACTGTTCATCCGCCAGCTCAAGACCAACAACATGGGAAGCCGTACCATCGACGAGGGGGCCATCGACGAAAAGAGCGGCATGAATTTTTCCGAGTATGTCGCCGTCCTCTCGGGAAATACAGACCTGCTGGACAAAGCCCGCCTGGAGAAGAAGATTGCCACGCTCGAAAGCGAACGCCAGGCATTCGTGCGCGGCAAATCATCGAGCCGCTACAAGCTGGAGCAGATCACGGAGAAGATAGAGAAGAACAACGACCTGATACGGCGTATCGGCAAGGATCTGGAACACTTCAAGGCCCGCGTCGAGTTCAACGAGGACGGCTCGTACCGCAATCCCGTGAAACTGAACGGGCTGGAAACCTCCGACCCCAAGCTCATCGGGAAACAGCTCAACCATATCGCCGAAACGGCACGCACGCTCGACAGGCTCGAACCCATCGGGAGCCTCTACGGGTTCGAGCTGCTCGTCCAGAGCGAAACGACCGGGAAAGACGGGCTCGACCTGGTGCAGAACCGTTTTTATGTCCGGGGTGAAGGGGATTATCTATACCAGTATAACTACGGGAATATCGCCTCCGACCCGCGACTGGCGGCGATGAACTTCATCCACGCGCTCGCGACCATCGAGCCGACACTGGAGAAATTCCGGAAAAAGAATGAGGAACTGGAGAAAGATATTCCCGTCCTGCGGGAAGTGGTGGAAAGTTCCTGGCGCAAGGAGCCCGAACTGACGGCCCTAAAAGCTGACCTGACGGAAATAGACCGCAGGATACAGCAAAGCCTCAAACCGATAGAAGAGAGCGAGGGAAAGGAGGCGGAGGAGGATAACGACGTGTGCCGGGAACGGCATGACACGGCGGAAGAGCTCCCGAAGGAAGACAACACGGCGGCCCGTATTCCTTCCCGGCTGCGGCAGATTGCCGACGCCTCCGGGGGGCGCATCGTGATCGCGGGCGTGGGCAGCCCGCCGGAGAACGGCCCTGCGAAGAAAGGGATCAAGATGTAAACGAAAAGCCGACGGAAGTACAGATTTCCATCGGCTTTTTTCATATGTCCGTGAGCGTTGTCGTCACACTTCCTGCAAGAGTGTTTGCAGCTCCTCCTGCGTGGGAAGATAGGTCATGTACTGGGCGGCGAAGACCTGCTTTTCATCTTCGGGCAGCGT
>ENA-ORNK01001861-ORNK01001861.1-human-gut-metagenome-genome-assembly--contig:-NODE-1861-length-13874-cov-7.042188_pt1 | contig 13874 bp, 12 predicted proteins | sample MGYA00242115_ERZ509022 | MGnify/ENA primary metagenome ERZ509022 (study PRJEB26280, sample SAMEA2338690) | human gut metagenome | biome: human gut; feature: human-associated habitat; material: faeces...
CGAAAAAGCGGAAGTTCGCCCAAGCGGTTCAGCGGGCGACTCCGCTTCGCTCTCGTTTTCTGTTCAGCCATTTATTGTGTTGTAGCGGCGTGTGCTTGGCTGCGGCGAGCGAAGCGAGCCGCACTTGTCATAGACAAGCACACGCCATGGTGCCAAATTGCAAAGTAAATACACTAAAAGTTATCACATAAATACTCTTTAACTCACACCATCTCACCCGCAAAAAATGTATGGATATATTTTTGCATATAAATCAACAATTTCCGATTCTGCTTCCTTACCAATAAGAGCATACAAATATGGATTTCTGCTTTTGATTACTCCATATAGAAAAGACGGATCCCCCCACAATGGTCTTTCGACGTCGATCGCTTTGATAAGGGAATTCCCGCTGAAAACAAAATTCGCCATATTGCAATCGGTAAAAACAAACGACGGTTCCTTGACTTCGGGTAAAGTTTCAATATTACGGCAACAGGACTTGCGCTCATCTTCCGGCATATTCTCAGCCACGCTGTATAAGCACTCTTTCCACGATGAAAATTTTGCCCGCCCATCCTTATCCATCATTCCGAATTTCTTCCCCTTGATACTTGTTGCATTCTGCATCAGGTGCAGCGCCCGTGTCAAGAATTTGTTTTCGCAATCTTTTTTATAATAAATCTTGCCATCCACTTTCTCTTCTTCCAAAACAACAAAGTCTTCCAAAAAATCCCCTTTGGAATAGACGTTATAAATTTTCACAACTGGAAAATGATGAAATAAAAGAAGTTCATGTGCTGCTTTTTCAATATAATATGATTCATCTGTTGCGGCATTGTTATAGATGTTTTTAGAAACCTTGATGACGCGCTTCCCTTTCTCAAAAATATAATGCTTCTCGCTGTAATTAAAGAATTGATATCCGGATTGCGTCAAATAATCATAATATGGTTCGCTTCTAGGATCGTTTTTCATTTCATATTCCCTTGATATATATCATTTTTACGAATAATACTCTCAAGTAGTGTACAATCCATATCATTGTCCTTCGCTTGCGCAACAATAGATGCTATGTCTTTCGGCAGACAACTCCCGCCATACCCTCTTTTATCCACATATACAAAAGTATGACTTGTGCCAATGCGTGGGTCTGCCGTCCAAATTTCGCGCACTTGATTATAGTCGGCTCCCAGAGACTTTGCTATGTCATACATCTCATTGCAAAAAGTCACTTTCATTGCCAGGAAAGCATTTTCCATATACTTTGCCATCTCTACATCTTTTGCATCGCTTTGATAAATGCGAACATTGGAATTGATAACACTTTGATAAGCATGGATTGCCAAATCAATTCCTCTTTTTGTTCCGCCGAATGCCAACCACTTTCTGTCATTCAGTTCGGCAAAAGGATGCGCCACGGTCTCCCCGTAATACTCGGGTTGAAATACGATTTCTTTCATGTATTTCTTGCACATCTCATCTGTAAATCCAACGTAAACTGTTGAGCGGAGCACAATCACTTTGCTCTCCACCCATCTGATTACCTCTTCTACCGCACTTGTATCACAATGCCCGTCCTGCATCTGTGGAGTGGGAACACAAACAAATACCGCATCACACAAATTGATTTCTGTTTGAGAGCCTAACCCCAAAAATTTATCATAGACAACAGCCTCTTTAAATAATTTATGCATTGCCTTCCCCACATGTCCATATCCGACAATTCCTATTTTCATTTTATTCCTCCCAGAATTGCTTGATTTTTTGATAGTCGTAATCAAATTCTTTCTGCCAATTTTGTTGCGTAAAATATTCACCCTCTTTTGAAACAGTATGGCTGTCGCTCCCCAAAGTCACTTTTAAGCCCCGCTTTTCTGCCTCAGAGAGCAAAAACTCCGGCAATCCTGCTTCCTGAATGACATTCGGATGGAATACTTCTATTCCGTCCAATCCATCCCCGCATAGCACATCACAAAATTGACCTATCTGATCTATATTTACTTTTTTATGGTTTTCCGCGCTGTTCGGATGCGCCCACACCACAATGCCGCCTGCTTGATGCACTACGTCGATAAACGTTTTTGCCTCCGTTTTATGTAGCGGAAATTTTGATTGCATCTCCTTTGAGTTCAAAAATCTCTTCGCATCCTTTTCATCTTGAAAATATTCTTGACCGCAAAGCTGCCTGCGCAATTCCTTCTTATCGCTGCAAACGGAAATTCTATATCCGCTTTGCATTAAAAACTCACTCATTGCCCGTATCCTGTCCCGATGCTTTTGTTTCTCGATTATGAGAAAATCGGCAAGCCGTTTATCATCCATTCTGAAACCATATCCCAAAAGATGAAGCACTAAATCATCTGCACCTGTAACATCTTTAAGAGAAACAGACATCTCGATACCGGAAACCAAGCGCATCCCCTTTTTATCACAAATTTCTTTTATTTGGTTCAATCCAGAAACCGTGTTGTGGTTGCAAAAAGCAACTGTTTCAACCCCTGCCCGCCGTGCACAATCGATCGCCTCCTCCGCCGTCTGCAAGGCGCACAGTGTATGTGAAAATCAAAATCCATCATGCGTTCCCCCTGTATTTTATTCCGTAATGACGTCGCGTATAGAGGTTGATCTTTTCGTTTAGAAAAGCCATACATTCCTGCACAGAGGAGACGGCAAAGATCTTGTCATCCGAATCCGCATACCTTTCCCGCACATCCAACCGTCTTCCCGCAAGTTCGGCACTCCATCCATCCACATTATCGTAAGCAATAATGAGTCGAAATAAAGACCATGCCATCGCCATTTCCGAAAGCGTACCCGCACCGCCGCCGATTGCAATCACGGCATCGGCATTTGCTACAATCGTGTTGCGCATGACATCGAGCCCCGTCGGAATTACGATGTCCGCATAAGCGTTCGCCGTAGTAGTATCAAACGACGGAATAATTGCGATCGTATCGCCTTCGCGATAGTTTTTTGCAGCGTGCGCACCGGCAAACGCCGCCTCCATCACTCCACCGAGTCCTCCCGATTGAACACGGTAACCACATTCAACAAGTGCTTTGCCCGTTTCAAACGCTAGTTCATATTTTAAGCCTTCTTTTTCAATTTTACCGTCTCCGATCACCGCGATGATTTTTTTCATTGCCCCTCCTTTTTGCCTTTTCCAAAAGTTTTCTTTTGACATCTTCCTTGTACGCATTGCTGTATTTTCCCGTTCGCTCACTGTTTTGCAAACTGGGTTCAAAATAATATAAAACTTCTTCAATAAATTCTCTTCGCTCCGCTTTCTGAACCATCGGCAACATAAATGCAAAATCCGTATTTACATCCACATATTTCCCGTCAATTTTCAGGTCGTTTTCTATATCGATGCAATCAAACAAATACCGTCTGAAACATTTCGGATGCAACCAAATATTATCTCCGCTTCTCTCCCAGACTCGATCAAACGAATACACGCGATAATGTTTTAACGGTTTATCCCAACGGATACAATTCCCGCAGGTGATCTCCGCCCCTTCGGAAAATTTTTTGACGATGATCTCCAAAGCCCGTTCATTGACCAAATAATCATCGTTATCGACATTGATGACGATCGCATCCTGATTGACCACCATGTTTTGCATAGCAAAGACAAAATTTTCCAACTCACCTACATTTGTATCGTTCCAGCAAGCCGCCACTCTTCCTGCGAAGTACGGATCCTTACGCAAGATCAACCGTGCATAATCGGCGCTCTCGTTTTCAGACGCATCGTCTACGTAGACGATAGAAAAGTCCTGAAACGTCTGTCTCTTCAAGCTGTCAAACAGCCGTTTAAGTTTTTCGCACGGCGTATTGTACCCACGGATATACAGAACAACATCCGCATCTGTCTTCTCCGCCCATTCTGCACGCATTCCCTGCAAATTGACCTGCCCTTCCTGTTTACTGCAATAAAATCCGTTTTCAATCCGTTCTCTGACAACTGTTAAAAAGTTCGTTTCCGCCTTTTTTTGATTTTCAGGGTGAACAAACCACGCCTCGCAATCGGCAAAACGGACACTCTCATTTTCGAAAAGCACCTTATCTAAACTTCGATGCCAAGGAAGTTGCACCTGCCCCTGTATGACTTGGTTGGGAAGCGGCAAACGCATCTTCAATTTTTCAAGATCGAGAAAACACGTCCGCACCTCGGTCCGTGCGCCGTAGCCTATCGTCCCGGAAGCGGATCTTGCAATCCCGAACGATGCGGTCATTGCGCCCCTTTTCAATGTGTCGATTGCCTTTCGCACAGCATCCGAATGGATGGAATAGAGGATATCGCTGTCCGTCTGAAATACATATTTTGTCTGTATTTTTTCAAACGCAAACAGCGTCGCATACGTTCCTTGTCCGTTTGCTGAATGACCGTTTTTTGACTTTAAACCGAAGTATTTCTCGTATATTTTTTCCGTCTCGTCGCGACCTCCCTCTGCGAAAAGAATTTCATCGATCAAGCCGTTTTCTTTTGCCAGCAACAACTCTTCCTTGAGCATATCCTCATCGTCAAAATCATATCTTCTTGCCCGTTCTTCTGCCGCACTCAGATCGATTACCACAATTCTTCTTTCAAAACGCCCGAACTTCTCCAGCGAATTCACAATGTGGCAGATATTATTGTAAATCGAACGCCATTCCATCGGATTAGTTTTAATCAACAATGTACAATCCCGGTATTCCTTGACGTCCATCGTCTTTTTGCATGCAAAAATGAGGTGTTCTGAAATCGGCATAAGCGTATCTGCATCCACGCCGTCTCCTTCCGCAACCCGCTCAATTTGAAACCCATATCTTGAAAAAAGATTTTGGTAATACTCGATGGGGCGATGATACTCCTCCCGCACAGGCCTCCCGACCGTCGTTATCTTTTCAAATAGTTCAGACCGCTTGTATTCCCCCTTCAGACCGCTTTTGCGAAGCTCCGTATGCTGCACCGAGTTAAACAGCGGGTTGCAGATACTGATCACGGCTTTCCCGTCGTGTTTCAACACCGCATTGATATCGCACATAATTTCCTGCGCCGTAGGATTTGACACGCAACATAAAACGAGATTGCAAGTGACCAGATCATATTTCTCTGTCTGCAATTTCGCGCGATGAGAAAGGATTTTTATTCCGGAAGCGGCGCGCGCCGTAACCGTCGCCATATCGATGTCGTAAACGCTGACATCGCAGTCTTCCGCGAGGATATTGGCGATCCTGCACTTGCCCGCTCCGTAGTCAAGCATCTTACATGGCTTCTCCGCCCTGATCAGCTCCAAAACTTTCTGATCGTGCAGATCTTCTTTATACCGCCTCTCAACCAACCGTCGGAACTGTTCATTTCCGTCATCTATGTACTTCGTTAAACCGTTATAAGAACGTTGAATAAGCTGTTTAAATTCCTCCTCACCTAAAAAAGGATAGCGCAACATCTCATAGACACGGACGATCGACTTGTTTTTGGACTGATTCGTCACGGGCAGAAAAGATTTTCCATAATCGATGAGTTTTACATGCCCGTCCACAACAACAAAATTGCTTTGTTTATAGTTATCGAAAGAAAATCCGTTTTCCTCGGCAAACCGAAGCAACTGCACAAAATCTCCGACACAGCCGCCTCTGTACGGAACTGACGGTTCGTACCGATAACGTATGACCGTCGTTTCCTGTAATTCATAAAAATCCAACGGATACAATTGATTGCATCTTTCAAATTTTTTCGAAATTTGTTTCAGAAATGATAAATTTTGGAGCGGCTTAAAAAAATATTTGAATACATGGACACCGTCCGCAAAAACGACACCTTCTCCTCCGTTCCCAAGGAAACGCAAAGAAGTTTCCGCAAGAGAAAAACTTTCTTCCAACTTTTTTTGAATCGTTTCTTTATCCTGCATATGACGCTGCATGTGCAACTTTCTGCAAATATCGTCATAGGCACATATTACTTTTTCCCGCTCAAGATACGGCTGTATCTCTTTCAGATAAAACTGCAACTCGGATTCTGTAAAATATGCGGAATACTTCTTTTCCTGCAATATGGACAACAGCCCCTGAATTCTGTAAAAACCTGCAACAAATTTTGTGAGACGTGTTAAAAAGAACTGCGTATAAACATTATAAAAATCTTCTTTTTCAGCATTGATCCCGACCTTTCCGACAGCCTTTGTAAATGAAGCCCCTATCAAATCGAGCAGAAGCTTATTTTTTTCTTTTGCGAAATCGAATTCTGCCGTCGATCTGTCATGCATAGTCGCAAAAGGTGCGTTTACAATACTGTACCCGTTGTGTTTTGCAAGCCATACCCAAAAATAATCGCTTCGACGCCCGATTTTATCTCCGATCTGAATAGACCAGTTCGGAATTTCCAATAAATCCCGGTTAAAAATCAAAGTATTCCCGCCCCGACTGTCCGCTTCTCTGATCTCGTCATCCTGCATGAATAACGGGCGCGACTGAGCCTTCCCGCCGAACACATCATCCGGCGTACAAATTTTCCCCCATGTTACTGGAGTTTCTAAATGCCTTGTCGTTGTATCTGACAAATCATAATAATAATCCCGATACGAATCCAAAGTACTTACACCATGAAGGCCTGCTTTCACGTACACATAGTCCAAAAGCGAAGTGCGAAGCGTGGACAATGTCGGAAGCGGCGCATCCAGTGTATAATTTCCCACAACGGCATCATATTCTCCGAAATACTTTCCGATCACGGCATCGATATCTAAAGGCCGTTCTTTAAGTTTTTCACCATCATATACCACTTCTTCGAGACGCATATCATCGTCCAAGACCCAAATCACATCACCTTCGCTTGTGCACTGATGAAGATATTTTTGTAAAACGGTACGAGTTACCGCAATGTCTTTGATGACCGGTTCAGAAACTTTTTCCTCTGTTACAAATTGGTCAAATCCGTCTTTGCGAATTTTGCCGAGAACACGATCTCTATCAATGAGCTCATACGAATATCCGCTATCCTCTAAAATCTTGAGATAGGCATCCCTGCTCTGTGTGAAATTGATAAAAATAATGATTTTTGTGTTTTCCCTCTCCAGAGCAGCCAACTCTTTGAGTAATCTGAGTCCAAGCTCATATTCCGTCGCAATAAAACCGATGGTCAAGTTCCCCCGATACCTTTCCTTCGCATACTGCACACTTGTCCTATTAAGTTTGTTCGGAATGCGGCAAATACTTTCCTTGTCTATTCCGAAGAGATTTTTCGCGCGTTCAAAAAACGCCTCCTTAACATCCTCGGACATATAGCACGCATACTTATAAAAAAATTTGCGAAGCCCCTCCGCTTTTTTTATCTTGCCGTTTGTGATCCTTTCACGGGAATTAAAAGCGTCAACTTTAACAAGGTACTTGTCCACGACCGCATAGGTTGCGCCTAAAAGCATCATACGCGTAAAGATATCCCTGTCCGTCGTCGAACTCATATTCTCGTCAAACAGACCCGCTTTCAAAAGAGTGGACATCTTTACAAAAGTATTGGAGCCCTGCAAATGCGGATTCCCGCGCAAGAAACTTTCCACGCTCAATTCATGGGGGATACTCAAAGGTCGTTCCCCTTGTTCGTTGCAATAGAGAAGTCCGCTGACAACAAAATCTTCATCGTTCAGCGCATTTTCACAAGAAAGAATATACTCCTCGTCCCAAAGATCGTCATCGTCCAAAAAAGCTAAATATGTACGCTCGTAATCGGCAGATTCGAACAGGTTTTTTTCAAGTATATAATGGATCGCAGTGTTTAAGGAACCGGCATAATTATGCGTGTACTTATCCTCCAAAAATATTGCCGAAGCGTTTTCTGCAATGCTTCTTTCGTTTTCTTTCATCTCGTCTTCCGAATCGCTGACCACAATAATTTTATCCGGCCTTCTTCTTTGTGTTATTACCGATTGAAGAGCTCTCTCAAAATATTCAATTCTGTTTTTAGTCGTAATAACGCCGATAATTTTCATGTCAACTGTTCTCCCGCAGGAATTTCTTTTGCAAACTCCGTATCTCCGTCGCAATAAAAACACGCCTTACTGTGTGCACCCCTGTATAAACGCAGCATTTCTGCTCTAAAATCTTTTTTATCGGAAGCAATATCTATTCCATCATAAAAATGACATCCTTGCTCTTCCATCATTGCTGCTCGGGAGCAAATATAAATTTTACCTCTGTATAAAGAAGTGCATCGCGAAATCGAACAACTTTCAAAACGATTTGTTGCGCGTTTTTTTATTTCTCCCATATTCTGCCATTTCTGTCCCTGCAAGAAAACATATTTTACACCGTGCGCTTCGAACGTCTTTATCGTTTGTTCTGCTTTCCTGGAAAAAATAGGATAGTCGCTGATCTGTACAACCACTTTGCTTTTTGCCAAGGTTTTCAAAACTTTTTCGGAAGGAAGAATCGTCCCGTTCGTAGCAATGCGGATGGATTTGATTTTTTTTAAACCATCGGCATATACGATTATATCGCAGAGTTCGGGGTGTAAAAACACCTCACCGCCGTGAATCTTCAATCTGTAAAGCCGATCGATTTGAGCAAGGAAAGTATCCAAATCTCGCTTGAAATCGACAAACGGCATATGCTTTCGCTTTTCGATATACGGAATCAAATTGGAACAATGCTTACATTTTAAGTTGCATTTGGTCGTTATAAAACATTCGATATACGGCACATCGAATCTCCTGCATATTTTTTGCCTAAATAACATAGAGATCCGTTGAAAGCGACTATCTTTGCCTTTGATTTTATGCTGATAATGTAAACATTCCTTATAAACATCCACAATTGTTCTCCCCTTGTAAAAATACCCTTTGGCAATACTTATCGCCAAAGGGTACATCATGCAAAATCTGACGATAAAAGTACATAAGCGATACAATCACCATATGCCGGAACATTGATGTAATGCACATCTTTGACCCACTTAATATTTATCTATATTGATTATAAGCTAATGCTAATTATTTGTCAACAGACAGATATATCATTATTGAATTTAATTACTGTCCATAAAATTGTGTTACAGTATCCACATAATATCCCTTGCACCAAAATTCGCGGTTACGGTATGCAAACTTCATGTTTCCCCATTTCTGAAATATCATCAGGCTGCTTTTCCCTTTCAGATATCCCATGAATCCCGCTACGCTCATTTTGGGTGGGATACTTACCAGCATATGGATATGATCCGGGCATATCTCTCCCTCGATCACCTCCACTCCTTTCCACTGGCACAGCTTTCGCAGTATCTCTCGTATCTCTATCCGCTTCCCTTCATAAAATACTTTTCGCCTGTACTTCGGTGCAAACACTATGTGGTACTTGCAATTCCATTTCGTATGTGCTAAACTATTCGTGATGTTATTTTGCTCTCGCATTTTAATGTCCTCCGATTGTGTATTTTTTCATTGACTGGCAGGTCAGTTCTCATTTTACACAATCGGAGTTCTTTTGTCATCCTCATCGGCTTTAGCCTTCTCTGAACCCCGCGACTATCGCGGGGTTTTCGTTATACAAAAAAAGACAGGTCTTATAAACCTGCCTTTTTTTTATATTTTTAAGGAGAAATTAAATTACTTGAAGTATCTGTCAAGCAATCCCTTGAAGCCTGCGCCGTGACGCGCTTCGTCCTTAGCCATTTCGTGAACGGTATCGTGGACTGCGTCGTATCCGAGTTCTTTGGCGCGTTTTGCAAGTTCCAGTTTGCCTTTGCAAGCGCCGCCTTCAGCCATGTAACGAAGCTCGAGGTTCTTCTTGGTGGAGTCGGTCACCACTTCGCCCAAAAGCTCTGCAAACTTAGCTGCGTGTTCCGCCTCTTCGTAAGCGTATCTTTTATAAGCTTCGGCTATTTCGGGATAACCTTCGCGCTCGGCAACTCTTGCCATGGCAAGATACATTCCCACTTCGGTGCATTCGCCCGTAAAGTTTTCCTTAAGTCCGTTAACGACCATTTCGTCCTCTACTTTGCCGTCGCCGACGTGATGCTCGCAAGCCCACGCCTCTTTCTCGGCGGGGATAGCCTCGAACTTAGTGGCACCGCACTGAGGGCATCTTGCAACACCGTCTTCCACCACGCAACCGCAAACCAAACATCTTTTCATAATTCCAAAATCCTCCGTAATAAATTTTTTTATTCAAAAGCGCATTGTGCGCGCTTTATCCGTAATATATTGCGCAACGTAAAGTTTTTATACGTTCTCGCCTTTTTTTTCGATACATTCGGGACAAATCCCGTAAAAAACAAACTTTTCCCTTTCTACCCTGTAACCTGATTTCTCCAATTCTTCGGTAAGGTCGGACTTGATAAACACGTCCTTGATTTTTCCGCATTCGCTGCAGATGAAATGAGAGTGATTGCTGACGTCCGCGTCGTAATGTATGCAGTTTCTTGTGGTTTCAAGCGTGTTAACCTTCCCGGCTGCGACCAGCATTTTCAGGTTGCGATACACGGTCGCCACCCCTATGTCCGGAAGACGCCGTTTTACCTCTTTGTAAATAGCGTCCACGTCGGGATGCGAAGTCGTGTTTTTAAGCGTTTCGTAAATAACCTCCCGCTGCGTCGAATGTCTTACGCTTTTTTCATTATTAACTTGTCCGTCTGAATTAATTAACATTCTTTGTTATCCGTTTGAATTAATAACGATAATCATTATCATTATAATAACAGAGTCTTACAGCTTTGTCAAGTGTTTTTTAAAAAATTTTACGAAATTTTTTTAAGCTGCCTTTATAAAACAAATCGATAAAAAAACAAAACACAATTCGCTTGATTTTTACAATCGCTCAATATATACTGACCTTAAAGAATAAAATCAGAATCAGGAGGAAAACAATGTTTACTTTAACCCCGCCCATGGGTTGGAACTCATGGAATACTTTTGCGGAAAATATCGATGAAAAACTCATTCGCGACACCGCGGACATCATTGTGGAAAAAGGTCTTGACAAATTGGGATACAATTACGTCATAATCGACGACTGCTGGGCGGAGAAAACGCGCGACAAAAACGGAAGGCTTGTCCCCGACAAGAAAAAATTTCCCTCGGGAATGAAGGCGCTTAGCGACTACATACATTCCAAAGGTCTTAAGTTCGGAATGTATTCCTGCGCCGGCACGCTTACCTGCGCAGGATACCCTTCAAGCTTCGAATACGAATTTATCGACGCAAACACTTTTGCCGAGTGGGGCGTAGACTACCTTAAATACGACTTTTGCTTTAAACCCGAGTATGTTCAGGGCAAAACGCTGTATAGACGTATGGGCGCCGCGCTTGCGAATTGCGGAAGAGATATTTTCTTTGCGGCATGCAGCTGGGGTGCGGAAAAAACCCATGAATGGATACGCTCTACGGGCGCGGGTTCATGGCGCTCCACGGGCGATATTTTCGATAACTGGGAATCGGTAAAGAAAATAATTCTGCAACAGGTGGATAGGTCTGGCGAATATTGCGGCGCGGGCGCAATGCCTTTCGGCGGATTGGGTTGCTTTAACGACATGGATATGCTTATCGTCGGAATGAAGGGAAAAGGACACGTAGGTTTGGGAGGCTGCTCTTTGGAAGAATACAGGACTCATTTTTCCGCATGGGCGATTTTCGCCTCTCCCCTTATCATAGGCTGCGATTTGAGAGACATTGATCCCGAGGCGGAAAAAATACTTACCAATAAAGAAGTAATTGCCCTTAACCAGGACGCACGCGGCGCACAGCCTTACATTGCCAATGAAGTCTGGATGAAACAAAACAACGACAATACTCCCGTCGTGGCAAGACTGCTTGCAAACGGCGACATTGCCGTGGCTTTATTTAACCTTAAGGACGAAAAATCGCGCGTGGACTTCCGCGGCGACCAGATAGGGCTTTCCCCCTCTACCAAAGTTAAACTTTATGCGCGGGATTTATGGAGCGGTGAAGAATTCGAGATTCACAATTACACCTATTACACCCACATCGAACCTCATGCGTGCAAACTTTTAAGAGTAAAGGTCGTTCCGCAGTTATGAGCTTTTGCAAAAATTGCGGAAAGGAGCTTAACACCGTCGACGTGGGACTTACCAAAAAGCTGATAAACCGCGGCTCAACCGAATTTTTCTGCAAGAAATGCCTTGCCATAAAATTCAACGTGACCGAAGAACTCCTTGACGAAAAAGTCAGACAATTCCGCGCGGCAGGCTGTCTTCTTTTCCCGAAGGAAGAATAAACGCAATAACCGTCGGCTTAACCAAAACCGCCTTATGTTAAACATTAAAACTTTGACAAAGCCTCGGGACTTTGGGCGCTCTTCAAAGCATTTGTCATGTAACAAAATATTAACGCGGTAAGAGGCATTACACAAAAACGGGTCTTATTTCTGAGACCCGTTTTTTTCAATGAAATCAAACTTATTCGGTTTTTATTTATAAAATGATCTAATATTATCTTGCGCCAAGTTTTTTCAGTATTTCGGCGGCTTTAACGGGATTGTTGCTGGTAAAAGCAACCGCACCGCGCTCTAAAGCGGTTTTGATTTTATCCTCCTCGTCCACCTTGAAATAGCACCATGGCTGAGCGCCGTAAGATTTTACAAGGTCGAATTTAGATTGTTCGCACACAATGTTATTCTTGCTCCAATCCGATTTTCCGTTTTCGTCGTAAGATACGTTGAAAAGGCACACGCAGGCACAGCGCTTAAAAAAGTTTTCGGAAAAATATTCGCCCAGAAGCCTTACGGGACAATATCCGTGCAACCTTATGCGGTTTTCGTATTTCGTATAAACGTAATTCAGAATATCGCCCGAAAAACTGTTGATATAACAGCGGTCCGTTACACCGTATTCGTCCAGCATCGCTATTGTCTTATCGCAGGACTCGTATGCGAAAGCTCCGCACTCGCCCGGATAATCTTTAAGCTCGATATTAAGCTCGATATCCTTGCGGTCTTTTACAAGCTCCAGAAATTCGCGGAGAGTCGGAACTTTTTCCCCTTTGAACTGCTCCCCTTTATGTATGCCGGCGTCGGCTTTTTCCACCTCGGCAAAGTCCATTTCACGAATAAGACCTTGTTTGTCGGTGGTACGGGCAAGGTCATGGTCGTGCATAAGCACAAGCACCCCGTCGCGAGTCATGTGAACGTCTGTTTCAACCATGTCTATATCCAGCTTCAACGCTTCACGAAAAGCAATCATGGTGTTTTCGGGATAACATTCGGAAAATCCCCTATGAGCGGCAAGTTGTATTTTCTTCATTCTTTTCTCCTCCTTAAATTAAGCAATATTCTATCACTTGGGAAAATCAAAGTCAAGCCGCGTTTAACGGTTTTTAAAATCCGTTCATATAATAAAAACAGGAGGATTTTTTCTTCCTTAAATCAAACCAAAGAAATACGAGGATTTTTAATATGTTTTACAATCTTTTCGGCTTTAACCGCTGCCGCAACAACAATTCCTGTCAAAATAACTGCGGATGCGGAAGCTCCTGGCAGAACGATTGCTCCTGCGGCAGTTCTTCCCAGAGTAACTGCGGGTGCGGAAGCTCGTGTCAGAACGACTGCTCCTGCGGCAGTTCTTCCCAGAGTAACTGCGGATGCGGAGGCTCTTGCCATATAAGAAAACGTCGCTACAGCAGATGCAAATGCTTTTTCTTCCTTAATTTTTAACAACAAAAAAACCGCTTTTTATAAAGCGGTTTTTGATTTTTACTCTCCCTTATAAGGAAGCAAAGCAATTGCCCTTGCGCGTTTGATGGCAACGGCAAGCTGACGCTGATGTTCGGCGCAGGTGCCGGAAGCGCGGCGGGGAATGATTTTACCTTTTTCGGTAATAAATCTTTTAAGCTTTGCCACGTCCTTATAATCGATTTCCTCTATTTTTTCGGCACAGAACGCGCAAACCTTTTTCTTGGGAGCGC
>ENA-ORNK01001862-ORNK01001862.1-human-gut-metagenome-genome-assembly--contig:-NODE-1862-length-13861-cov-2.417065_pt1 | contig 13861 bp, 13 predicted proteins | sample MGYA00242115_ERZ509022 | MGnify/ENA primary metagenome ERZ509022 (study PRJEB26280, sample SAMEA2338690) | human gut metagenome | biome: human gut; feature: human-associated habitat; material: faeces...
TTTGTCATAACAGGCTCGAAAGGGATAAGACCTTTTCGAGTCTGTTTTTTTACACTGCGGCGGTTGTTTCGCAAAGATTATGCCGCATTTTATAGGTATAAACATCAAAAAATCCGCCTCAAGAGACAATGTTTATATTTTTTTGAGCCATATCAGCCGGATAATGCCATAAGTTGCGGCCCGGTCAGGTAGTTCTAAAATTTCTGAAACGTATAATCCCGCCTGCTGCGGGGAAAACTTACTCGTGAAAGTTTAGGACGAGAGGTGTTTAAAATGCAGTACAGGACAGATTTAGCCATAGAGAATCAAGAACTCTTAGAGGAAGTTAGAGAAAGAGCCACGGGATATATCAAAAAACAACAGCAAAAGGATGAAGACATATGCGTAACAGAGATAATCATAACAGACGAAACAGGTGAAAAGGCTTTCGGAAAATCCAGGGGCACGTATATAACGGTAGAAATCGAGGGAATAACAGAGCAAAAGGATGGTATCAAAGAACGAGCCGCAAGAGCGCTGGCCGGCGAACTGAAAAAGCTGATACATTTCGATTACTATCTGAAAGTCCTGGTGGTAGGACTCGGCAACGAAAAAGTTACTCCTGACAGCTTAGGTCCTCATACAGTAGACAAGGTCAAGATAACGTCACATCTGTTTCAGATCTTTGGGGCCGACGGAGATTGGGAGATGGCCAACGTAAGCGGATTTAACCCGTCGGTTACAGGAGTAACCGGGATGGAGACTGCCGACCTCATAGAGAAAGTTACTTCGATGGTAAAACCTGATGTGGCCGTCATAATAGACTCTCTTGCCGCCCGCAGCATAGAGAGGCTTAGCACCACTATACAGATATGCGATACTGGAATAGAGCCGGGAGCAGGAATGGGCAACAGGCGCAAAGCCATCACTCAGGAGACTTTAGGCTGCAGAGTGGTTTCCATAGGCGTGCCTACAGTCATAGACTCAAGGACTCTTATCATAGAAGCGTCTGAGGCTATCGGCTGGAATCAGGACGAGAAGACAGAAAAATATTTCAGAGAAAAAGATCTGGATATGATAGTGACCTCGACGGATATAGACCAGATCATAAAAGATTTTTCGGACATAATATCAAATGCCATAAATATAACTCTTCATCCCGGCATATATTCTTAGAGTGAGATTTGACACAGACAAAGGGGGAAGAGATGAGGAAACTGATAGCAAGATCTGCAGTCTTAATATATATAGTAAGTACTTTTTTCTTTTATAACGCTTATGCGCAGAAGGCACAGACGGCCGGAGCGGATCTCGACGCTCAGCAGACAGATCAACAGGAGCGAAAGGTGTCAGCCACGGATCTTGGTGTGATGTGTATCAATACTTCTTATCCGTCTATGGGAATACAGATGGCGGACTCAAGAGATAACGAGAATCCTCAGGAGACGGACGGCGGATCCGGGGCAGAAGCTACCGTTCCTGAAAGCGAAACGGGAGACGATCCTGTAGTCACAGGAGATGAGCCTTTAGTACTGATAGTCCATACTCATGCCACCGAATCTTATCTGCCTCAATCAGGAGGAAACTTCCATTCCAAGGACGAGGAAAATACCGTAAGAGACGTAGGAAACGTGCTGGCAGCCGCCCTGGAAAAACAGGGAATACCTGTGGTCCACGATAAGACTCTTCACGACTATCCGTCGTACAACAGCTCTTACAGCCGATCTTATGCCACCACTCAGGAACTTCTGCAGAAGTATCCTTCCGTAAAATGCGTCATAGATCTGCACAGAGATGCCATAGCTTCAGAATCTCCTGCCGCCACCGTATCCGTGGGAGGAAAGACCTGCGCCAAGTATTCTTACGTGGTGAGCACGGGAGCATCTACATACCAATCCAATCTAACTTTCGTAAAGAGCCTGAATCAGCTGGCCTCTTCAAAATATAATGGATTTACGGGAAATGTCATAGAGAGAAGCTACAAATACAATCAGGACCTTTCCTCAAAATATTTGCTGCTGGAGATAGGCTATAACAGAAATCAGATAGAAGATTGCAGAAATACGGCTGAGATAGTCGGAACAGTACTGGGGGAGACTCTGAAGGCCAGAGGCTGACAAGATATATCGTCTGTGACATGCGCCTGAGCCGCCGCCTCTATAGGCGGCGGCTCAGGCGTTTCAGACTTACGGCGGCTTTGCGTCTTACATATATGTATAGATTTTATCAGTGATTTCGGAATGGAGGTAAGGTCTTGAAACCTTTTAAACTTTTTTTACTCGTTATGGCAGGAGCCTTTGTGATAACCATAGCGCTGCTGATGGTAGACAGGCAGTCGGCCCTGATGTATGCGGCGGAAGGAACCGTCAGCGGACGGCTGCAACTTTTCATTGAAAACCTGCTGGATTTACATTAAAATATACATTAGAAAAGTATGTTTTTAAGTGAGGAAGAGATGACGAACAAAGATTATCAGCAGTATATAAGAAATTTCAGCATAATAGCCCATATAGATCACGGCAAATCCACTCTGGCCGACAGGATAATAGAAAAGACAGGCCTCGTGCAGCACAGAGATATGAAAGAGCAGTTTCTCGATAATATGGATCTGGAGAGAGAGAGGGGAATAACCATCAAGCTTCAGACTACCAGACTTACCTACCAGAGCAGAGACGGCCACGAATATGTGCTTAACCTCATAGATACCCCCGGACATGTGGACTTCAACTATGAAGTTTCAAGAAGTCTGGCGGCCTGCGAGGGCGCCGTTCTGGTGGTGGACGCCACTCAGGGAGTGGAAGCGCAGACTCTTGCCAACGTATATCTGGCGCTGGATGAGAATCTCGAGATACTTCCGGTGCTCAACAAGATAGACTTGGCGTCTGCCAGACCTGATGAGACGAAAGAGGAGATAGAAGAAGTTATCGGCCTGGACGCCGAGGATGCTCCCCTGATCTCCGCAAAAGAAGGGATAGGAATAGAAGACCTCCTGGAAAAGGTGGTCGAGACTATTCCGGCGCCGTCGGGAGACCCCGGCGGAAAGCTGAAGGCGCTGATTTTCGATTCCAAGTATGATAACTACAAGGGAGTAATAATATACACCAGAATCATAGACGGAGAAGTAAAAAAGGGCGATATAATACGCCTGATGAACACCGGAAAGAAATATGAAGTGACAGAGGTCGGAATATGCGCTCCCGGCCCTGTAGCCACTGAGCTCTTGAGAGCCGGCGAAGTCGGTTACATATGCGGAAGCATAAAACAAGTGTCAGACGCCCGGGTGGGAGATACCATAACGCTGGACGCAGACCCTGCAGATGAAATGCTACCCGGATATAAAAAAGCTCAGTCTATGGTATACTGCGGTATTTATCCTGCCGAGGGAGAAAAATACGAGAATGTAAAAGACGCTCTCGAAAAGCTGCAGGTGAATGACGCTGCCTTTAATTTTGAGCCTGAAACTTCTACAGCCCTCGGATTCGGATTCAGATGCGGATTTTTAGGGCTGCTTCACATGGAGATAATAGTGGAGAGGCTTGAAAGAGAATTTAATCTGGCGGTGATAACCACATCTCCCAGCGTAATATACAGAGTTGTTAAGACTGACGGTACTGTCGAGATGATACAGAATCCCACCAATCTTCCGCCGGTCCATGAGATCAGCTATATAGAAGAGCCTATGGTAAAGGCGGACATCATGATCCCCAAGGATTATGTGGGAAGCATCATGGAGCTGTGCCAGGAACGGCGAGGAAAGATGCTCCATATGGAATATATCACCGAGACGAGAGTTCAGCTTCATTATGAGATGCCGCTCAACGAAGTCATATACGATTTCTTTGACGCTTTAAAATCCAAGACCAGAGGATACGGCTCTTTAGATTACGAATTTGTTCGCTATGAACGTTCAAACGTGGTCAAGATGGATATCCTCCTCAATAAAGATCTGGTGGACGCTTTTTCGATGATAGTTCACGAGTCAAAGGCTTACGCCAGAGGCAGATTTGTATGTGAAAAGCTAAAAGAGATCATACCGATGCATCAGTTCGAAGTGCCGATTCAGGCGGCCATCGGACAGAAAGTCATAGCCAGAGAGACTGTGAAGGCATACAGAAAAGACGTCATAGCCAAGTGTTATGGCGGCGACATATCGAGAAAGAAGAAACTTCTGGAGAAGCAGAAGGAAGGAAAGAAGCGAATGAGACAATTCGGCAGTGTGGAAGTTCCGCAGGAGGCCTTTACTGCAGTCTTAAAATACGACGAAAACAAATAGAAAATGTCAAGTAATGGAGGAAGTACATGGCGGCAGGCATATATGTGCACATACCCTTTTGTTTAAGAAAATGTTTTTACTGCGATTTCTTCTCCCGGCCTGTGGACAACTTTGAGCTGCGCAGGGAATATACCAGAGCTCTGATCTACGAGATCGCGTTTTACGGAGAAAAATACGGAAAGAATTTAAAGGCTGATACAATATTCTTCGGAGGAGGCACTCCCAGCCTGATGGAGCCTAAGTTTATCGACAGCATAATCGACGCGCTGAAGAAAAACTTCAGCATCTCAAAGCAGTGTGAGATAACTATGGAATGTAACCCTGCCACTCTGACACAGGACAAGCTTAACGGATATAAAGCGGCGGGTGTAAACAGGCTAAGCATAGGGGCCCAGTCTTTCAGCGACAAGATACTGGAAGGTCTGGGAAGGCTCCACAAGGCGGCAGATATAGAAGAGAACTTTCGACTTGCCAGAAAAGCCGGATTTGAAAACATCAACCTCGATCTGATGTTTGCCGTTCCCGGACTTATAACCAGAGAGTGGAGAAGGACAGTTAAAAAAGCTCTGAACCTCAGACCTGAGCACCTCTCTTTTTACAGTCTTGAAATAGCGGAGGGGACGGTGTTCGACAGGATGATCTCCGACGGCGTTCTGCGGGAGACTCCGGAGGGAATGGACAGGCGCATGTACGAGGTGTGCTTAGAAGAAGTATGCAGAGCCGGATTCAATCATTATGAAATATCAAACGCCGCTTTGCCGGAAAGAGAGTGCAGGCATAATCTCAAGTACTGGAGTTTCAACGAGTACCTGGGAATAGGCGCCTCGGCTCATTCTTTCATCAACAGAGTGAGGTTCTCCAACATAAACAGCATAGAGTACTACATAGACGCTATGAAGAAGCAGGATACGGCGAAGGGATGTAAGCTCGGAGATTCCCGCGTCTTTGGAGCAGGATGCGTAGACCATTATCACATCAATTCTCAGACGGACAATGTCTCTGAATATACGTTTACCGCTCTCAGAACTAAAAGAGGAGTAGTCCTCAGAGACTTTGAACGAAAATTCGATGTGGACTTCTGGGATGTGTTCAGGAGCGAAAAAGAGCGATTTGAAGAATATGTTCGGAGTGGACATGCGGTATCTGACAGCGCTCATATAGCGCTGACATATAAAGGAATAAATATATCAAATAAGATCATGGCCCTCTTTGTATAGGGTATGTGACCGTAGGAGGCATCGGCATGAGAAAATATATTATGGCCCTCGATCAGGGGACTACCAGTTCCAGATGTATAATCTATGATAAGAAAGGAAATATGATGAGCGTTGCTCAGAAAGAGTTCACTCAGAAGTATCCCAAGGACGGATGGGTGGAACACGACGCGATGGAGATCTGGTCCACTCAGATGGGAGTGGCTCAGGAGGCGCTTTTGAAGATAGGATGTACATATAAGAACATAGAGGCTATAGGCATAACTAATCAGAGAGAGACTACAGTAGTCTGGGATAAGGATACCGGAGAGCCGGTGTATAACGCTATCGTGTGGCAATGCCGCAGGACGGCCGAGTACTGCGACAGATTGTCGGCAGAAGGGTACGGCGACATGATACGCCGGAAGACAGGTCTTCTGATAGACGCTTATTTCAGCGGGACAAAGCTCAGATGGATACTGGAAAACGTACCGGGCGCGCGAAAGAGGGCAGAAGAAGGCCGGCTGCTCTTTGGCACCATTGAGACATGGCTCATATGGAAGATGACAGGGGGAAGGGTCCACGTCACTGATTATTCCAATGCTTCCAGGACTATGATGTTCAACATAAATACTTTAGAGTGGGACGAGGAGATACTGTCTCTTCTGGACATTCCGCCTTCGATGCTGCCTGAACCTAAGGCCTCCAGTTGTATCTACGGAGAGACGGACGATACCATCTTCGGAGGGTCTATCAGGATCGGCGGAGCTGCAGGGGATCAGCAGGCGGCCCTCTTCGGTCAGACTTGCTTTGAAGCAGGCGAAGGAAAAAATACTTACGGCACGGGATGTTTTCTGCTGATGAATACGGGAGAGACTCCTGTATTCTCGAGAAACGGCCTTGTCACCACCATTGCATGGGGACTCTCCGGAAAAGTGAATTATGCTCTTGAAGGTTCTGTATTCGTATGCGGAGCAGCCATACAGTGGCTTAGAGACGAGATAGATATCATCGAGAGATCTTCGGATTCGGAGGCCATGGCTCTGTCCGTTCCCGATTCATGCGGGCTCTATGTAGTCCCGGCCTTTGTGGCTTGGGGCTCCGTACTGGGATCCCTATGCGAGAGGAGCTGTGCTGGGGATAACTCGCGGCGCCGGAAAAAATCATCTGGTCAGGGCAACTTTAGAGTCCATGGCATACCAGACCAGCGATCTGATCAAAGCCATGACGGAAGATCTGGACAACTGTCTCTTATCCCTCAAAGTAGACGGCGGCGCCTGCGCCAATAACTTTCTCATGCAGTTTCAGGCTGATATCTTAAATTGCAGAGTGGAGAGGCCGGTGTGTATAGAGACCACGTCTCTGGGAGCAGCTTATCTGGCAGGTCTTGCCTCGGGATTTTGGGACAGCATAGACGACATCAAAAAGAACTGGCAGGTAGACCGCGTCTTTACGCCTCATATGCAGAAAGATGAACGCTTCGAAAAGCTCAGAGGATGGCAGAAGGCTGTCAGCCGCGTAAGGGACTGGGCCAGATGAGATCAGAGGAGAGATTAACCTTCGCTTTCCTACAATCTTTGGACTTATGCTTAGAAGGATACGGCGCTGCGAAAAATAATCTGCGGGCTGAGAAGGCTGTTGTTTTTTCAGTCCGGAGGTGAGTCCCGGTTTTAAAAAAAATCGGGGTGGCTGCCCTGAAAAATGCGTTACCCACTTTGCAAGACGGTAAAAGACCCACGTAAAACATGAAAAAGTTGGCATAGCTGGGACTGAGACTCCTGACGCATCTATTCTGCCGCCCAGGGCCGGAAGAAAAATCTGTTGACGCCGGTTGCCGCCGAATCAGTTTTTTTCTTGCAAAGTACAAAGATTTATGTTAAATTATAACAGACGCCGGATATCCCTCCCCGTCCCTACAGGCTGAGGGTGATTGGGATTTCCCGTCATAAAAAAGAAATGATTTGTTAGCTCAGCTGGGAGAGCACTTGGGTGACAACCAAGAGGTCGGCAGTTCGATCCTGCCACAAATCACCAGACAGCGGCGATGAGTTCTGCGCTTTGCGCAGAAAGCTCATCGCCTTTTATGTTTAAAGAAATCGTCTATTTGCGATAAGGTATATACCATCGCAGATTAAATTTCCTTGAAAAATTTGTCGAAACATTGTAAAATATAAATAATAGTATATGAATTTAGAAAGGGGACAGTAATGGAAAACAAGAATAATACGCTGTCTATAGCATCCTTGGTGCTGGGAATCGTGGGAATAGTATTTGACTTCATATATACTATCACAGGATTGATAATAGGTATCGTGGGAATTGTGATGGCCGTCCAGGCAAGAAAAAAGGAGAGCCCTAACGCTATGTCCACTGCAGGCCTGGTCTGCTCCATAATAGCGGTAGCTTTGGCAGGCGTAATGTATGCCTGCGCTATATGCGCCGTAGGCGCATTTTTGAGCCTTGCTCAGATCTGAACTTTCTGAGGCCGCCCGAAGATAAATATAGAGGCGGCCTTTTTGCTGCCTATAAGTCTTTTTGAAAAGATGACACTGACAGGACGGAAACTGATCATGGAGAGTTATTTCGAAACCGGTAAATATATAGAAATATTGGGGAAACAGATATCATGGTACGCTATATTGGGCTTCATCGGATTGATAGCAGCCTTGTTTTTGTGCGTGAAAAGGAGACGGAGATTTGATATAGCAAGAGGCGACGTCATAAACCTCATGGCTTATTCGATCATCGGAATAATAGCAGGATCAAAACTCTTGGCGCTGATATGTATGACTCCCGATATAATAAAAAATTTCAGCCATATACAATGGAACGCTCATACTGTGTCTGTCCTTATGCAGAGCGGTTTCGTGTTCTACGGCGGCCTCATGGGGGTCATCGCAGCCTTCTATATTTATTGCAGGCAGTTCGGTCTTCCGTTTAGAAGCGTCATGGAACTTTCGGCGCCTTCCATACCGCTGTTTCATTTTTTCGGCCGGCTGGGCTGTTTTACGGCAGGGTGCTGTTACGGCATAGGAGGCTTCCCTGTTCAGCTTGTCGAGGCCGCCATAAATCTGATGATCTTCGCCGTCATTATCCTCGTGCAAAATCAAGACAAGCTTAGAGGAAAGACTTTTTGCCTCTATCTTTTGTTGTATACATCTGTTAGATTTGTTCTGGAATTTTACAGAGGCGACCCCGAAAGGGGGTTCATAGGGCCGCTTTCAGTCTCTCAGTGGATTTCGGCGCTGCTGTTTTTAGCGGCTGTATTCTATCTGCGCCGTCTTAGAAAGGCGTAAGTTTCTGGGGCGCAGCGCAGAAAACCATGTCAGTCGTCTGCCTCACAAATTTTCACAAAAAACACATAAAAATTTTCTCAAATACTGTTGACATTTATCGCTCATAGGAGTATCTTTAATGTATGGTGATTAGCACTCCGATAAAGTGAGTGCTAACAAGGAGCAAAATACAAGCGTCAGAGCAAAATAAAAATTGTCTCAGAGGCAATAATACAAGAAAAGAGACGGGAGGTGAGCCGATGGAACTGACCGAGAGAAAACTGAAAATTTTACAGGCGATAATCAGCGATTATGTCAAAACTGCGGAACCGGTAGGCTCACGGACTATTTCTAAAAAATATGATCTGGGCGTCAGTCCTGCCACAGTGAGGAACGAGATGGCAGACCTTGAGGAAATGGGATATCTGACCCACCCGCATACTTCCGCAGGAAGAGTTCCCTCAGATTCCGCTTACAGGCTTTACGTAAACGCTCTCATGGAGAAGAAGGAACTTACGAGAGAAGAAAAGAACGTCATAGCTGAGAGACTTCACTCCAATGTCAACGAGTTTGAGAAGACTATAGAACATGCTGCGACGGTACTCTCAGAGATAACCAATCTTACTTCTTTTGCGCTGACACCCAGCAAAGACGAAGATGCCTTGAAATTTATCAATTTACTGCCTGTAGATGAAAATACGGTGGTGATGATGATAGTTTCAGAGAGCGGCAAGATATCGAACAGGGCCATCAATGTGAAAGTCCCGTATACAGAAGAAAATCTGCAGCTGCTTTCAAAGTCCATGACGTATAACTATAAAGGAAAAAGCATAAGTCAGGTTCTGACCGACAACATAGTAGAGAACTTCAGGTCAGACATAACCGCCATGAGCGGACTGGCAAAGGATGTGATGCCTAATTTCATGAAGACTCTCGAAGATATGCTCAACGTGAATCTTTATATGGAGGGGCTTACAAATATATTCGATATTCCCGAGTACAACGACCTGCAGAGGGCTAAAAGCTTCATAGAGATGCTCAGTCAAAAAGAGGATTTTACCAAGAAGCTCATAGAAAGGGAAGACGGCGTAATCGTCACCATCGGTGAAGAAAACGCAGACGATATAATGAATGATTGTGCTCTTATTACGGCGAGCTACCACGTAGACGGCAAGCTGGTGGGAAAGATAGGAGTGATCGGTCCTACAAGGATGAGGTACGGCGAGATAACCTCTATAGTGGAATATCTCACCGACAATCTGAGCAACACGTTCAAACTTGAAAGCGGAGGTAATGAGGAAGATGAGTGATGACGCTAAGAAAAAAGCAAAGAAAGAATGTGAAGAGGCTTGCGAAGAAAAAGTGAAGAACGCTGAAGGTCAGCAAGACGAGGCTAAAGACAGTGACGGATCTTTTAGCGGAGCCGAAAGAGAAAGTTCGGATCCGGATAAAAAAGAAAGCGAGCAGCCTGAGAAAGATCAGGAAGAAGAGGCGCTGAACGTCAAGTATCTGAGACTCATGGCAGATTTTCAGAACTTTAAACGCAGGACAGAAAAAGAAAAAGGCGACATTTATGCGTTCGCTAATGAAAAGATAATCAGCGAACTGCTTAATGTGATAGATAACTTTGAGAGAGCTCTGGCGGCAGGGGATAAAGACGACAGCTTCTGCAAAGGAATGGAAATGATCTTAAAACAGCTGTTGTCGGTGCTTGAGAAAGCCGGAGCCAGCGAGATAGCGGCCTTGGGAGAGGATTTCGATCCTAATTTCCACAACGCTGTGATGACTGAGGACTCTGCCGAGTACGAAAGCGGAAAGGTGACGGAAGTCCTTCAGAAGGGGTACATTTTAAATAACAAAGTAATCAGACCTTCCATGGTGAAGGTTGCTAACTAACAGGAGGAAAGAAAATGGCAAAAGTAATTGGTATTGACTTAGGAACTACAAACTCTTGCGTTGCAGTATTAGAAGGCGGTGAGCCTACAGTTATAGCTAATGCAGAAGGAATGAGAACTACTCCGTCGGTAGTGGGTTTCAAAAAAGACGGAGAAAGACTGGTGGGAGAGACTGCCAAGAGACAGGCGGTAACAAATCCCGACAGAACTATTTCTTCCATCAAGAGACATATGGGAGAAAATTATAAGGTAACCATCGACGGCAAGGATTATACTCCGCAGGATATTTCAGCGATGATCCTTACAAAACTGAAGAACGACGCTGAAAGCTATCTGGGAGAAAAGGTGACGGAGGCTGTAATCACAGTACCGGCATACTTCTCTGACGCTCAGAAGCAGGCGACTAAAGACGCCGGCAAGATTGCGGGACTTGACGTAAAGAGAATAATCAACGAACCTACGGCAGCTTCTTTGGCCTACGGTCTTGACAAAGAAGAAGGATCTCACAAGATTCTGGTATACGACCTGGGCGGAGGTACTTTCGACGTATCCATCCTGGAACTGGGCGACGGAGTATTCGAAGTACTGGCTACGAATGGAGATACGCATTTGGGCGGTGACGACTTCGATGAAGTCATCCTTAATTATCTGGCAGATAATTTCGCCAAGGAACACGGTGTAGATCTAAGAGCAGACAAGATGGCTCTACAGAGACTGAAGGAAGCGGCTGAGAAGGCCAAGAAGGAACTCTCCGGTTCCCAGACTACTAATATCAACCTGCCGTTTATAACAGTTACGGCCGACGGTCCTCTTCACATGAATGAAGATCTGACCAGAGCCAAGTTTGATCAGCTGACGGGACATCTGGTTGAAAGGACTATAGGACCTATGAAAAAGGCCATGGCTGATGCGGGAGTTTCAAACTCCGATATCGCAAAGGTCATCCTGGTAGGAGGTTCCACCAGAATACCTGCTGTTCAGGAAGCGGTGAAGAAAGTTACGGGTAAAGATCCTTTCAAGGGTATCAACCCTGACGAGTGCGTAGCAATCGGAGCAGCCATTCAGGCAGGCGTGCTGACAGGCGAAGTACACGACGTGCTTCTTCTGGACGTAACTCCTCTGTCCCTCTCCATAGAGACTCTGGGCGGAGTGGCTACAAAGCTCATAGAAAGAAATACTACTATCCCTACGAAGAAGAGCCAGATATTCTCAACTGCCGCCGACAATCAGACGGCTGTAGACATCCATGTAATGCAGGGTGAAAGAGAGATGGCCTCAGGCAACACCACTTTAGGAAGATTCCAGCTCACAGGAATCGCTCCGGCTCCTCGCGGAATACCTCAGATCGAAGTCACTTTCGATATCGACGCCAACGGTATCGTAAACGTAAGCGCCAAGGATATGGGAACAGGCAAGGAACAGAGAATAACTATCACTTCTTCCACCAATCTTTCCGAAGACGAGATCAACAAGAAGGTCAAGGAAGCGGAAGCATATGCTGAAGAGGACAAGAAGAGAAAAGAAGAAGTAGAGATAAGAAACAGAGCGGAATCTCTCGTATATGAAACCGAAAAATCCGTAAAAGATCTGGGAGATAAGCTGAGCGAAGAAGAAAAGACTGAAATCAACGATGCTAAAGATCAGCTTCAGGCCGTCTTAAACAACGGAACGGTAGACCAGATAAAGGAAAAGACGGAAGCTCTTACGGAGAAATTCCACATCATTTCTACTAAGCTGTATCAGCAGGCTCAGGCGGCAGGTCAGGATCCTTCGGCCGCAGCCGGCGCAGGATTTGATCCGGGACAGCAGGACCCGGGAACAGAGCAGACAGGTCCGGCGGATGACAACGTAGTAGACGCAGACTATGAAGTAGTGGACGACGACAAATAATCGCCGCATATCAAAAAATATTTCAGCAAAGCAAAATATTTCCTTCTTTCGAATATGGAAGGAAATATTTGCTTGCTTATCAGAGGTTATAATATGGCAGAAAAACGTGATTACTATGAAGTGCTTGGTTTAAAGAAGGGCGCCGGCGAGGATGAGATTAAAAAGGCTTTCAGAAAGATGGCGATGAAATATCATCCCGACAAGAACCCCGGAGACAAGACTGCAGAAGAAAAATTTAAAGAGGTAAACGAGGCATACAGCGTCTTGTCCGATCCTGAGAAAAAGAGCAAGTACGACAGGTTCGGCCATGCGGGAGTAGATCCGAATTCCGGTTTCGGAGGAGGCGGCTTCGGCGGCGCCGGCTTCGGAGGTTTTGAAGATATCTTCGATATGTTCGGAGGAATGTTCGGGGGCGGCTTTAGCGGAGGCGGCTTCGGCGGACAGCAGAGAAGGGCGAATCAGCCTAAAAAGGGAAGAGATCTGCAGAAGGCCATCACGATTACCTTTGAGGAAGCCTGCTTCGGAACTAAAAAGGACCTTCAGATAAATAAATATGTCACTTGCCCTACATGCAAAGGGGAAGGAAACAAGCCTGGAACATCTAAAAAAACTTGCCCTAAGTGCGGCGGCAGCGGCCAGGTATCACAGACTCAGAAGACGCCTTTTGGACAGTTTCAGAGCGTTACCACGTGCGATCAGTGCGGAGGCAGCGGCAAGATCATAGAAGAGCCTTGTCCTGAATGTAAGGGCACAGGCAGAATACGCAAGAGCGTAAAACTTTCCATAGACATACCTGCCGGCGTTGATAATGAAAGCGTGATCCCTATCAGAGGCCAGGGCGAGCCGGGAACTAACGGCGGACCGGACGGGGATCTGTATATAGTCATTACTGTCAAGCCTCATAAGATATTTAAGAGAAAAGGGGATGATCTGTATCTGGAAATACCTATCAGTTTCGATCAGGCAGCTTTGGGAGCAGAACTCATCGTACCTACGCTGGATGGAAAAGTGTCTTATAAGATACCTGCGGGAACTCAGCCGGGAACCGTATTCAGGCTGAAAGAAAAGGGCGTCAAAAAGCTTCGCCGAGAGGCTAAGGGCGATCTGTACGTAAAGGTTAATCTGGAAGTGCCGACCAAACTGAACAATAAACAGAAAAAGGCTATAACCGAAATGGGTAAGGCTGTAACTGAAGATTGTTATCAAAAGAAGGGCGGCTTTGCAGAGAAGCTAAAAGAGATGTTTAAATAACAGGGATATAATAAATGACGGATGACATTCGTCCCTTGCCGGGACGGGTCTCATCCGTTTTTTTGTCTTTGGCAGCGGGGGCAATTATGATCTTGTATTAAAGGT
>ENA-ORNK01001865-ORNK01001865.1-human-gut-metagenome-genome-assembly--contig:-NODE-1865-length-13790-cov-5.978595_pt1 | contig 13790 bp, 11 predicted proteins | sample MGYA00242115_ERZ509022 | MGnify/ENA primary metagenome ERZ509022 (study PRJEB26280, sample SAMEA2338690) | human gut metagenome | biome: human gut; feature: human-associated habitat; material: faeces...
AGAGTCCCCGTTACCGTCAGCCTTTCTGCGCTTGACGAAAACGCTTTGGTTAAAATTTTAACCGAGCCCAAGGACGCTTTGGTAAAGCAATATATAAAGCTGCTTGAAATGGACGGAGTGGAACTTTCCTTCGACGACGAGGCGGTACGTGCAATCGCACACAGGGCAATAGAGCTTAATACGGGCGCGCGCGGACTCAGGTCGATAATGGAAGACTGCATGCTGGAAACCATGTACGAAACTCCGGAAAACAAAAACATTAAAAAGATAGTAGTTACTAAAGACGCAATACTGAAAAAAGCCAAACCGCTTATTATCGGGGCGGAAAACGGCAAGACTGCGTAAGAAACTGTGAGAGGTTGTTATCCGTAAAACGGCGGAGGGCAACCTCTTGATTTAAACATCGGTTTTTAAATAAGTTAAATCCGATTGTTTAAGTGGAATTTTAAACGGTTGTAATTTTCGTCTTTTTGTGTTATACTGTTTTTTTGAAAGGAATTTTTAACAATACCTGCATCTGACTGCCGTCTGTTGCTGTCAAACTATGTGGAGGCATAAATTTATGGATGAACTTAATCTTGACAATATTCTTGAAGGAGAAAAGGCGGTTATGCCCAAAATCTCCGCTTATAAAATGGTAGCTTTGCGAGGAGTGGTGGTTTTCCCCACGCAGACTCTTCATTTCGACGTGGGCAGGGACAAATCCATGCTTGCTTTGGAACGCGCGAAAGCTGATAACGAAAATATTTTCCTGGTGGCGCAGAAGGAAGCCTCCGTGTCCAATCCTTCGGAAAAGGACATTTACCGCGTGGGCGTAATCGCGCGCATTCAGCAGATAATAAAACTTCCCAATGAAACCGCGAGGGTGATGGTCACGGGGCTGGAGCGTATGGTTATCGACAATTACGTTTCGACTTTTCCGTGTTTCGAGGTGGCTTTGTCGCCTTTTGCGACGGTGGATTCAAACGAAGACGACGTTAAAGCGGTAAAACACGCGATAAGCGATCAGCTTGAAAGCTTTTTAAAACTCGACCACAAAATTCCCAAGGAAAATCTTCCGCTTCTTAAGACCGACGACACCGAAAAATTCATTGCCGCGGCTTCTGCGTTTGTATTCGAAAAGGACGCGGACCGTCAGGATTTATTGGAAACAAACAACGTTTACGAACAGCTTGAAAAAATATACACGCGGCTTGTCGCGCTTTGCGAAATACTGGCGGCGGAAAAACGCATTGCGCTTAAAGTGCGCGAAAGCGTGGATAAAAATCAGAAAGAATATTATTTGCGCGAGCAGATAAAAGCAATTCACTCCGAGCTTGGCGACGACGAGGAGGAGATAGAGCAGTTCCGTAAAAAAGCGGCGGAGAAAAATCTTCCCGATTACGCCGTGGAAAAATTGGAAAAAGAGCTGGGAAGAATGGATAAAATGTCGCCCACTTCTCCCGAGGCGGGAGTAATTCGCACCTATGTCGAATGGATGCTGGATTTACCGTGGAACGAGTCTACGACCGACCCTATCGACCTTGTCAAAGCCGAGGAAGTGTTAAACGAAGACCATTACGGACTGAATAAGGTCAAGGAACGCATTATCGAATATCTGGCCGTCCACAGTCTTAGCGGAAACCTGAAAGGCGCGATACTGTGCTTTGTCGGCCCTCCCGGAGTGGGCAAAACTTCCATCGTGTCCTCCATTGCGCGTGCGGCGGGCAGAAAACTCGTGCAGATGTCTTTGGGCGGCGTGCGTGACGAGGCGGAAATCCGCGGACACAGGCGTACCTATATCGGAGCCATGCCCGGCAGAATTTTAAGCGGCATGAAGACGGCGGGGGTAAACAATCCCGTGTTCTTACTGGACGAAATCGATAAAATGTCCAGCGACTTCCGCGGCGACCCGGCAAGCGCGATGCTGGAAGTGCTTGACCCTAATCAGAATTCTCAGTTTAAAGATCACTATCTGGAAATTCCGTATGATTTGTCCAAAACCATGTTCGTTTGTACGGCTAACACGCTGGATACAATACCCGCGCCCCTTCTCGACAGAATGGAAGTAATAGAACTCAGCGGATATACCTATGCGGAAAAACTGCAGATAGCAAAACGCTATCTTTTCCCCAAACAGCTTAAGGCAAACGGAATGAAAGAGGGCAGCGTAACCGTCCCCGATTCGGTCATGAACGAAATAATTTCAGGCTACACGCGCGAAAGCGGAGTCAGAAATCTGGAGCGCGAAATCGCAACCGTTATAAGAAAGATTGCCGTAAAGGTCGTAAAAGAGAACAAAAAAGATAAGGTGTTCAAAGTCAGGACCTCCGATCTTGCGACATATCTGGGACCTGCAAAATATAAGGATAATCTTAAAAACGAAGACGACGCCGTGGGACTTGTCACCGGCCTTGCCTGGACCAGCGTCGGCGGCGTAACGCTGAATATAGAAGTGGCGCTTATACCCGACGGCAAAGGCGAAATTACGCTTACGGGCAACATGGGCGACGTCATGAAGGAGTCGGCGCGTACCGCTTTATCGCTGGTTCGAAGCCGCAGTAAAAGGTATAACATCGATAAAGAAATGTTTACCTCTTACGATATTCACATTCACATTCCCGAAGGCGCGACTCCGAAAGACGGTCCCAGCGCGGGTATAACGCTTGCAACAGCCATTCTTTCCGCGCTTACGGGTAAAAAGGTCAGCCGCGATATTGCCATGACGGGCGAAATAACGCTTTTGGGGAAAGTGCTTGCCATCGGCGGATTAAAGGAAAAATCTCTTGCGGCGTACCGCAGCGGAGTTAAAACGCTTATTATTCCCAAGGAAAACGAGAAAGACATTTCCGAAATTCCCGAAGAGGTCAAAAAAAGCGTTGAAATCCTGCTTGTTTCAAAAATCGACGAGGTTTTCGACGCGGCAATAATAAAATAACCGAGGATAAAAATGATTATAAAAAACGCGCGGTTTGTAACGGGATTTGCGGCTGTGGATAAATATACGGAATACGCTTCCGATTGTTCATTGCCCGAAATCTGCGTCGCAGGAAGGTCTAACGTCGGAAAATCCACGTTTATAAATATGCTTGCGGGGCAAAGCAAACTGGCAAGGACTTCTTCAACGCCCGGAAGAACCAGACTTATCAACATTTTCGACTTTAACAACGGTATGTTCAGACTGGCGGATTTGCCGGGTTACGGCTACGCGCTTGCGTCAAAGTCCGACAGGGAAGATTGGGGTGCGCTTATGGAGGGGTACCTTCAGTATTCGCCTAATCTTCGGCATACGCTTTTGCTTGTGGACAGCCGCCATCTTCCCACGCGTCAGGACGAAGAGATGACCGAGTATCTTTATTACTATCGTATGCCGTTTACGGTTATAGCCACCAAATGCGACAAACTGAAAAAAAGCGCGCTTTCACGCAATATTTCCGACATTGCTTCCGCGCTAAAGATAGGCCGCGATAACATAATTGCGGTTGACGCTTCAGGGACGGGCAGAGATTCGGTTCTTAATAAAATCGAAAGTATACTGTCCTATTGAATAAGCGTTTACCTTAAAACGAACAAGTAACAACACAATACTTCCCGAAATAGAATGTATAAGAAACGTCTGTTTTACGGGAGGTATTTTTTTATGACCAATACAAAAGCAGCGGGCAGGATTTACGGAAATCCTCTCTGCGGTCTGTGCGAAAGAGTATGTATAGAGGTTAAAAAGGTTTTCGACGGATGTATTACCAGAATAGGAAACATTCCTTATACGGTAGCGCTGAGTAATTTTACGCCGGGAACGGTTCAGCCTTATACATACGTGACCAGCCGCAGCAGCGGCGCTTCGGTGGTCAGCGATCTTGTCGTGATTTCTTTGCAGGGAAGGCGTGCCCGTCTTCGTTTTACCGTAACTACGCCCTTAACCGTTTATTATACCGATTCGCTGGGTGCAAGCGGCTCGGCAACGGGTAATCTCGTGATAAACAGGGATATTGTGCTTTCCGTACCCGAAGATTCCGTGGTGCCTTATTATGTCGAAGCGGCTACAAGCGTCACGGGCAATATCGGCACATTTAATCCGGACGGAACGAGTATTACCGTGACGCCGTGCATTGTGCAGATAGTGCGTGTAGTTGCAAACGTGGAAATTCTTGTACCTTCCTACGGGTATTGCGAATATCCCGAAGTGGAGGAGTTTAGCGAAGAAAGTTGCGAAGGAGTTTTCGGCTTACCCGTTTTTCCGCCGTCGTTTGCGTAGTTCGGAATTCTGTTTTAGATAACGGACAGACTAATTTAAGTAAATTGAAGCAAACGATTGCAAAAAATCTTTCCGTTTGATATAATACAGGAATGAAAGTTTACGCAATAAGCGATTTGCATCTAAGTATATTCAATCCCAAACCCATGGATATTTTCGGCGAGGTATGGAGCAATTATCTCGACGAAATTTCCGCATATTGGGAGGAAAACATTGCCGACGAAGACCTTGTGCTTATTGCGGGCGATATAAGCTGGGCAATGACGCTGGACGCGGTCAAGCCCGATTTGAATTACATTTCGGGTTTTAAAGGCAAAAAGGTATTGCTTCGCGGAAATCACGATTATTGGTGGCATTCCATAAGCGCGCTTCGCGGGATACTTCCTTACGGCGTCTATGCGGTTCAGAACGATTGCCTGCGTTTCGGCGACGTTCTTGTCTGCGGCTCTCGCGGCTGGACAACCCCCGAGAACGGAATTTTTACCGATCAGGACAAAAAAATTTACGACCGCGAGATTATAAGGCTCAGACTGTCGCTTCAAGATATGGCAAAAAAGCGCACCGATGCCGATAAAATAGTAGTAATGATGCATTTTCCGCCCTTTAATTCCCGCTTCGAGGATTCTCCTTTTACCGATTTGTGCAAAGAATACAAAGTTGACGCGGTTGTGTACGGACATCTTCACGGAAAAAATTCCAGGGTGAAACGCAGCTTGAATAAAGACGGCATAGAGTATCTGCTTACTTCCTGCGATATGATAGCAAACAAACCCGTAAAGGTTTTTTGACAATATTTTATTATAGGCGGCTTATTATGTACAAACAAAAATTATGCTTGGGATTAAACCCTAATTTCGGTCTTGACACCTTTGAACAACTTGAAGCGTTTAAAGCGGTAGGATTCGACGCATTTTTTTCGGGATTCGAAAATCGTGAAAATGTGCTTGCGCTTGCGGACGCCGCGGCGCAAAAAGGCTTGATTTATCAGTCCGTGCACGCTTCGTTCTATAAGACAAGAGTGTTATGGTGTGACGGCGAAGAGGGAGAAGCAGCCGTTAAAGAGCTTACCGACTGCGTAAACGCGGCTGCCGACGCTGGCGTTAAAATTGTGGTCAGCCACGTTTTTATCGGTTTTGACCAACCCGATAAACCTAATGAAATCGGGCTTGAACGTCTTTCGCGCGTTGTGGAAAAAGCAGAACAAAAGGGCGTGAAAATAGCTTTCGAAAACACGGAGGGGGAAGAGTTTCTTTCCGCGGTAATGGAAAGGTTCAAACATAGCGCAAACGTCGGGTTCTGTTGGGATTCGGGGCATGAGCAATGCTACAATTACGGTAAGGACATGATTGCATTATACGGCGACAGACTGTTGTGTACGCATATAAACGACAACCTGGGAATAAGCGATTTCGGCGGACATATTTTCTGGACGGACGACCTGCATCTTTTACCTTTTGACGGCATCATCGACTGGAAAGAGGCTGCTGCCAGGCTTAACCGCGCGGGTTACGACGATATCCTGACTTTTGAGCTTAACCGCACAAGCAAACCCGACAGACACGACAACGACAAATACGTAAATATGTCGCCGATTATGTATCTTACCGAAGTTTATGCCCGCGCTTGCCGTTTTGCCGCGTTGAAATCAGCTTTAAAATAAGTTATGTTTTAATTACAAAATATTATCCGCATCGACGGTTTTGCCGATGCGGTTTTTTCTTTTTAAACATCCTAGTGGTCAAGAAATTCATTTAAGTGGTTTTAATAAGCAAAAAAAATTAAAAAAGTGTGTAAAAGTGGTCAAAAGTGGTTGCAATTTCAAAATTACTATGATATACTTTAGGTAAATCAAAAAGGGAGGTGCCTGAAGTGGATATGCTTACCGGTGAATATCATCATCAGATAGACGAAAAAGGCAGGATTCGCATACCCGCAAAGCTGAAAGAGGCGTTAGGCGTTTCCCCGATGATTACAAGGGGCTCAAACGGATGTTTATTCGTCTTTTCCAAGGAGCAGGCGAAAAAAATGTTCGAGGGCAGCTTTGACGGCGACGATTTTGCCGACACGCCCCGTACCAGAGCTTTAAGACTTATATCTTCCAGCGCGGTTTTTGCCGAGGAGGATAAGCAGGGAAGGATTCTTCTTCCGCAAAGTCTTATAAAAAAAGCGGGGATTGTCAAGAATATCGTTACCATCGGCGCATACGACCGCGTTGAAATCTGGAGTGAGGAGCGTTGGGCGGCATACGTGGAAGACGACAACATGGACTTCGACGAGTGTCTTAAAAGCCTTAAGAAAGAATCATGAGCGAGTATCACGTTCCCGTTATGTTCGAAGAGTGTATGAATGCGCTTGAAGTAAAGAAAGGCGGCATTTACCTCGACGGAACTTTGGGGGGAGGCGGACACTCCGAAGGTATACTTTTAAGAGGGGGCACGCTTGTCGCGATTGACCGCGACCAAGACGCGTTGGCGGAATCCGAAAAAAGGTTTCGCGACAAATCGCTTGGCGGTTACACTTTGGTGAAAAGTAATTTTCACGACGCGGCAAAAGTACTTGACAATCTGAATATCGACTTTATCGACGGAGCTCTTTTGGACTTAGGCATCTCGTCGCATCAGATAGACGTTCCGCAGCGCGGATTTTCCTATCGCTTTGACGGAAAGCTGGATATGCGAATGGATAAAGATTCCGCTTTAACGGCTTACGACGTCGTCAACGGCTACGGCGAAGAAGAACTTACCGACATACTTTTCAAGTACGGCGAAGAAAAGTTTGCAAAAAAAATTGCGGCCTGTATCGTGAAAGAGAGAAAGGTTAAACCCATAAGTACCACTCTCGAACTCAGCGAGTTGATAAAGAAAAGCACTCCTCAGTTTTACCACAGGCAGGGTCATCCCGCCAAAAAGACTTTCCAGGCTTTGCGTATCGAAGTCAACGGGGAACTTGACGGACTGAGTAAAGCGATAGAGGATATCGCGGCAAGACTTAAGAGCAAGGCGAGATTTGCGGTAATTACGTTTCACTCGCTGGAGGACAGAATCGTAAAACAGGCTTTCAGGTTGCTTTGTACGGACTGTATATGCGATAAAAGTTTGCCGGTTTGCGTATGTAATCACAAAGCTTCGGCTAAACTCATAGGAAAATATAAGCCCACAAAAGAGGAAAACATATCAAATTCACGGGCAGCAAGCGCGACGTTAAGGGTAATCGAAAAATTATAAAAATTTATTTTTATAATCGGTTTAGTAATAAAGGAAACGGGAGGGTCATAAAATGATAACGACCAGAAGAGAAGTTAATATTGAAAACGGCAGTACCGCGCTTAAAAGCCGTACCGTAAAACGTATTGCGCCCGAAGAAAAATATGTTTCGATTTCGCCTGAAGTGGAAGTAAAGCCCTTTAAGGAAACGGCTTCTCAGACGGGAGGAGCGTCTTTTGCCGCTGAAAAAGCGCAGGAGATGAGAATTACTCCCAAGATGGACTTAAGCGACCTTATGCCCGTCATAAAAAGCGACGAGACTGCCGAGGAAAGCGAGCAGAAGGATACACAAAAGCTTTCAAGCAAAGCGAAGATAATGCTGTGCGTATATCTTGCCACGGCGTTGATACTTGCGCTTATAGTGCTTGCAACGGGGCTTGCCATTACCGGCACGTCCAAAGAAGTTGCGGCGCTTGAAAACGAGGTTAAAACTCAAAGCGCGTTGCTTGCCGATTCGGAAGCCATGCTTTCTCATTTAAGCGACGACCTTACCATAACCGGTTCCGCGACGGAAATGGGCATGGTTAAAACGGAAGACGCTACGGAGATTGAGCTTATAAAGATTTCCGATAAGACGAGCTACGAGGAAAGAACAAATGCCTTTGACAGGTTTTGCGATTTCATTTCGGGGATTATCGGAGGTTAAAAATTAAATTTGAAAACTAACGGTTTGGTTACGACACGAAAGAGGTTATTGATTGCTGTAATATCAATAACCTTTTTATTTTGCGCTCTTTTGGGCAGATTGTGCTATTTACAGTTGTTTGCTTCGGATATGCTTACCGCCCGCGCGGCAGAGCAGTGGTATCGCGACCTTCCGCTGAAGGCAAAGCGCGGCACGATTTACGATTGTAACGGCAACGTTATCGTGGACAGCAAAGACGTTTTTACGGTTTACGTCCGTCCTCGTGCCGTCACTGACCGCGCAGCAGTCGCAAAGGCGCTTTCTTCCGCGCTTAATCTTGACGAAACCAAACTCGTGGAAAAATTATCAAAATCTACCGTCAGTGAAATAACCGTTAAAAAAGGAGTCGATTTCGAAACGGGAAGTTACTTGCGCGACCTTGGATTGGACGGAGTCTACTTTTCGGTGGATTCGGCGCGTAATTATCCTTACGGCAAGTATTTAACGCAGGTGCTGGGCTATACTAACGCGGACAACGAAGGTCAGAACGGACTTGAGGGATATTACGATAAATTTCTGAAAGGCGTTGACGGGTTTTCTCTTACTGCCACGGACAACAGCGGAGTAGAACTCGTAAACAACACGACAAAGTACGTCCCCGCCGTTGCGGGCGCAGACTTAAACTGCGGTATAGATGTGAATATTCAGGGCTTTGCCGAAGCCGCCGTGGACGCGGCTAAACTCGAGTGGAACGCTTTAAGCGCAAGCATGATCGTGCTAGACGTAAAAACGGGTGCGATTTCGGCAATGGCTAAAACTCCATCTTACGACCTTGCGGATATTCCGCGCGACGACGTCGATATGCTTAACGCTTACAGCAAAAACACCATGATAGTGGACGTATACGAGCCCGGTTCGACTTTTAAAATTTTCACTACTGCCGCGGCGATAGAATCGGGTGCGGTAAGCGATGAAAATACGTTTTTCTGTCCCGGGTACCGCATGGTGGACGGTCAGAGAATAAAGTGCTGGAGGACTATTGGCCACGGTTCGCAGCATCTTTCGGAGGGAGTAAAAAACAGCTGTAACTGTGTTTTTATGGACCTTGCTCTCAGAATGGGTACCGAAAAGTTTTACGATTACCTCGAAAAATTCGGATTCGGCTCCAAAACGGGCGTGGATTTCTTTTCCGAAAGTTCGGGACTTTTAATGAACGAAAAAAACGTAAAAACCGTTGACCTTGCGCGTATCGGGTTTGGTCAGGCGGTTGCCGTTACGCCCTTGCAGCTTGTCAGCGGAGTCGCGGCGGTCGTTAACGGCGGAATATACCACACTCCGCACTTTGTAAACAACATCACCGACGGAATGGGCAATGTACTCTATACTTTTTCAGACGAAAACCGCAGGGTATTAAGCGAAAGTTCAAGCGAAAAAATGCGCGCCTTGCTTGAGGCGGTTGTATCGGAAGGCAGCGGCAAAAAAGCGGGGGTGGACGGCTCCCGTATAGGCGGCAAGACGGGAACCGCGCAAAAATACGAAAACGGCGCGATTGCGCAGGGGAAATACGTTTCTTCTTTCGTGGGGTTTGCTCCCGCCTCCGACCCTCAATACGCAATACTCATGGTCGTAGACGAGCCGTCTTCCTATGCTTACTACGGCAGTATAGTTGCCGCTCCTTACGTAGGGCAGGTATTCAAAAAAATATTCGATTATAAAGGCATTGCTCCTACCGAAGAGATAAAAGAAAAAGAATACGTAGAAATGCCCTTTCTCGACGGAAAAGGTCTTAACGAATGCGTCAACGCGCTTGAAGCATTGGGCCTTAATTATGAAATTGCGGGCGAAGGCGAAAAAGTAGTTTCCAATCTTCCGCTTGTGGGCGAAAAAGTGGAGAAGGGCGACATTGTTTTATTAAGAACCGAATAAAATCCGTTAAACCGTCATATCGGCGGCAAAACCGTAAATATAATAAATCAGTACATTATTTTACGGCGGTGAAAAATGAAACTGTCAAAACTGCTTGACGAATGTAAAAATTACGGCGATACGGAAATAAAAAATATAGTTTTCGATACGGCGCGCGTTGAGAAAGGAAGTCTGTTTTTCTGCCTTAAAGGCATAAAAAACGACGGCCACGATTATGCCGCTCGGGCCTATGAAAAGGGAGCCGCGGCAGTGGTCGCGCAAAGACGCGTTGAAGCAGACGTTCCTCAGATAATTTGCGAAGATACAAGGCACGCGCTCAGCATCGCAGCTAAGAGGTATTACGGAAGCGCCGCAGACAGACTTAAAATTTTTGCCGTGACCGGTACAAACGGAAAAACCACTACGACTTATATGCTTAAAGCTATTTTTGAAAACAACGGATTTAATACCGGACTTATCGGCACAAACGCCGTAGAATACGGCGGCACCGTTTATCCCGCTACGCTTACCACTCCCGACCCTACCGAGCTTCACGAAATTTTTGCGCGTATGGAAAAAGCCGGGGTAACCCATGTGGTTATGGAGGCGTCCGCCCATGCGCTTGCGCTTAAAAAACTTGACGGAATACGTTTTAAGGCTGTCGGGTTCACCAATCTTTCCCGCGATCACCTGGACTTTTTCGGGGATATGGAAAATTATAAGCGTGCAAAGCTTTTGCTCTTTAAAAAAGAATGCAGCGATTTTGCCTGCGCCAATGCCGAGGATGTGTGCAGCGAAGAAATTGTTTCGCTTAACAAAAACGCAATTTTATACGGTCTGAACGGGAACGCCGCCGTGCGGGCAAAAGACCTTAAACTATCGGAAAAGGGCAGTAAATTCACGGTTGAATATTGTGGCAACAAAGCGGAGGCGGTAGTCAGTCTTCCCGGAAAATACAATGTTTACAACGCGCTTTGCGCCCTTTCAATGGTATTAAGCAGCGGGATAAGTCTGACGGATGCATGCGAAGGCCTTAAAAAATTCAGTGGCGCGGAAGGGCGTTTCGAAACCGTCCACTTTTCCCGAGGCACGGTTATAGTGGATTTCGCGCATACGGACGACGGACTGCAAAAACTTCTTTCGGCGGTAAGGGAATTTGCTTGCGGCAAGGTGATAACCGTATTCGGGTGCGGCGGCAACCGCGACAGGACAAAGCGTCCCGTCATGGGTAAGATTGCGGCGCAAAATTCCGACGTGGTTATCGTGACTTCCGACAATCCGCGTTACGAGCGTCCCGAAGACATTATCTCAGACGTCGAAAACGGAATAAAAACCGTAAAGAATGTCCATTATTTTGTGGAGCCCGATCGCAAAAAAGCCGTTGAAAAAGCGCTTTCCATGATGACTCGGGGCGACGTTACGGTAATTGCGGGTAAAGGCGCCGAAAAATATCAGGAAATAAAAGGAGTAAAATACCCGTACAACGACCGCGAGTATGTCCTTAAGCTGATCGGGGGAGAAATTTAATATGATACGACTTTTACTTACTCTAATTTGTTCTTTCACCGTTTGCGTTGTGCTTATGCCGCTTGTAATAAAGCTTGCAAAAAAGCTTAAGTTTCGTCAGACGGTATTAAGTTACGTGGATAACCACGCGGCGAAATCGGGTACGCCCACCATGGGCGGACTGGGGTTTGTGCTTGCCGCGGTTATTTGCTCCTTTTTGTTTTATATCAAAAACAGTACGCTTGCCACCATGGTCGGGCTTTTGACGCTCGGGTTCGGTCTTATCGGTTTTATAGACGATTTTATCAAGGTTTTTTACAAACAAAACAAAGGACTTTCGCCCATTCAGAAAACCGTTTTCCAGATTATAGTCGCGATAATAGTGTCTTTTTTCGTCTATTACAGTCCGTACGTGGGGGACAAGCTTTATATCCCTTTCACGATGAAAGAAATTTCTTTGGGCATCTTCGCCGTGCCGTTTTACGTTTTTGTGTTCGTCGCCTTCACGAATGCCGTCAATCTTACGGACGGGCTTGACGGACTTGCAGGCAAAACATCGGTTGCGTATACGGTGTTTTTCGCTTCGGTCATTTCGGTTATTATTTACCGCTTCGGCGTGGCGGGAGAGGTAAGGGAGGAATACTTCAATCTTCTGGTATTTTGCATGGCGCTTATCGGGGCTTTATGCGGTTTTCTGCTGTTTAATTCTTATCCTGCGGCAGTGTTCATGGGCGATACGGGCGCGCTTGCGTTGGGCGGTGCGCTTGCAGGGCTTGCGGTAATGAGCAAGCTGTCGCTTATTGCTCCCATAATCGGCATAATGTACGTAGTAAGCTGCGTATCCGATATCATACAAGTGCTGCACTTTAAGCGTACCCGCCACAGAGTTTTCTTAATGGCGCCCTTTCATCATCATCTCGAGCGCAAAGGAATGCACGAAAATAAAATAGTTTCTCTTTATACGCTTATCACGTTTTTCGTCGGCGCGGTTACTCTTGTCATAATTCTCGCGCTTAACTGAAAAAGGCATAAGACTGCGGTTATTTTTGTCTTTTGTGCGGCATACAAATAATTGTAACGAAGCACGGAGGCGAAAACAATGCGCGTGATAAACAGTAAAAAAGTTCTGATAATAGGCAAGGGTATAAGCGGCTTAGGCGCCGCGCGCGCTTTAAGAAAAACGGGAACGGATTGCGTTTTGTGCGACGAAGAGGATTTCGACAAAGTATTTTCACCCGAATTCGATCTGATAGTCGTAAGCCCGTCCGTGGCGAAAACTCATCGGGTTTTTCCATTGGCTGAAGCCGCGGGCACGGAAGTAATATCCGAAATAGAACTCGGATACCGTCTTTGCGATAAACCCGTAATAGCGGTTACCGGCACAAACGGCAAAACAACCGTTGTAAAACTAATGGGCGATATTTTTTCACGCAGCAGAAAAACCTGCGTAACGGGCAACGTAGGCCGTTCGTTTGCGGCGGACGCCACAGAAAACTACGATTTGTTCGTTACGGAAGTATCCAGCTTTCAATTGGAAAACGTGCGCCTTTTCGCACCCGATATCGCCGTAGTCACAAACATAACTCCTGACCACCTTGACCGCCACAATAGTTTTGAGGAATATGCCCGAACAAAACTTAAAATCGCGCAAAGCATGGGAAAGGACGGTTGGTTGGTGCTTTCCGCCAACGACATTCCCGCAAAAACTCTGGCGGGATTTTCTCCTCAGTGTAATGTGGTTTATACCTGCGTCGGCGGAAGAGTCAACGGCGCGTATTCTCTAAGCGATAAATTCTATTGGTTCGACGAGTATATATGTCAGCGCAATCAGATGGCAATGCGCGGAGTACATAACGAGGCAAACGCCCTTTCTGCAATAGCCGCGGCTAAGATTGCGGGCGTAGAGAACAAGGACATAATTGCGGCTTTAAGTGAGTTTCATCCCGACGAGCATCGCGTACAATACGTGGACAGCATTATGGGTACTGCGTTTTACGATGACAGCAAGGGGACAAATATAGACGCCTGCGTCAAAGCCATGCAAACCATGCCGTCGTCCTTTTGCCTGATAGCGGGCGGAAGCGATAAAGGTTACGAGTTTGACAACATTTTCCTTAAAGCACCTTCTAATTTAAAAAAAGTATGCGCTTTGGGCGAAACCGCCGACAAGATAATCTGTGCGGCGAAACGTAACGGGTTTATAAAAGTAATCAAATGTCTTACGCTTACGGAAGCGGTGATAGAGGCATATCATTCA
>ENA-ORNK01001875-ORNK01001875.1-human-gut-metagenome-genome-assembly--contig:-NODE-1875-length-13680-cov-2.211743_pt1 | contig 13680 bp, 11 predicted proteins | sample MGYA00242115_ERZ509022 | MGnify/ENA primary metagenome ERZ509022 (study PRJEB26280, sample SAMEA2338690) | human gut metagenome | biome: human gut; feature: human-associated habitat; material: faeces...
AACGATCTCAGGTCTAAATTGAACGGATGCTGCATCATCGAGGTATCCTTTATGATCGTGGCCTTCACGATGAAGATGACGGTATTGATGAACAGAAATGGCACAAGAAGTCTAACGGTCTTTTTTTTCATGAACGCGGTGAGTGTTGTTCTGTGTAGCTTTTCCACCGGATTAGTAAGGCAGAAAAGGAAACCTGAAATGAAGAAAAACAGTGGCATATGGAAACTGTATGCCCACTTGTAAATCCATAACTCTTTGTAGTCTGTAGTGATGTCGCTGTGACCTGCAACGACTAACGTCATCGCAAACAGTGTCAGCAGTACTATTTGCCTGTTCTCTTTTTTGATAGCCATTACAACAATCCCTTAACTTTGTCTAAGGCTTGCGCAATTACCTGATGCATGTCGTAATAGCAATATTCGGCAAGGCGGCCACAGAATGTCACGCTGCGTTCTGCGTCGGCAAGCTCCCTGTATCTGGCGTAAAGCTTGCCGTTGCGGTCATCGTTGACGGGATAGTATGGCTCGTCGCCAGGATTCCACTCCTGCGAATATTCGCGTGAGATTACCGTGTTGAGGTTGTCGTAGACGGCATTGCCAAAAGCTTCGAAATGCTTGTGCTCGATGGTACGGGTGAACGGTGTGGCAGCGTCAGTGTAGTTCACTACGGCATTGCCCTGATAATTGGGCACATCTGTTAATAGTTCGGTCTCGAACCTGACTGTACGGTATTGTAGCGAACCAAAGCGATAATCATAGAAGCGGTCAATCTCGCCGGTGTATATAATTCTGTCAGCGAGCGAGTTAAAATACTCGCGGTTGTCGAAATAATCAACGTTTAGTTTCACCTCAATGCCATAAAGCATCTTTTCGACCAGCCGGGTATAACCTCCGATTGGAATGCCTTGATAAACGTCGTTGAAATAGTTGTTATCGAAAGTCAAGCGTACGGGCAGGCGGCGGATTATGAACGCGGGAAGCTCGCTACATGGACGTCCCCACTGTTTCTCGGTATAGTGCTTTATGAGATGCTCGTAAATGTCACGGCCGATGAGTATCAGAGCCTGTTCTTCAAGGCTGCATGGGTTCTCCATATCTGTGGTCTGCATCCGCTCCATGGCCTCGCGCCGTTGACCATCTATTTTTGCCTGCGCCTCGGCAGGAGTCTTCACGCCCCACATTTGATAAAATGTGTTCATGTTGAACGGTAGATTGTAAAGTTTGCCGTCCGGAGCCATCGCGACGGGGGAGTTGGTATAACGATTGAACTCTGAGAATTTATTCACATAGTCCCATATCTGGCGGTCAGAGGTATGGAAGATATGCGCTCCGTATTTGTGAACGTTTATGCCACTGACATTTTCAGTATAGACATTTCCCGCGATATGCGGGCGTTTGTCGATGACGAGGCATCGTTTTCCTGTATTTGTAAGTTCACGAGCCATCGAGGCACCGGCAAGCCCGGCGCCCACAATCAGAAAATCGTAATTCATAAAATCCTTGATATTTCTTTAATTACTATTTGTGTAATTATATTGCAGGACTGCAACAACGATATGCCTAAATGATGGTTGAGTTCCTTGATACCGTCTATTCCTTTCATCTTGAACATCTCATAAAATGCCGATATCAACAATCGATCTCTAAAACTGATTTTGTGTTTTTGCAAAAAAATGTTCTTCTTGAAGAATACGTCAGCACGTACATATATTCGCTCCAGTGTAATACTTTTCGATACTGAATGAGCCCTTTCTGTAATACAGTATATCGCGGTATCATCAACTGTCACATTTTTGGCATAATGGCCCACAAATAGTGAGAATGTCGTATCATTGTGAATTGGAAGCTGATCAAACCTTATATTGTGTATTTGAATCATTTTTCTGTTGATGAACTTACACCAAGGTTCACCAAAAAGATACCTTATTTCATCTGTTCTTGACGTTTTATTGTATCTTTTAATCAGGCTGTTAAGATGAGATGCCCTATTCGAATTCAAATATTTTTCTGAATCGAGTGAGATCGCATTGAAAACGATCAAGTCCGCAGAGTAGTTCCTATACTGCTCCAATTTTTTATTTAATGATGGGAGAAAAAAATCATCGCTATCGGAGAATATAACGTATCTTCCTGATGCAAACGATAATCCTATGTTTCTTGCACCACCACCACCGATATTAGTATTATGATAGATTATCTTTAAATCGGAACGACTATTTTCGAGTTTTGTCAATTCCTTTACTTCATTTTCTGTACTAGCATCATCAACTACAATAATTTCCAAATCGGCTCTGTTAGGTATTGTGGACAATAAGCGTTGTAGGAGCGCAGACTCATTGTGATGCGGTATTATGATACTATAATTAATTTCCATTGTTCCTAGTGTCTTCAGTTGAACAGCCTGTTTGTTGGGGATTCGTTCTTCACCAACCATTCGTTCGCCATTTGCTCTATTTGCTTGGAATTCAATTTGATCTGGAGCTTCCGAGACGATATATGCCTGCGCTATCTGTACTCCCAGGTCCGCAGCATAAGGGACGTGGCAAGCACAAGTGGTTTGAAGGCCCCGTTTAGATGGATAATCTCAGGAAGGATGTTTTCATGTATTGAACAATCATTAGAGAAAAGCGACTGTTGTCACACTGCTCTAATGATTGTTAATGTCTAGGTTCTCAAGATGAATGTCAGGAGGGCATGCGTGTTCAACGCCTCGCTCTTGTTACTGAATGTGGTCAGGGAACTGACGCAGGACATAGAAGATAATACAGATCCTAGGTCGTCTGGGGCATCTGTTAAAGTATGCTTCCCCATGTCATTCTGTACGAGAGGATACGAATGATTTCAGGAGTGGGATAAGCCCCGAAGACAAGAAAAGATACCAACCTTGTCAGTCATATCTCCTGTGAAATCCTGATTTCGAAGTTAGAGAAACCGCTTAAAACAACAAAAAATTAACGACTTATAGTATTATTTAATAGACATCTTAGTTGGATTTTCCAAAATAAGACGTTGTCTTTTTTACATGAAAAATTGTAGATAATCAGCCTTTCGATCCCCATCAAAAATATTAACAATCGAGCTATCCCATTAGATATCTTTCCGAGCGTTAGATTATAATATATTATTGAGCTGTCAAACATCATTTTAGCTCTTTTCTCAGGATTGCTAGAGGTTTTTCCCTCAAGATGCTGTATGTGTGCAGAAGGAAGAGAGTAGATCTTATAACCGGCTTTATGGATTCTCCAACACAGTTCGACCTCTTCATAATACATGAAAAATAGAGGGTTAAATCCACCTATTTTCTTTAATATTGACGTTCTTACCATTAGGTCTGCCCCTACAATGTAAGCTACAGGAATTGGCAGATTGCCGTAGTTGAAAATTTTGCTTTTCCCGTATAAAATGCTTTCATATTTGTTCCCTAAAAGAATATTACCCAAAAGCCATGAATTAGACGGAAAACATCTCTTAAAGGACCGAGTAGGCTTCATTTGAATATCATATAGATTCCCGCCGCATGCACCAATTTCTGGATTTGCCATCAAGAAATTCGCCATCAAAGCAATCGCATTGTTGAGCAAAACAGTGTCGGGGTTCAAGAACAGGATATACTTACCCTTTGCCATTTCAAGGCCAATATTATTGGCCTTGCCGAAACCTACGTTTTCAGGTAATTGAACGTATTGGATATTGTTAAACAATGCCAAAACTTCGGCATTACTTATAGAGGAATTATTGTCGATAATAATTATTTCATATGATAAGCCAACAGTATTAGCTTTAATTGAATTTAACGAATCCCTAAGTAGCGAAGGACAATTGTAACTTACGATTATTATTGAAACTGTAACGTTGCCCATATTATCGCGGTGATAGCTTTATGTAACGGCCTCCGAAAAGGATGTAGGCCGCATATAATATAGTAGAGAATAAGAATATACTGAAAAAGTTACTTGTACCCATTAAAGGATCGGTAAATATTCCGCATAAGCCGACATAGATGAAGCCATAGAATATAATAGGAATAATGCCATGAGGAAGATACATGGGGATCCACGTCCGCCAAAGTGCGCATATAAATCCAAAAATCGGAGCTAATATAATGCCGTTCCACTTGAACAGAATCCAACACAAAATTGGCAATCTTGAATTGGGGCCTTTAATAATTCCATACTCGTTAGGATTGACCAACCAATTTAATTGTACCCCAATCGGAGTTTCGACTTGTGCGGGATCTATTATCCTGAACATTGCTAAAATTCGCGAAAATAAGTATGTGAATTTATTGTTAATATCCACATTGTCCATTACATTATCGGGTAATGCTATCCAGTACACATCGCCACTCGCAACAAATCGGCGAAGCAAAGAAATAAAAGCGGCTAGAGGCGAAATATCATTTTGTTTTGATATGAGAAATATCGGAAATATCAAGACGAAAGGAATAAGATAATATATAAAACGTTTTAAATGAATGTTTTTCTCGAGATAAAAAAAACTGAAAAAGAAATAGGCATAAACCAAAATCATTATAGCTGATTTTGCCCCGGATAAGAATGAAAAAATGGTAATTAAAAACAATCCTAAAAGGCTATAAAACTTAAGCTTCTTTCTTTTTAGCAAATACATTGAATACACCGCACAATAGAATATAGAAAAATTTTGGATATAATATAAAATACCCCAACCTCCTCCTCCTGAATATGTTTCCAATCGACTTGTCATAAATAAAGGTATTCCAAATTTAAGATAGGTTATCATGTGTGAGACAACCATTATACACAAGAAGAATAAGTAGCAGTAATCTCCTGCTATTGAATCATGCATCTTAATTTTTGAAAATTGGATATTCTTTTTTGCGAAAACAAAATAGGATATCCAAAATAGACATTCGCATATGACAACGTATAAAAATGATTCTATAGATATCAAACCAAGGAATAATAAGAATATTGGGACAGAGTTTGCAAATAAAGTTAAGACTAAGGTCAAGAATAAAGGGTCCAAAATAGATTTGCAAGTATTCTTTATTATGGGAGTATAGATTAAAACACTTATTATAAGACATATTAAGTACGTAGTCCAATTATCTAAGAAGTACTTGAAGAAAAAAGTGTAGTTATTCATTGATTTTAATCAAGTTTAGCCGAAAAATATCAATTAAACCGTGTCAGAGCGAGGACATCAATTTTCTGGTTGAGCGTTCTCCCCGACCTGCGAAGCTGAGGCTTCAAGGACATCCTGATAGTATGCGTGAACCGGCAAAATATTGCAAATGCTCTTTAATCGGCTGAAAATGTTCAGGATAATTCCCCCAAATACTTCATTTATATTAACAAACATATGAAAAATCCATTCGGTTTATAGACTGAAAATATTACCTGACACTGATAGAGTGACGCCTCATTTTAGCCATCAAAGATTTAATTCTTCTATAAATCCATGAGAAAATCTGCCATTTTTTTCCAAAATATTTTCTTGTTACACTTAGCGACTCTTTTTCAGATGCAGATGATCTGGATATTCCGTCTAATGAATGTTTTGCGACCACTGTATCAATAATTTTGATGGTCTTATGTCGTTTGTATAACTCAAGGTTTAAATCGTAATCACCGACAATCTTGTAGTGTATATTATACAATCTCGTATATTTCGTTTTGTAGAACAGAGCTTGGTGTGGAAGTTGATTCTGTAATTTCATCAACCAAGTATATTTGGGAGTATGAATGTTTCCTTGGTCTGTTCTGATTTTCCCACAAACCGCAACAGATTTGGATTGAAGCTCACGCTCTAATTCTTGTTCTGGAATTGTTATAAGCTGATCACCTACATTCATATTGATAACGTAATCGCCAGTGGCAATACTAATACCTTTATTCATTGCGTCATAAATTCCTCGGTCTGGCTCACTTATCCAGTATGCTATTTGATTCTCATATTTCTTAATTATATTTATGGTTCCATCGGTCGAACCGCCATCAATTATAATGTACTCGATATTGTTAAAAGTCTGATTTAATATAGACTTTATAGTCTCTTCTATCTTATCTTCAGCGTTGTAGCAAACGGTGACGACTGAAATTTTCATCTTTTAAAATGATATCTGTATAATATCCGTTTTAAATTTTCGATCTAACATTAGAGTTAATCCAGATTACAATACCGACCATTCGGAACGGTCTGTGCATTTACCATATTACAATACATTAACGTTATAAGCATTAGATCTATAAGGGAAGTTAAATTTGCTGAGACTTATACCGTCAACGGATATATTCAATAATTGAACATGTCTGTCCTAGTACGCTGAGGATCGTTTGTTCCAACGTGGAGTCACCGTTGTAAACGACGGTGACAATACTGATGAGAGGATTGGTGGAGATAGTTTCCAAAAATTAAGATTTAATTCGTTTCAAACCTATTATTTGCAGAGTTTTACTGATTGTGTAGCGCAGATGAAAGAGCAAGTACCGGGGTATCCAGTGTAAGGGATTCCGGTTGAAACGCAGTTGCAAACTCTCTTTCACGGCTTGGCGGAGTAATACGGATGAAACACCTTGTTCCGCTTCGTAATTGGCAATACAGGCATCGATTTTTTTAAAAAGAATGCCTTTATGGTAAGTTTTCAGGAAAAAATCATAATCGGCACCCAAGCGATAACGGGTATCGAATGGCATATTTGTAAGAAGCTCTGTGCGCGTTAAGGCTGCCTGATGGCAAAATGGCATGTGTTTTTCGATGCTCTCGATATCCGAGGCCGGAATAATCTTTTGTCGGTCGTGATAGATATTGCACCGGTCTCCGTAGAGTACCCCATAGGGAGCATATGCATCAGTAGACACTTCGCTGAATAGTGCAGAAAGTGTATCCCTGGAATAAAAAGTGTCCCCTGCATTCATGAAAATCACCCACTCCCCGCTAACCATTCTGACAGCTTTATTCATAGCGTCATAGATGCCGTTATCTGGTTCGCTGACCCATTGTGTAATTCTGTCCGAATATTTTTGAAGCACAACTTTTGTGTTGTCGCTGCTGCCTCCGTCAACAATTATGTATTCAATTGCCGGATATTCTTGCTCCAATACGCTGCGAATGGTAGCCTCCAATACAGTGCCTCCGTTGTACACAACGGTAACCACACTGATAACCGGGCCTTGGTGGGGGGTCATTTCTGCAGATATGTTAAGTCGAAAAATCCCGGTTGGGGGGTGTGCAGACGTTGCCTGACGCATAACGGACAAATACCTGCTATTTTATGAAGACCGATCCTCAGCGGGTGAACCAAATGTTTGGTTATGATGTTGCGGAAGGTTCTATCCTGATAGATATTTGTCGGCCACGGTGTGAGCTTCCTGTATTTTAAATATGCTTTTTTATGTGGATGAGAGCACATGTAACTCCAAGGCTTTAACCCCAGAAAATGGACGACAGCAGGTTTATAACGGGCTTCGTGCAGTAATGAAGTGTCATAACCGGCCATTAGTCCAAACATCAGGATCCCATTGTTCCATCGCGGTGCCAATTCTCCGAATTGTCCGTTCAATACAGCGTTCAAAGCATCCTGATCGCCATTATTTAATCGGGGATTTTGGGCGATATATTCCAATACCTGTTGAGTCAGCTCTAGTTCCCGCCATAGGCGCAAATTGAAAATTAACACTCCAGCATTGAAAAACGGCGCTTCTTGGGCCATGCCTAAGTGGCGTCTTAAACGATATAAGTAAGCTTCCATTGAAAGATACGGAGCAATCGGTCGTTCAATGGGTCGTACTTGTGCCCACCCTTTTAGTTTATAGTTCGGATCGGATTCTTTGACTGCATATACAGCCTGTGAAAAATCGATTTTTTCTATGATTTTACCGATATCGTCGAGTACTATCGTATCGCAATCCAAATAGATAATGAATTCGTCGTCAGGAAGAACCTGAGGTGCGAATAATCGCAGGTAAGTATCTATGGTTAGATTGACGGCTGTTTGTGTATGTGAAACCTGCAATAGCAGGTCGGGGTCTATTTCGATGAAATCGATGGAGGCAACGCGGGTCTCAAAATGTCGACGAAATGCGGTGAGAATTGTTGCATCGAGTTTTCGGTACAGCAGAGCAAAACTTAGCGTCTGGGTGGTATTGTCCAAGATGGATTCTATTACCGTAGCTGCATGAGGCGCGTAGTTGTCGTCGAATGCTAAAACGATTTTCATAAATATGAATTTATCGGTTCCAGATGCCCCGTGCCGTATGAGTGATGATTTTTTTATACTGCCAGGGCGACGGAAGTACGTAAAGAAGATTTGTTATTGCCAGGGCGAGCATGATACCCGCTACGCCCATCCGATGAGCAAGAAACTGTGCAAGTGGAATAAATATCAGACTGGCAACTACAATGCAAACCAATTGCAGGCGAAGTTTGCCGAAACCATTGATGAAATACATGTACAGACCCGCAAAGTTGCTCACAATGGCGTTTATTGCAGCACAGACAGACAGTAGCAGTGGAATCGAAACCCGATCCCCAATCCATATCCGATAAACAGGCCCTGCGACGACTACCATGACTAGGGTCAACAGAGAGAAGAGAATAAACACGTAAAGCAGATGGCGCATGGTTTTGCGAATCCAGAGCGTGTCTCCCTGCGTGTAAGCATCGGTTACCGCACTCCAGATTGGGCTCAGGATGATGGCGAATCCCATTGTCGTTATGCTGAAATATTTATAGGCAATATTATATGGGGTGACGTCCTGTGGGCCGAAGATTTGGGTAATAATCAGGTTGGATGTGGTGAAAATAATCAAGCAGGCCATTTGGATAATAAAAAACTGGACACCCAGACTCAAAAGACGGCGAACATATGAAAAGTCAACGGCCCTGAGGGACGGACGCAGGTCCCGGTACTTGAAACGGAACAATAACAGGTATGCTATGAAAAATGTTATGACTGGTGTTCCCGTAAAGACAAAAGCGACCTTAAATAGAGAGCCTTCAGTTGTTAAAGTGAGAATGTAAATACATATCAGGGACAGAATATTGGCTACGGTATTTATCAGATCGTTGAATGCGGGCATTTGGTTGGCAATCAGAATTGTACCGGTGAGCCTGAGTATGAATTGAAGGCAAGATAACGCAACGATGTAAACGAGAATATGTGCTAGTTTTGCACCCAAGTCACCGTCGATATTGAGGATAGAACTCCAATTCAGAAATGGATTGACAATAAGGAATATCACGAAGCATGCTCCGGCTACCAGACTCAGGATGACAAATGCCGTACTGATGTAAGTGCGTGCCAGGGAGCGGTCGTGTTGTGCAAAAGCTTCGGCTAGTTTGTTGCGGAGCCCGTTACCCAGTCCGATGTCGAAAAAACTTATCCATGACAAAATCGATAACAGTGTCAGCCATACGCCATATTCGGTTGGGTTCAGATAGTTGATCGTGACCGGGATCAGTATAAAGGATGTGAAAATGCTTACCCCTTTTAATACCACGGAAAGTAGAATGTTTTTTTTGATCTTTCCGCTGCGCTGATTGTCAGAATGCAAAAATAGTGAAGCGACTTTAGTCCACATACAGTTAACCGAGTGTCTCTTTGAAATATTCGATAGTTTTTTGGAGTCCTTTATCGAGTTTCACGTTAGGTTTCCATCCGTTTAGTTTTTGAGTTGCGAGTGAGATGTCTGGTTTCCGCTGCTTTGGGTCGTCGCTTGGCAGTGGATTGAAAACGATCTCGGATTTCGAGCCGGTCAGCCGGATGACCCTCTCGGCGAGCTCGAGCATTGTGAATTCGTCCGGATTTCCGGTATTCACAGGACCGGTGAAATCGTCTTCGGTCGCCATCATGCGTATCATCGCCTCGATCAGGTCGTCCACATACTGGAAGCTCCGGGTTTGAGTTCCGTCGCCATAGATTGTGATGTTCTCGCCGCGAAGCGCCTGAACGATGAAGTTTGAAACGACCCGTCCGTCGTTGGGATTCATTCTGGGCCCATAGGTGTTGAATATTCGGATGATCTTGATCCGTATCCCGTTCTGGCGATGATAGTCCATAAAGAGAGTTTCGGCGCAGCGCTTTCCCTCGTCATAGCACGATCTCAGTCCGATGGGGTTTACGTTCCCCCAGTAGGTTTCCACCTGCGGATGGACGAACGGGTCGCCGTATACTTCACTGGTCGAAGCCTGCAGGATTTTGGCCTTGGTGCGTTTGGCCAGCCCGAGCATATTGATGGCTCCCATAACCGAGGTTTTCAGGGTTTTGATCGGGTTGTACTGGTAGTGCACGGGCGATGCGGGGCAGGCGAGGTTGTATATTTCATCGACTTCGGCATGGTACGGTTCGATGATATCGTGGCGTACCAGTTCGAAATGGTCGTTTTCCAGCAGGTGGCGGATATTGTCTTTACTGCCGGTGAAATAGTTGTCCATGCAAATGACGTCGTGTCCTTCGCTTAACAGCCTTTCACAGAGATGTGAGCCTATAAATCCGGCTCCTCCGGTTACGAGTATTCGTTTCATTATTCAGCCAGTTTTTTCCCGATTCTGGTATAGCGGAATCCTTTGTCGGCAAGTTCGTTTTGGTCGTAAATATTTCGTCCGTCGACGATCAGGTTTCCGCGCATGGTTTTTCGAATGGCGTTCCAGTCGGGAAGCCGGAATTGCTTCCATTCCGTGGCCAGTGCGATGGCGTCGGCTCCTTCGGCGGCTTCGTAGATGTTATTGCAATAAGTGATTTTGTTGCCGATCTTTCTGCGCGCTTCGTCCATGGCGATCGGGTCGAAAGCCCGAACCGTTGCCCCGGCTTCGAGCAGTTTGTCGATAATGACCAGAGCCGGTGCTTCGCGCATATCGTCGGTTTCGGGTTTGAATGCGAGTCCCCACAGGGCGACCACTTTCCCGGTCAGCTCAGCGCCCAGTGCCTCTTTGAGTTTATCCGCTACAATCTCTTTCTGGGTTTCGTTGACCGCCTCGACGGCTTCGATTACACGCATCGGATATCCGTTCTTCCGTCCGGTGTGGCAAAGGGCCTTGACATCTTTCGGAAAGCACGATCCGCCGTAACCGCATCCGGCATAGAGGAAACGGCTGCCGATACGGTCATCGGTTCCCATGCCTTTGCGTACCATGTCGACATTCGCACCGATACGCTCGCACAGGTTGGCGATGTCGTTCATGAAACTGATGCGGGTGGCAAGCATTGCATTAGCGGCGTATTTGGTCATTTCGGCCGACGATACGTCCATAAACAGGATTGGAAAGCCGTTGAGTAAAAACGGCTTATAAAGGCGCTCCATCAAAGTGCGGGCCTGTTGGGTATCCACTCCGACTACCACCCGGTCGGGGTTCATGAAATCCTTGATGGCCGCACCTTCCTTGAGAAATTCAGGATTCGAGGCTACGTCGAAAGGTATGTTTACGCCGCGTTTCTCCAATTCTTCCCGGATGGCGGCTTTTACTTTCTGTGCCGTGCCGACGGGTACGGTGCTTTTGGTTACCAGCAGGGTATAGCGGTTGATTTTCTGTCCGAACGTTCGCGCTACGTCCAACACGTAATGCAGGTCGGCGCTGCCGTCCTCGTCCGGCGGAGTTCCCACGGCGCTGAAAACGATTTCAACTTTATCGAGAACCGAGGTAAGGTCAGTCGTGAAATGGAGACGTCCCTCACGGACGTTTTTTTTGACAAGTTCCTCGAGTCCAGGCTCATAAATCGGCATGATGCCGTTGTTGAGCTTATCGATCTTTTTCGTGTCGATATCCACACAGGTCACATTCGTACCCATTTCGGCGAAACAAGTTCCTGTAACCAGGCCGACATACCCGGTTCCAACGATTGCGATATTCATATTAATTGATTTATTTGATGCTCGTCTGTGAATGGTCCACGCATGCCCAAAAGTTCCCTCTCCGCGCTACAGCGAACGTTTCCCGCCAAGCCGGCCCCAGCGGGCCGTCCCGGTCCATACTCCCACATGATCCGTTAACGGCTTGCGCAGGGTCTTCGGCGGGCAGGCGGCTTCGACTATCCTCGGCCCTGTCCTTTCAATGCTTCGATGCAGGCCCTGTTGGCACGCCTTCGCTCACGATCTATGACCCATCCCCATTTATTGAAATACTTGACAATGCTGCCGATGTGGATCAGCAGCATTTTCCTATTTTTACGCGAAGCGGCCTCGTGGACATGTACGACGACCGCATCGGGACAGTACACGGTACGGGTAACGCGGTGGATACGACGCGAAAAATCGATATCCTCGGCGTACATGAAATAGCGCTCGTCAAAAAGCCCCGTTTCTTTCAGCGTCCCGATTCTCAAGAACATAAAGCAACCTGAAAGAAAGGGTACGTTCATCTCGCGGTCGTAACCGGTAAAGCGCAGTTCAAACCGTTCCCTGCTCGCCTTAAAGAAGTCGGCGGGCAAGAATCTCCGTAGGATCAGATCGAAAGGTGTGGGCAACAGCTTGCACAGATACTGCGTCTCGCCGTCGGGATACACGATCTTGGGGGTGACCAGGCCGGCGTCTGGATGCCGATCCATATAGCCGGCGAGGATTTCGATCACGCCCTCGCCGAACCAAATGTCCGGATTAACGATCACATGATAGGCGGCTCCCGCCTCGACGGCCTCGCGCATCGCGATGTTATGAGCTCCGCCGTACCCGATGTTAGCGCTGTGGATATAACGAATACGTTCCGATATTTTTCCCAAAAGACGCAGCGCGTCATTCGACGAGTTATCGACGACGTATATTTTCGCGACCGGACTTTTCAATAGGCAGTCCAGCACTTTCCCGATCTCGGAACAGGAATGATGGTAAGCGACGACCGATGCGGTAATCACGACTGTAAACGCATTAGTATTATTAAAAGGATTTTGATTGATTCTGCCTCGGAGGTAGCATATACCAAAGAATCAGAAAATACGAAGCGAGTTTCTCTCTCTTGTGCAAACGAGCGAGTTTCGCGATATAAGTGTCGCCCTCACATGGCGTTTCAACTGATTCGCGATGCCAATAAGGCCGTTTATGCACGAATAAATCAGCACTGCTCGTCCCGAACGATTGCCAAAAACTGTCCGGCCGAACGCTCCCAAGAGAACCGCAGAGCCGTAGCTGTGCCCGCTTTTGCCAAGGTTTCTCGCAATACATTGTCGTTCAGCAAAACGAGAAGCCGGTCCTCGAGGGCTTTCTCATCCCGGGGAGGAAAAGTCAAGCAGTTCTCACCGGCCCGGACGTACTCGTCTACTCCGCCCGATTCGCTAACGATGCAGGCACAGCCGCAAGCCATGGCTTCAAGCGGAGGAAGTCCGAAGCCTTCCCGCCATGAAGTGGAGATGAATATCCCTGCCTTACGATAGGCATCGGCTATCTCCATATCATTTTTCGGCCGGACAATCTCGATACCCGTAAGATCGAAGGCTGAGAGGTCATCGTGGCTAACGAACGTGACCGGACCGACCCGGTCTCGGACTGCTTCAGGCAGCCGGCGGTATACGTCGAGAAACGTGACCAAGCCTTTCCCCGGGTGCTTCCGGGCAATCAGACAGATGCCCGTATCGACACCGGATCTTCCCGTTGCCGTAAAGATGCGTTGTTCGATAGCCGGATGAACCAATCGGAACGCTACGTCAGTTCGGCCCGCATCCCGGCAGAACCGTTCATGTACGAAACGCGAGTTGAAAATGAACCGGACCCGG